>ENA-UOOE01000389-UOOE01000389.1-fermentation-metagenome-genome-assembly--contig:-NODE-389-length-43554-cov-28.871468_pt1 | contig 43554 bp, 37 predicted proteins | sample MGYA00245776_ERZ724021 | MGnify/ENA primary metagenome ERZ724021 (study PRJEB28704, sample SAMN03018321) | fermentation metagenome | biome: anthropogenic terrestrial biome; feature: soil; material... | reverse complement strand
GATTAAGCAGTAACTTTGCGAATGTCATCCTGAGGCAAAGCCGAAGGATCTTAAAGATTCTTCGCTTGTGCTCAGAATTATCACGCGATGTCCGCACCACGATAAACGAATAGTATGTCATCCTGAACGTAGTGAAGGATCTTGCAGTCTCCGGGATGGAAAGATCCTTCACTACGTTCAGGATGACAAAAAACGTTATTCATAGCAATGACAGACTATAGCATGGTATCCTCGACCGTCGGGTTTAGGTAAAATAACCCCTTCCCCCAATCTGTGTTAATCACAGTTAATCAGTGTCCTTCAGTGTTTAATTTGTTATCCTGTACTTTTTAACCGCTATGGCACAGCCCAGCAGACCGGCGTACTGATCCAGCGGAGACAGCACTATCGGTAAATCATTGGAGTGCAGCTTGAAGGTATGGGTACGGATATATTCTGTAACCGGTTTTAACAACAGGTCGCCCATACCCAGTGCTACCCCTCCTCCCAAGACTACTATTTCCGGATTAAAGATAGTTACCAGATTGGATATGCCCAGGCCCAAGTGGTCTGCCAGTTGGGTAACCAAACCTGTGGCTTCTAGATCACCGGCGCGAGCGGCGGCAGCAACGTCTTTAGCCTCAGGTGCATTGGGATCAGCCGCACATTCTCTGATCTTTTGACCGCCGCCTCCTTGCAGCAGCCGGCTTGCTTCCCGGGCCAGCGCAGTACCGGAAGCCATGGCCTCGAAACACCCATGTTTCCCGCACCGGCATGCAGGTCCTCCGGGTTCGATGACCATATGGCCAAATTCGCCTGCACCGCCGTCCCGGCCGCGGTAAATTTGGCGGTTGATTATAATGCCGCCTCCAATCCCGGTGCTGATGGTCAAATAAAGCAAATGACGGTACTTGTCATCTTGCCCGTAATAAGCTTCAGCCAGTGCCGCCAGGTTGCCGTCATTATCTACTATTACATCCCTTTGCAGCCGGCGGCTCAACCCTTCCTTCAGGTTCACATTTTCCCAGCCCAGATTGGGGGTAGTACTGATTATTCCCTGCGGATAATAAAGCGGTCCCGGTGCGCCAACGGCCATACCGGCCAACTGATCAGAATCGGACACATATGTCTGCAGCTCCTTAATACTGGCAGAGATGCGTTCCATGATTTCTTCCGCACCGGCTGCAGCAAGGGTAGGCTGTTTTATGGCTTTAAGTATCCGGCCGTCAGGGGTAATAAGACCTGACAGTATTTTGGTCCCGCCCAGGTCCACCCCGATAATAACCTCGCTCACACCACCGCTCCTTTAATTCAACGCAGATTACTCAGTCATCAATCCTAATACAACACTGAAGGACACAGATTTTAAATGATAATACTGATTCTTTTTTAAAATTTAAAAACCGTAGGCCGGTGCACAGTATAACATAGCGAAAACACCACTGGCCCTGAGGCCTGCTCCTAACGTCGGGGCCGTCGAGCCTGCTACGGGGCAGAGGCGAGTCCCTAAAAACCGTAGGCCGGCCTTTAGGCCGGTGCAGCCTATAGCATGGTAACCTCGACCGTCGGGTTTATGTAAAATAACCAAAAAAATCTGTGTTAATCATAGTTAATCAGTGTCCTTCCGTGTTGAATTCCAGCCCTAAATCTCGATTATTTCATACTCCAAACTGCCCAGCCCCAATTCCTGGGCGTGAGCTAGCTGAGGCATCCAGTCGACGGTAGGATAGACGGCGCGGAATTTGTCTTCCCCTGCATGTTTTCCTTCTATTACGGAACCGGCCAGGGCCGGCAGGTTATTTACCATATCGACACAGGCTTTATCCAGGGCAACCGGATCAAAGGAGGCCAACATACCGATGTCCTGCACTATGGGGCTATCGTTTTGAGGGATACAATCGCAATTAGGACTAATATTCATCAAGAAAGTGATGTAGGCTACCTTATCCTTCTTACCGCTGACTGCCCCCAGAGCATACTCCGCCATTTTTTCCTGGGCCGCCTCGGGTGTGGTTCTCCAATTTGGGGTTATGGCTCCGGACGGGCAGGTGGCAACACATTCACCGCAGCCCCAGCATTTACTTTCTATAATATGCGCCTTCTGTCCAGCTTTATTCCCCTCATAAGGAACCATTTCGATCGCATCGGCCGGACACCAGTGAAAGCACTTCTGGCAGCCTATGCATTTTTGATCTTTTATGGACGGCAGCACATCCGAATGCATCTGCTGTTTGCCGCTGCGGGAACCAAGTCCCATGCCCACGTTCTTTATGGCACCGCCAAAACCCATAAGATCGTGGCCTTTGAAATGGGTAAGTACAATCATGGCATGGGCATGATGAGCGGCACTGCCGATATTGACTTCCCTGAAATACTTTCCCTTGATCGGGACCTTTATATAATCTTTGCCGGTCAAACCATCGGCAATGATGAGAGGTGCTCCTGCGACCGCATAATCAAACCCGTTTAGAATGGCCGATTCCAGATGGTCAACCGCATTGGCGCGCTTGCCCGCGTATAGTGTATTGGCATCGGTCAGAAAAGGACGTCCCTCCAGTTTTTTCACGATATTCACCACCCGGCGCACAAAGGGCGGTCTGATATAAGCCAGGTTGCCGGGCTCACCGAAATGCACTTTAATCGCCACCAGATCATGGGGTGCAATGGTTTTATCGAAACCGGCCTTATGAAAAAGTTTCTCCAGTTTATCTGGAAGAGAAGTTTTGGTTGTCCGTAAATTAGTAAAATAAACCTTCGAAGCCAAAATAATTCCTCCTCAATATATGTTTGATTAGAAAATTCAACACTGATTGATTATGATTAACACTGAATTTTCTTAATTTTAAACACCTGAGAGAAGCTTCACAACTATAAAATTAACAAATGCAAGGGTGGGGTGTTAAGGTTAGCGTCCGGGGTGCAAGCGTTCTTAATATCCCAAGCCCGGCATAACCTGTCCCTTATAATACCGCCCGATTTTATGTCTGTGTGCTGCGAACATGGCCGTTAATACGAAAATACTGTTCTTGTCATTCTGAACGCAGTGAAGAATCTTGCCGGTATTAATGATTAACAAGGTAAGGATCCTTCGTTAACACTCAGGATGACGCATTTTCATAAACGGTTGTGGCCTACGGCCATGGACGGTTAATTAGAGAATATTCGCTGTATTTTTACTGCGGTTTTCTATTAATTCAGCACAAAGCGCCTAAGAGCTTCGGCTACGCCTTCTTCTTCGTTGGAGGTGGTGACATAATCGGCCGCCTCCTTAACATCTTTAGGAGCATTGCCCATGGCTACGCCCAGACCGGCCCATTCCAGCATGTCCATGTCATTGTAGCTGTCACCTATGGCCATAACGTTACTCCGGTCAATACCGTAATGCTCAGCCACCACCTGCAGCGCGTCGGCTTTGGTAGCCTGCCGGTTCATGACCTCTAAAAAGTTAGGCTTGGACCGGGTTATGTAGAGCTCCCGTCCGAAACGGTTCTTAAGGAACAATTCCATGTCCAGAAGCATTTTTTCGTTAAAGGTTATACCCATTATTTTAAATGGTTCCCGCTTTTCGAGTTCCGCATATAAATTGTCAACCATCACCGGCTTGACACCAGCTATCTGGGCATAATACCGGCCTTCTTCGGTCAGGTTCTCCATACACAAATTATCATCAAAATAGCTATGGTAATGAACTCCGCAACAATCAAAAAACTCGAAAACGGCCCGGGCCAGTTCCCGGTCAACCGGACGGTAGTAAAGCACCTCTCCTGATAACAAATTTTTGACCCAGGCCCCCTGGTAGGTGATAAGCGGAACATCCATTTCCAGTTGGCGGGCATAAGGCAGGGCTGATTTGAACATACGCCCGGTGGCAATAGTCACAATAACGCCCTGCTTACGCACCGCCTGAATGGTCTGGATACAGCGGGGTGAAATTCGCAGGCCACAGTCCAGCAGAGTATCGTCTAAATCAAGTGCTACTAATTTTACCGGCATGTCGTCATCCCCCAGGTGTTAGTTGATAAGGCAAAGCCGAGCTCCAGCCCGGCCTTGTAATCACTAAATCTCAATTTTGTTTTATCTGAAATAAAACCATTTATCCTCCACCAGGAAACTAATAGTGGCGCTGATTATAGTCAGTACAACGGAACTCAGTACGGCCCAGCCAAACCCATTAATGTTAAAACCTACGATAGTTACTGAGGTAAGCCAGAGCATAAATCCGTTTATTATGAGTGTAAAAAGTCCCAGGGATAAGATATTCAAAGGAAGGGTAAGAAAAATTAGAATTGGTCTGATAACAGCATTTATAATACCCAGAAATATAGACCCAATTATTATTCCCCATAAAGTAGGTTCAAACCCTGGCAGTAAAACCGCGGTTAAAATAATGGCTAAAATATTCAGCAGCCATCGAAACATCCAACCCCGCATAGCAGATTCCCCCTTTCTTTTATAATTTTATCCTATCATAATAATGAATTATGCTGGCCTTATTTTATCATAACCAGCCATTTTTTTGATTTATTTCCCGGGAAATGTTCTTTACGCACTAAACCTGTATTCGGGGTAAACAATTAGTCTAAATATGTTATATTTCATGTCCGTAGCCTGCCCTACGGCCCCGACGTCAGGAGCGGGCCTCAGGGCCGGGTTTTTACGTGTCATTCTCTGCACCGGCCTGCGTCATTAGTAGTGAGCGAATGCGAACATCAGTTGTGCCCTATGGGTGAAGGGCTACCGCCCTGCGTCCTTAATAGTCGCAAGGGAACATCAGTTGTACCCGTAGGGCATAGACCGGCCTACAGGTTTGCTCTTTACCCCCGCAGCAGGCCCTACAGCCCCGACGTCAGGAGCGGGCTTCAGGGCCGGGTTATAGCAGTAGGTTATGCCTGGTTAGGGTATTATTTTAAGAACGCTTGCACCCCGGACGCTTAACATCCCACCCCCGCATTTCTTCCCTTTTATGCTCGCGTGGTTGTCATTTTTAGAATCTGTGCTGAATACATGGCCAACAAAAAGAACGTCCCTTTGTTGGCTTAGTATATCCCTGGTTTGGTATTAAGATTCATGGAAATGTTTAAAAACATTGCGGGCGGACTGTTTGGTCATGCCGGGGACGGCGGTCAGGGCATCCATATCAGCCCGTGAGATGGCCTCTACCGACCCAAAATGTTGGAGGAGAGCCATTTTGCGGCGGGGCCCGATTCCTTCTACCCCATCCAGAGCTGAATGAGTGATTTTGGCGGAACGGCGCTGACGATTGTAGGTTATAGCAAAGCGGTGGGCTTCATCCCTTAACCGCTGCAGAAGCATCAGCCCGCGATGACGCCGGGACAATACCAGCGGCTCCGCGTGGCCGGGATGATAAAGTTCTTCGTTCTTTTTGGCCAGACCAAATATGGGAACTTCCACCCCCAGGGTGTTAAGAGCTTCGAGGGCGGCACCGGCCTGCCCCGGTCCCCCGTCGATAATCAAGAGGTCCGGCTCGGGCAAAAAAGACTGGTCCCCGGCCAGGGCCCGTTTGAAACGGCGGCGCACCGCCTCATTCATGGAAGCATAATCATTATTCTGGTCGGTCTTTATCTTGAAGCGGCGATAAGCTTTAGTATCGGCTTTGCCGCCGGTAAATACAACCATCGAGGCTACGGTTTCCTCGCCCCCCAGATGGGAAATATCAAAACATTCGATCCGTTCCGGTACTACTTCCAGTTCCAGGGCTTCACTTAATTCCAGCAGAATTTGCCGGTTTTCCAGATTCTCATTCAGTTTTTCCTCCCAGATCAAACCGGCATTGGTCAATACCAGATCGAGCAATTTCTTTTTTTCCCCGCGCTGGGGCTGCACCAGGCGCACCTTCTTGCCGGCCTCCAGCAGCCAATCCTGCAGCAAAGGGGTATCCGCGGGCATTTCATTCAGCAATATCTCGGAGGGCATGTCGGGATTGTCGGTATAATACCTTTTCAGGAAAAACTCCATGACTTCTTCCGTTTCTTCATTTATAGCTCTTTTTAACCAGAAGGTATCCTTACCGGTAATTTTGCCCCGGCGAATTTTGAATACCTGGACCAGGTTTTGCTTGTCATTTCCTATCATAGCTACCGCATCCAGCATATAATCATCCTTGAAATTGACCTGTTGTTTTTCTCCTATGGCTTTTATGGCCTTAATCTGGTCCCTTAGGGCGGCGGCTTTTTCGAAATCCAACTGCTGGGCGGCATTTTTCATTTCGGCTTCTTTTTGCTCCAGCAGCTCCCGGTCATCCCCCTCCAGAAACCGCAAGAGGTCGCCGACTTTCTGGCGGTATTCCGGCTCCGAAATATTCCCGCTGCAGGGGGCCAAACATTTGCCCATATCGCGGTTCAGGCAAGGCCGGTTCTGCAGCCTGAGCGTTTTACAGGTGCGTAACTGGAATAGTGAAGTAAGCAGTTTTACCGTTTCCCGCAAAGAGGTTACGTCGGTATAAGGTCCAAAATAACGGGAAACCCGATCCTTCCTCTCACGGGTTATGCACAGACGGGGAAATTTATCGGCGGTTATTTTGAGATAGGGATAGCTTTTATCATCTCTTAACTCAATGTTGTAACGAGGCTGATATGATTTAATAAGGTTATTTTCCAGAATAAGAGCTTCTACTTCGCTGCCGGTGACGATAAAATCAAAATCTGCCACATGGGTCATCATGGCCCGGACTTTGGGATGGAGCCGCCGGGGGTCCTGAAAATAAGAGCGCATGCGATGGCGCAGGACCCTGGCCTTGCCCACATAAATGACATTACCGTCCTGATTTTTATAAATATACACGCCCGGCTGCAACGGCACGTTTTTAAGCCGTTCCTTCAGTTCCAAAGAGAAGCCTCCTATGATTCAACCCGGAAGGGCACTGATTTTTTATATGATTAACCCAGATTTTCTTTTTGGTTATTTTATATAAACTTCGACGGTCGAGGTTACCATGCTATAGTCTGCACCGGCCTAAAGGCCGGCCTGCGGTTTTTGGGGGATTCCTCCTCGCCCCGCCCGTAGCAGGCCCTACAGCCCCGACGTTAGGAGCGGGCCTCAGGGCCGGTGGTGTTTTCTCCATGTTATGCTGTGCACCGGCCTACGGTTTTTAAATTTTAAAATAGATCAGTGTCCTTCAGTGTTGAATTTACCTTATTCCCATATTTTTACTTCTGCTTACCCTTTAAGCATTTGTTTAAGATAGTGTCCGGTAGAGGAGGCGGGGGTGGATGCTATCTGTTCGGGGGTGCCGGTGGCCACCACCTGGCCGCCGTTGTCTCCTCCTTCCGGACCCAGGTCGATAATATAGTCCGCTGATTTTACCACATCGAGATTATGCTCAATAATAAGCACGGTGTTGCCATTGTCTACAAGCATGTTTAGGACATTAAGCAAATGTTTAACATCATCCTGGTGCAGCCCGGTGGTAGGCTCATCCAGGATATAGAGCGTTTTTCCGGTAGAGCGCCGGGACAGTTCGGTAGCCAGTTTTACCCGCTGGGCCTCTCCTCCGGACAGACTGGGTGCGGGCTGGCCCAGTTTTATATAACCAAGCCCCACTTGCTGCAACACTTTAAATTTGCGGTGTATCTTGGGAATGTTTTCGAAAAAGTCCACTGCTTCATCCACCGTCATATCCAGCACATCAGCGATAGTGCACCCTTTATATTTTACCTCCAGCGTTTCGCGGTTATAGCGCTTGCCTTTGCAGACTTCGCAGGGAATATAAACATCAGGCAGGAAATGCATCTCAATTTTTATAATACCGTCTCCGGTGCAGGCTTCGCAGCGCCCGCCGCGTACGTTAAAGCTGAAACGGCCCGGTTTATATCCGCGCACGCGGGCTTCGGCCGTATTGGCAAAAAGCTCCCGGATGCCGTCAAAAGCCCCGGTGTAGGTAGCGGGATTGGAGCGCGGGGTCCGGCCGATCGGCGACTGATCTATATTTATGACCTTATCTATATATTCGGTTCCCAGGATGGCATCGTGCAGACCGGGACGATGCCTGCCTTCACTTCGTACCCCATTAACCTTGCGCATCAGGGCCGGATAGATAACTTCCCCCACCAGGGTACTCTTGCCCGAGCCGGATACCCCGGTAACTGCTACCATGCGCCCCAGCGGTATTTCAACATCAATATTCTTAAGATTATGCTGACGGGCGCCTTTCACCGTCAGGCTGTGACCATTGCCCGGGCGCCGGCCGCCCGGCACCTCAATCTTCATCCGCCCGGACAGATACTGACCGGTAAGTGAAGCGTCCGATTGCATAATATCTTCCACTGTGCCCTGAGCCACTACCTCACCGCCGTAAATTCCGGCGCGGGGGCCAATATCTATAATATGATCCGCATTACGCATAGTATCTTCATCGTGCTCAACTACTACTACCGTGTTGCCGAGATCGCGCAGACGTTTTAAGGTCTTTAAAAGGCGGTCATTATCACGGGGATGCAGGCCGATGCTGGGTTCATCCAATACATAAAGTACGCCTACCAGACTGGAGCCTACCTGGGTGGCAAGCCGGATGCGTTGGGCCTCACCGCCGGAAAGGCTGCCGGCGGCCCGGTCCAGGGTAAGATAATCGAGGCCTACGTCAACTAAGAAATTGAGCCGCTCCCGGATCTCCTTGGTAATCTGGCGGGCGATCAATTCTTCCCGTTCCGTTAATTTCAGCGTGTTGAAAAACTGCAGGGCATCACGCACGGACAAGGCCGTTACATCATTGATGGAACTCTCCCCCAGCAAAACCCACAGTATCTCTTCGCGCAGGCGTTTGCCGCCACAGCTGGGACAAAGCCGGGAGGTCATATATTTTTCGATATCCTCGCGGGAGGCATCAGACTTGGTTTCCTGATAACGGCGGTTTAAATTGTTTATAACCCCTTCGAAGGCAGAACGGAAGCTGCCCTTTTCTCCCCAGGAGTTGGTATAGTCGATTTTGATACGTTCTCCCCCGTTGCCGTACAGAATTATGTTGACCTGTTCCGGGGTCAAATCCTTGAGCGGCACATCTATGGGAATACCCTCCTTTTCCGCCATGCCAAACAAGAGTTGATTATAATAGGTATGAAAATTATTGGACCAGGGAATCACCGCGCCATTCTCCAGAGTACGGTTCATATCCAGCACCAGGTTCGGGTCAATCTCCCGTTTTTCCCCCAGCCCGTCGCAATCGCGGCAGGCTCCGAAGGGACTGTTAAAAGAAAACATGCGCGGGCTTAATTCAGGCAGGCTGAACCCGCATTCCGGACAGGCAAAATCACGGCTGAAGAGCATCTCCTCATCCGGGCCGTCTTCTTTTAATACCTGAATGGTAACGATGCCTTCGCTGAGTTCAAAAGCCAGTTCCACCGACTCGGCCAGGCGGCTGTGGATGCCTTCCTTTATTACCAGCCGGTCAATGACGGCACTTATATCATGCTTTTTATTCTTCTCCAGTACTATTTCTTCGTCGGAAGTATACTCATATCCATCCACCAGGACCCGCACAAAGCCGTCTTTGAATAAGCCGGCCAGGATCTTCTTATGCTCACCTTTTTGTCCTTTTATAATCGGGGCCAAAACCTTGATGCGGGTACCCTCTTCGAGACGCAAAACGGTGTCCACCACCTGGTCCACGGTCTGGCGCTGAATAGGCTTGTGGCAGTGGGGGCAATGCGGCCTTCCCACCCGCGCAAAGAGCAAGCGCAGATAATCGTAGATCTCAGTTACGGTTCCTACGGTGGAGCGGGGATTATTAGAGGTGGATTTCTGGTCGATCGATATGGAAGGCGACAGCCCCTCGATATAATCGACATCCGGTTTGTCCATCTGCCCTAAAAACTGCCGGGCATAAGTGGAGAGCGATTCCACATAGCGCCGCTGGCCTTCGCTGTAAATGGTATCAAAAGCCAGGCTGGATTTACCCGATCCCGACACTCCGGTTAAGACTACCAGCTTGTCCCGCGGTATGGTAACATCAATATTTTTTAAGTTATGCTCCCTGGCCCCTTTAACAAAAATTACATCTTTCATAACAATTACCTCATGTTTTAACGTAGATTTGAAAATAGATTCAACACTGAAGGACACTGATTTCTTATGATTTACACTGATTACTTTACTTACCAAACCCCAAAGGTTGGGATTACCATGTTATGCTGTGCACCGGCCTAAAGACCGGCCTACGGTTTTTGGGGATTCCTCCTCGCCCCGCCCGTAGCAGGCCCTACGGCCCCGACGTTAGGGGCGGGCCTGAGGGCTGGTGGTGTTTTCTCCATGTTATGCTCTGCACCGGCCTAAAGACTTTTAAATTTAAAAAAAGATCTGTGTTAATCGTAAATAGATCTGTGTCCTTCAGTGTTGAATTTTATCCTGGTTTATATCTCTATTACCCCCGCTTTTTCTTTTTCTTCTTCTTAACGGGCAGGTTCAGGTCTTTGATGGTGTCTCTGAGCTGGGCGGCGCGTTCGAAATCGAGGCTTTCGGCGGCGCGGTACATTTCCAGTTCCATTTCCAAGGCCAGGCGTTGTCTTTCTTCCCGGCTCAACCCCTCGAAACTCTCCGGGCGGTACTGGGACGGGTCTTCGGCAATGGTAGCCTCGACGGCTTCGTAGACTGCCTTTTTTATGGTTTCCGGCGTGATATTATGCTCCTGGTTGTATTGAGCCTGAATTTCACGGCGGCGGTTAGTCTCATCTAGGGCTATCCGCATGGAAGGAGTCGTTTTATCCGCATACATTATGACTTTTCCTTCAGCATTACGGGCCGCCCGGCCGATGGTTTGGATCAATGAACGTTCTGAGCGCAGGAAGCCTTCTTTGTCCGCATCCAGAATAGCCACCAGGGCCACTTCGGGCAGGTCCAAGCCTTCGCGCAAAAGGTTTATGCCCACCAGCACATCGAACACCCCGGCCCGCAGTTCTCTTAATATATCCAGCCGCTCCAGGGCATCTATGTCGGAATGCAGGTAGCGCACCTTGATGCCGGTGTCAGACAAATAATCACACAAATCCTCGGACATGCGTTTGGTCAGGGTGGTAACCAGCACCCGGTACCCCCGGTCCACTACCTCCCGGATCTCCCTCATCAGGTCGTCGATCTGGTTAAGGGTGGGCCTGACTTCTATCTCCGGGTCCATAAGTCCGGTCGGCCTTATTATCTGTTCCACCACCCGGGCGCTTTTATCGATCTCATAGTCGCCGGGCGTGGCGCTCACGAATACAACCTGATCGATTTTGTCATCGAATTCATTAAATTTTAAAGGCCGGTTGTCCAGAGCGGAGGGCAGCCGGAACCCATAATCGACCAAATTCTGTTTACGGGAGCGGTCACCCGCATACATCCCCCGTACCTGGGAAACGGAAATATGTGATTCATCCATAAACAGCAGCATATCTTTGGGAAAAAAGTCCATCAAAGTATAAGGCGGCTCACCGGGAGCCCGTCCCGTTATATAGCGGGAATAATTCTCGATGCCTTTGCAGTAGCCCACTTCCCGGATCATTTCCAGGTCGTATCTGGTACGCTGGGCAATGCGCTGGGCTTCCAGCAGTTTGCCTTCATTATTAAAACGGTCCACCTGCTGCTGCAGTTCCAGTTCAATTTCCCCCGCCGCTTCCAGCATGCGTTCCCGGGTAGTTACGAAATGGGAGGCCGGAAAAATCATGGCGTGAACCCGCCGGCCAAAAACTTCCCCGGTCATAGGATTAAATTCGACGATACGGTCTATCTCATCCCCAAAAAACTCCACCCGCAGAGCATGGTCGGAATTGGAGGCGGGAAATATCTCCACTACATCCCCGCGTACCCTGAAATTGCCGCGGAAAAAGGTCGTTTCATTACGTTCATATTGAATGTCGACCAGTTTTTTTAAAACCTGATCCCGGGATATTTCCATCTGAGGCCGCAAAGACACGGCCAGAGCATAGTAATCCTCCGGCGAGCCCAAACCATAGATGCAGGATACACTGGCAACAATGATTACGTCCTTGCGTTCCAGCAGGGATGCGGTAGCGGAATGGCGCAGCTTGTCTATCTCATCATTAATAGAAGAATCTTTTTCGATATAAGTGTCGGTATGCGGCACGTAAGCTTCGGGCTGATAGTAATCGTAATAGCTTATAAAATATTCCACCGCATTGTCGGGGAAAAAATGTTTTAATTCAGAGTAAAGCTGGCCGGCCAAAGTTTTGTTGGGAGCCATGACCAGGGTGGGACGCTGTACTTCTTCGATTACCCGGGCCATGGTAAAGGTTTTTCCGGAACCGGTTACACCCAGCAAAGTCTGTTCCCTTAAGCCGTCATTCAGCCCTTCCACCAGTTTTTTTATCGCTTCAGGCTGGTCGCCGGTGGCATGGTATTCAGATTTTAGTACAAATTTATCCATAGCTGTCTCCTTAAAGGATGTCCCCTGATATATTAACACTGCCCGGCCAGCTCCCTTTTGTTCCGGCCGGCCGGGCGGCTACGTGGTGCGGCGGGTGAGTTCTTCGCGCACCTGATTGCGCCGGTCGTCTATGGCCCCAAAGTCCATGGCCGCCGAGTAGACTTTTTTAATTTGTTTTATCGCATTGTCGGCCGCCTGCAGCTCATTCTGGACGTCCAAAAGCAGCGATTCGATGCTCCTGATGTTTTCATTGGCTATGTCATCATTATAATCTATTTTACCATCATCCAAACAAATGTTCATGTCTATAATTATATCCCATGGCCGCATCCCTATTTCAATATTTCCGGCATCGATTAAGGCCAGCTGCAGATAGGGTACTATGACCATAACGATATTTTCGACCTCGATACCGCAATGATAATATTCCAGCAGGTAGCCCTTCTGCCGGGCCCGTTCGGCTACTTCGCGGATGACGGTGGATTTGCCGCTGCCGGTAGGGCCTTTGAAAATATAACGCCGGCGGCAATCAGTACTTATCTGATCTAAATAGTTTATCATTCCTTCAGTGGTAACTACACTGGCAAAATAATGCTTTTCGGCGGCCTGGTTTTCCATAATCTCGCCCGCCAATTTTTCCACCAATTGGCTGATTTTTTTCAGATTAAGGCGGCTGGCCGCCGTCTTTTTGACTTCTTCCTTTAAGCGGGAGGCAACCTTTAAGTGGCTGATAGCCTGGATATGGTGGCGCTGGTAGGTTTCCACCTGGTTTACAATATTATGACGGTGGTCATCAATGGCTGCTTTATCCCAGTATTCTCCCAGATTGATTATTTCAGCCTGGGAGCCGGGGTATTCGGGATCTACCGGAGTGGGGAGACTGCCGTTTACAACGGCGGCCTGCAATTGGGGCAGGTATACGCCATCAAGGGAAATGCCATCGGTAGCCGAGACCCAGAATTCCACCTCATATCCCTGTTCATACAATGCTTCACCCAGAAGCCTGATAAAGGTGGATTTGCCCGACCCGGCCGCTCCTTTCAAGATATAAACCCGGGGCAGGCCCGCGATGAGCTCGGGGATAAAAGTATGAAACCCCTGGCTGGTATGGCTGCTGGCAAATACATACCGCAATGTTCCTTTACTGTTCATATATACACCTCCATGTTCGGTATCGTGGATTTTCCCATGTTATGCTGTGCACCGGCCTGCGTCCTTAATTGTGAGCGGACGCGAACATCAGTTGTGCCCTATGGGTGAAGGGCGCTGCCCTGTAGACCGGACTACGGTTTTGGGCTCATTACCACCGTAGCAGGCCCTACGGCCCCGACGTCAGGAGCGGGCCTCAGGGCCGATGGAGATTTCCCCATGTTTTCCTCTGCACCGGCCTGCATTCTGTCATTCTGAACGATAGTGAAGAATCTTTCCACCTCAGAGGCAGGAAGATCCTTCACTTCGTTCAGGATGACATCATGGCACCGGCCTACGGTTTTTGTTTCTCTTAGTAATGTATGCCTTTTAGTGGTGAAGTGTGAATTTTTGGAGCCGGTTCCAGAGATGGCGGAAGAAGATGAAGACGCGGTCATCCTTTTCCAGCAGAAAATTGCGGGAATCAGGATGAGGGGAAGGGATAATGCCGGGTTCCTCGCCCGGGCGGCTATGATAAGTCAGTTTCATGTTTTTTCCAGCCCGAACAATATTTAAATGAGCCGGGCCGTAATTCATGACGAGGTCGATTTTTAAACTATAGAAATCATTATGTTCCTGACCATTCAGCCCCACCACTATATCCCGGGAGACCAGGCCGCTGTGAGCCGCGGGAGTACCGGGAACCACATCCAGCACCATAACACCGGCCGGTGCTTTGACATAGATGGGAACCCGATTTTTTTCAGCGCGCAGGCCCAGCCATATGACCAATTCATGCCCGGCCGGACTGAAAATAGCACTGATATATAGAAAAGGCGGATAATGTGACGCCAGTACGGTAAGCCCCAGCAGAACGAGGCTGAAAATGAAGAGGTGAACCGCAGAACGCCGAGCCGCCTGCGCCGGTGTGCGGGTGGTGCTTATTTCCCCATAACCCAGGACCGCCAGGATAGGTACCAACGCGTAATGAACATTGGCCGAGAAGGCTGTGTCCTTCAATAAAGGCCACCAATCAGGCATATTGACAGTGTTGGCATTGCCTATGATTCCGGTGCTGGCGAGTGCTACCAGAGGCAAAGGCCAAAAGTTCTGCAGATTAAAACCGCCGCGCAAACCTTGATCGACCATAACATATACCGGTACCGGATTAAGGTGTCCGTTTAATAATATGAGCAGACTTTCGACCATGTGCAGAACCCCGACCAGACCCAGCAAAGCGGTTATGCTCATCGGGGGATACCCGGTCAGCAGACTGGTTAAGGCCAAGACCCCGCCGGCATAGGCAAAACATAGAAAGCGGGGATTGATCAGCATCAAGAGCAGTGCTACCACCCACAGCGGCAGGATAGCTATGCTGCCCAGATCGATACCAATGAAAACCAGCAGAATACTGCCGGCCAGAGCCCCTATCAGTCCGAGCAGACTGGAAATCAGGGTGGGCCTTAGATAGGATGGCATTTTTAGATTGACCATGTTTTCGGACATGCGATATAAGCGCTGGTATTGCCAGGCCACCAGCAAAACCAGGCCCAGATAAATAGAGAGAAAAAGGGGCGAAGTAAATGTTTGCACGAAAACCCGCCCCATATATGTCAGGACCTGCAAGAACATTCTTCACCCACTCCTGTGCTTTTAAAACTTATAAAATATATTGGTGAAAGGCGGCGGAGGCTGAGGCCGCCGCTATAGATGTTAAATTTTCTCTTTGGCTTTGGGACGAAAACTAAATCCTCCCTGCATTTATTAACCCCCATGTCCTGAAGCACAACCATTTATGGAAATATGTGTTGCGTTACCGCATTCCTAGTTAGGTGAGAGTTTTACATAATTACTTTTTCCTATGATTAAGCAGTAGCTTTGCGAATGTCATCCTGAACGTAGTGAAGGATCTTGCAGTCTCCGGGATGGAAAGATCCTTCGGCTTCGCCTCAGGATGACATAAAACCCTTTATTCATAGCAATGACAAATGGGTTTTTGGGAATTATGCAAAACTCTCAGGGGTTTCCGATTATCTTTCCCTGCGTCTGTTTTAAAAAAATCTGTGTTAATCATAGTTAATCAGTGTCCTTCTGTGTTGAATTTCTAAAACCGACTCTGCAGGACTGTTATGGCTTTTTCCAACTGTGCGTCTTTATCTTCCCCGGCCTTATTTTGGACTACATAATCAGGGTGGATCCCGATCTTATTGATGTCGGTTCCATTCGGAGTAAAATATTCCTGGGTGGTAAGCTTCAGGGCGCCGCCGTTGCGCAAGGGATAGATGGTTTGAACCACCCCTTTGCCATAAGTCTGCTCGCCCACCAGCACCGCCCGTTTGTTATCACGCAATGCTCCCGCGAGGATTTCGGAAGCGCTGGCACTATTATTGTTAACCAGTACCACCAGCGGTATTTTAATACTGCCTTTGGAGGAACGATCGACCGTTTTGTTGCCCCGGGCGTCTGCTACACTCACTACTACTTTATTATCCAGGAATATGCCTGCGATAGCGATGGAGGCCTCAAAATCGCCGCCGCCATTATCGCGTAAATCGAGTATAAGGCCTTTGACATTCTTCTCCGCCAGCCGGTTCACGCTCTGAGTCATCTCCCGGGCGGAACGGGCATGGAACTGATTAAGTGAAATGTAGCCTATACGGGGGTCCTGTTCCAGTACTTTATCTTCCACCGAAGGTACATTTATTATTTCCCGTACTATTTTAAATTCGATTTCGCGGCTCTCGGATTCACGGTAGATACCGAGTATGACCTGGGTTCCGGGATCCCCCCGCATCAGATGAACGGCATCGTCCTGGCTCATGGCGGCGGTGCTTTCACCATTAACGGAAATGATTATATCACCCTGTTCCAGACCTGCCCGCTCCGCCGGAGTGCCTTTGATAGGTGCCACTACTCTCAGTTTTTTTTCTTTGTCCTGTACAATATATATTCCGATACCGCCGAACTCGGCCTCCAGTTTGGATTTTAAATCAGCCCATTCTTTATTGTTCAGGTATTTGGAATAGGGGTCATCCAGTACATCCACGATACCGGCCGTGGCCCCTTCCAGGGCTTTATTGCTGTCGAATTCGTAAAGCGACTGGGTTTTGACTAATCCGGCCACACTTAAAAATGTCCCCACCCCGGATGCATTGGCGATCAAAAGTGCTGCCACCCCCAGAAAAGCCATTATTCCCAGTACGGAAAAGAATATATTAAGTCCTTTAAACCAACCTTTGTCTCTCAAACCTTCACCACCATACACTATTATTATTTTGCAACTAACAGTAATATGTTACATCAATCTAGAAACTTACACAAATTGTTAGGGGAGAAAACCTTACAAGAATAGCCGCGAATTAATTCGCGGCTAATGCAAATCGAATATAACTATTCTTCGTATATCCTCAATAGAAAAAATCAGGGTTTAATTGGCTCCGATTTATAAATACCCCGCCGGGTTTACCGGGGAGCCGTTGACCCGGACTTCGAAGTGCAGGTGGGCACCGGTGCTCCAGCCGGTGCTGCCTACTTTGCCGATTATCTGCCCTTTGCTGACGGTCTGTCCGTTGGAAACCAGTATGCGGGACTGGTGCCCATATAAAGTCGACTTGCCGGCCCCGTGGTCAATTACCACTGTATTGCCATATCCTGTCATCCAGCCGCTATATATAACTTTACCCGCATCAGCCGCAACGATGTTGGCACCTGAAGGTGCGCCTATATCCATTCCGGAATGTAATTTGCGGACTTTTAAGATTGGGTGGTAGCGCATGCCATAAGATGATGTAATGGTACTATAGCCCGGTGCAGGCCAGGTATAGGTTCCGCTGCCGAGTGCCGGGCCGCCGCCTCCTCCCTGTTCGCGCCGGATCATGGCCTCAATTTCGCGGGAGGACTGCTCCAACGCAGCCAGAGCCTTGGCATACTGGGATTTTTCCTTTTGAACACTCCCTAATACCTCTTGTTTCTCGCCTTTCTGTGCGGCCAGGGTTGCTTTTTGGCTTTCCTGACTTTCCCGGACGCTGACCAGTTCCCTTTGTTTTACTTCCAATTCACTCTTTTTAAGTGCCAGTTCCTTTTTCTGCTTGTTGATGGTCTTTATCAAATCAACATCCTGCTCGACGATGCTGCCCAGCATATCATAGCGGGTGATGAAATCTTTAAGGTCTTCGGCGGAAAGCAATACTTCCAGATAAGAGGTATCACCGGTTTCGTAAATCTCAACCAGCCTGTCGCCCAGCGTTTCGGTCTGTTCATCCAGATCTTTCTGCTGTTTATCCATATTCTTTTGGGTGGTCTGGATATTATGTTCGAGATACGCAATACGGTCATTGGTGGCGTCAATCTCATTTTGAGTCTGAGACATACTTTTTTCGATGTTGTTCAACTGACTCATTATGTCCGTTTCTTTTTTCTTAGTGGAATTCAGATTCGCCTTTTGTTGCTGAATCTGGCGGTTTACTTCCTGTAACTGCTGCTGTTTTTGATCGGCATAGGCCGGAAATATGATTCCCAGCATAAATATAGATAGTATGGCCAGCAACACCATTTTGTGCTTTTTCAAAACAAACCCTCCCTGTTAAACGCTGTACACCGCCCCGAAAGGCAGGCTTATGGATATTTCCGAACCAATCAACTTAAGCTCCTACACATCAAGGAAGCGGTTAAGGGATATCCAGGTACCGAGGATTCCCAAAAATGCTCCGGTCACGATCAAACCCAGATAGATGCGTAAAAGAGCGGCAGAACTGGCCACCAGGGGAATGAAGAACAATGCTTTATCCATATTATTAAGCAGTGATGAATAGCCCAGTGCCAATATGCCTATCGCTACCAGTGCTCCCAGGAGACCAATTACTATCCCTTCAATAAAGAAAGGCCAGCGCACGAACCAGTCGGTCGCTCCGATCAGTTTCATAAGATATATTTGTTTGCGCCGGGAGAAAATAGCCAGGCGAATGGTGGTCGCTATCAGGAACACGGCTCCAAAAGCCAGCAGTACAATAATGGCTATCCCAATGGTGCGAATCCATTTGGTAACTTTAAAAAGTCTCTCCACCACGCCACGGCCGTAATTGACTTTGTACACTCCCTCAATTTTGGCCACCTTGGCGGCCAGTTGGGGAACATCATGAGGGTTCCCGGCCTGTACTTCATAAGTAGCCGGCAAAGGGTTTTTCTTAAAGGTATCTTTAAGGCTGTATTCGCTTTCACCGAATTTCTTCTGTAAACGCTTCAGAGCTTCGTCCTTTGACACATATCGTACCGCTTTTACCTGCGATAGGTCCTCGATCTGGCTTTTGATGTCGGCAACTTCTGCTTTATCCAATGACTTATCCAGGTAAGCAACGATTTCCACATCTGATTCAAGCTGGTTAATAAACCTCCCGGCGTTTATAGTTGTAAGTACCGCCATACCCAGAATCAATATACAAATGGCCACCGTGGAAACAGTAGCAATGGTCAGAAGTCGATTGCGTTTGATGGATTGAAAGGCTTCCCGCATGTAGTATGCTGCATTTCGTGGTCTCATGCTTCAAACTCCCCGGGCCGGAAATCATTGACGATGCGTCCCTGATCTAAAACCAAAACCCGTTTGCGCCCCAGTTTGACCAGTTCGCGAGCATGAGTCGCCATTATAACGGTCGTCCCTTTGTGATTAATATTATAAAGCAGATCCATGATGCCCAGTGATGTATCCATATCCAGGTTGCCGGTCGGTTCATCGGCAATCAATACCAAAGGCCGGTTTACGATAGCCCGGGCAATTCCAACCCGCTGTTGTTCTCCTCCTGATAATTCACCGGGAAAAGAATGTTCCCGTCCTTTCAATCCAACCATTTCGACAACTTCTGCCACCCTGGTTTTGATGGCGCGCGAACCGGCACCCACCACTTCCATGGCAAATGCTACATTTTCACCTACGGTCTTATTTTCCAACAGCTTAAAATCCTGAAATACTATCCCCATATTGCGGCGCAGACTGGGAATTTCGCTGCGCTTCATCCTCACCACACTGCGTGAGGCAATAAATATCTGCCCCCGGCTGGGAAGTTCCTCCCGAAAGAGCATTTTTATAAGAGTGGATTTACCGGCCCCGCTCTGGCCCATCAAAAAAATAAATTCGCCCTGATCTATTTTCAGTGAAATATCATCCAATGCTTTTACCCCATTAGGGTACACTTTGGAGATGTTGTAAATTTGAACTAGCATAAATGACCTCCAAAAATAAAAAAAACCACCTGCATGAGGTGGTTCTACAAAAAGTCCGCTAAATCCTCTTTAATGTTGTTTCTTTTTTAGTAAAATCCTAACATTATGGATAATCTGGTCAACTGTGAGTCCATAATGTTGCAGCAAATCATCGGGGGAGCCGGATTGTCCGAATGTGTCGTTGATTCCCATACGCAGGACCGGTACCGGTGCACCGGCACTTACGGCTTCGCACACCGCGCTGCCCAGCCCGCCGATTATATTATGTTCCTCAGCGGTAAGAATAGCTCCGGTCTCCTTGGCCTTCCTGATCACCAGTTCGGTATCCAGCGGCTTTATGGTATGCATATCAACCACGGAGACTTCTATGCCTTCACCGGCCAGCACCTTCGCCGCCTCCAAGCATTTGGCTACCATTATGCCACAGGCGATAAGGGTGGCGTCAGTCCCCGGCCGCAGTTCGATTCCTTTCCCAATGGTGAAGTCAAAATCCGGATCGTATATGACCGGCACAGATGAGCGGCCCAGTCTGAGATAAGCCGGTCCCTCCTGTCCGTAAAGTTTTAAGACGGCCTGACGGGCTGAGGGTCCATCGGCCGGTACTATCACGCGCATATTGGGAATGCTGCGCATGATGGCTATATCTTCTATGGCCTGGTGAGAGCCTCCATCTTCGCCCACAGTGATGCCGGCATGGGTGGCACATACTTTGACATTGAGTTTGCCGTAGGCCAATGAATTACGTACCTGTTCAAATGCCCTCCCGGCGGCAAATATGGCAAAGGAACTGGCATAAACGGTCTTTCCGGCTGCCGCCAGTCCGGCTGCCATTCCTATCATGTTCTGTTCAGCTATACCGGCATTTATGAATCGCTCGGGAAAAGCTTTGGCGAAATCCGCCGTCTTGGTCGACTTGGACAGATCGGCATCCATTACCACTACATCACCATGTGCCTGTCCCAGTTCCACCAAGGCTTTGCCATAAGCCTCCCTGGTCGCTATCTTCTCCAAAGTGACTTCCTCCTTAAAGCTAAGTATTTCTATGCTTTTCGCTGCACCGGCCTGAAGGGCTACCGCCCTGCGTCCTTAATAGTGACCGCAAGGGAACATCAGTTGTACCCGTAGGGCATAGACCGGACTACGGGTTTTTATCCCCCGTAGCAGGCCCTACAGCCCCGACGTTAGGAGCGGGCTTCAGAGCCGGTCGCTCATTTCCCATGCTATGCTATCCACCGGCCTGAAGGGCTGCCGCCCTGTAGACCGGCCTACGGTTTTACTCCTTACCCCCGTAGCAGGCCCTACAGCCCCGACGTCAGGAGCGGGCTTCAGGGCCGGTCGCTGCATTTACACCAATTCAGCCAATGCTTGTTTTGTTTGTTCAGGGTTGGGGGCGGTGCCGTGCCATTCGACCCGGTTTTCCATGAAGGAACAGCCTTTGCCTTTGATGGTCTTTGCCACTATCATCGTAGGTTTTCCTTTGGTTGCACGGGCGGTCTGCAGGGCTTGCATAATTTGTTGGTAATCATGACCGTCGATATTGATGGTTTCCCAGCCAAATGCCTTAAATTTCGCATCAACCGGTTCCGGTGACATAACCTCCGCCACCGGTCCGTCTATCTGCAGGCCGTTGTGGTCTACGATGGCCACCAGATTGTCCAATTTATAATGGGCTGCCGCCATAGTCGCTTCCCATACCATGCCTTCTTCGATCTCACCGTCGCCTAACAGGCTGTATACCCGGTAATTACGCTGATCCATTTTTCCCGCCAGAGCCATGCCCACGGCCCAGGATATGCCCTGACCCAGTGAGCCTGTACATGCTTCCACGCCGGCCAGTTTACGCATATCGGGATGTCCCTGCAAAGGGCTGCCTAACTGGCGCAAAGTCTCTAATTTTTCCGCCGGGAAGAAACCTTTTTGGGCCAGTGCGGCATATAAAACTGGTGCCGCATGACCTTTGCTCAGCACAAAACGATCGCGTTCATCCCATTTCGGGTTGGCCGCGTCAACGTTCATTTCCCAGAAATAAAGACTGGCCACAATATCGGCCGCCGAAAGGGAACCACCGGTATGCCCGGACCCTGACTTGCCCAGCATAGTAATAATATCTCTACGGATTGAAAGTGCCTGGGCCGACACTGCTGCCACCGCAGCTTCATTAATCTCTCTCAATTTTACCTCCTAAATTCAACGCGGATTTTGATTCAAAACGGAAGGACACTGATTTTTTTTATGATTAATACTGAATTTTTAAAAACTATATGGCAAAAATGTATTTCCCCAGGCATCTCCTGCACCGGCCTGAAGGGCTCCGCCCTGTAGACCGGACTACGGTTTTACTCCTTATCCCCGTAGCAGGCCCTACGGCCCCGACGTCAGGAGTGGGCCTCAGGGCCGGGTGTTCGTTTCCCCATGCTATTGCACCGGCCTGAAGGGCTCCGCCCTGTAGACCGGACTACGGTTTTACTCCTTACCCCCGTAGCAGGCCCTACGGCCCCGACGTCAGGAGTGGGCCTCAGGGCCGGGTGTTCGTTTCCCCATGCTATTCCCTACACCGGCCTGCGTCCTTAATAGTGACCGGAGGGAACATCAGTTGTGCCCTTAGGGTGAAGGGCTCCGCCCTGTAGACCGGACTACGGTTTTATTTCCCCTTCTGGTGCAGGTAGGCGTAGATAAATTCGTCGATGTCGCCGTCGAGGACGGCTTGGGCGTTGCCGACTTCTACGCTGGTGCGGTGGTCTTTGACCAGGGTGAAGGGATTAAGAGTATAGGTTCTGATCTGACTGCCCCAAGCTATCTCTTTATATTCTCCCTTAAGTTTCTGGGCATTATCCTCCTGCTCCATCTGCTTCAATTCAAATAACTTGGCCTGCAGTACTTTCATAGCTGTAGCCCGGTTGGAATGCTGGGAGCGTTCATTCTGGCACTGCACCACTATACCGGTAGGAATGTGCGTGATTCTTACGGCTGAATCGGTTTTATTGATGTGCTGACCGCCGGCACCGCTGGAACGGTAGGTGTCGATTTTCAAATCATCGGGATTTATGACTACCTCCATGTCGGCTTCGATGTCGGGCATTACTGACAGGGAGGCAAATGATGTATGCCTGCGCCCGGAAGCATCAAAAGGAGATATGCGGATGAGGCGATGTACGCCCTGTTCACATCTTAGTTTACCGTAGGCAAATTTCCCATGCACCATGAAGGTAACACTTTTAATGCCGGCTTCATCACCGTCCAGAAAATCCAGAATCTCCAGGCGGTAGCCATTGCTTTCACACCATCTGGTATACATGCGCAAAAGCATCTGTACCCAATCCTGGGCTTCGGTGCCTCCTGCTCCGGCGTGCATGGCCACAATAGCGTCCTGCGCATCATGTGGTCCGGAAAATAATATTTCCATTTCGAATTCGCGGAATTCTTTCAACAGGGTCTCCAGTTCCCTCACGGTATCGGCCAGTAATTCCGGTTCATTTTCGTTTTCGGCCATATCCAGCATATCGTTGAGATAGTTGGCTTCCTGCCAAAACTGATGGAATTTATCGACTGGCTCCTGTAAGGTGCTTATGTTTTTTAAAATGGTTTGCGCTTCCTGGTTGTCATTCCAGAAATCTTCCCGCAAAGTTTTTAACTGTAAGATTTCTATCTCTTTTTGTCGGTTATCGATGTCAAAGAGACACCCTCATTTCGTCAAGTCTGTGGATTATATCTAAAACTGCCCTTCTGGGATCCTCCAGCATTGTCTCACCCCTTTATTAATTTTACATGGCTTATGATACCACGTAAAAGACCGAGTACACAAGCAAACAAGGAGCAAACAGAGGGACGTTCTTTTTGTTGGCTGACTCGGCGGTCCCTTTGTCAGCCAACAAAAAGAACGCCCCTCTGTTTGCTCTTATGGGGTGGAAGAAGGTTCGAAATAGTCGTATTTTTTCTTTAATATGACTATATCCACCCGCCGGTTCATGGAACGGCTGAGATTATCACTATTTTCCACCAGGGGCCTATATTCACCGTATCCGCTTACGGACAGCCTATTCGGCGGAATGCCGGCACCGGTCTGCAGCACACGCACCACATTGGTAGCTCGTAAGGCCGACAGTTCCCAGTTGGATGGGAATTTACCCGTATGAATGGGCAGATTGTCGGTATGGCCTTCTACTCTTATGTAATTAGGAATGCCTTTTAAGGCACTGCCCACCTTGGTTATGATGCCGTTTGCACCCGGGGCCAGTTCATCGGACCCGCTGGCAAAGAGCAGGGTGTCCTTAAAACTTATCACCAATCCCCGTTCCTGTTCCATAATGACTATGCTGTCACTCAGCTTGGTAGTAGTCCCGGCCGCACCTGGACTTTGCGCTTGCGCCTGAGCCTCCTCGGCTTTGATGAATTCGGCGATCTGTTTTCTGACCTCATCCAGTTGACCCTGTTCCTGAGCCGAAGGACCAGGCCCTTCCTTTACTTGCTGGCCGGAGATCCCTTCTGCCAACGATGGGCCCTGGGTCTCCAGAACCGACATGGCCTGTCCGGTCAGGACCAGGCTTAAGGAATTGGCTACAGCGGAATACTTCTGAGCATCGACCTGACTCATGGCATACATAAGGATAAAAAAGGCCATAAGCAAGGTTATCAAATCGGAATAAGTAAGAAGCCAGCGTTCCATTCCGGCTTCTTTTTCTTCAGGTTCCTTTTTCTTTCTGCGCCTGGCCATTTAATCACATCCCAACCGGCTGTTCCTCTTCCACTGCCACTTCCCGGCTTTCGGGGGGCAGGAAAGTCATCAGTTTTTCTTTTATAACCCGGGGATTTTCACCTGCCTGGATGGATAATATTCCTTCCAGGATCAGCTCCATCAGGAGCACACTTTTGCTGGTTTTGAGCTTAATCTTATTAGCAAAAGGAATGCAGATGACATTGGCAAGGGATATACCATATAGGGTGGCTAAAAAGGCTACCGCTATGGCTCCCGCCAGTTCATCCGGGGTCGACATATTGCTTAACACATTAACCAGGCCCATAACCGTCCCGATTATTCCCATAGTAGGAGCAAATCCGCCGGCTGCCATGAAGAATTCGTAGCCTATCTTTTCTTTGTTTTCAAAGGCCTCTATTTCCATTTCCAGCATATTACGGGTCAAATCGGGGTCGGTACCGTCAATTACCAGTTGCAGCCCCCGGCCCAGGAACTGGTTGTCGATTTCAGCCAACTGACTCTCCAGACTGAGCAGGCCCTCACGTCTGGCTTTATCTGCGGTATCAACCAAAATATTCAGGACTTCCATATAATTTACTTTTTTATCTGTGAAAACTACTTTGCAAAAGTACGGAACTGCTTTTAATTCCGTCATAGTGAAACCTAAAATTGTAACACCGATAGTTCCGCCAAAAACTATGATAAAAGCGGTCTCTACCCACAACATGCCCAGCCCCCCGCCTTCCAGCAGGAAGCCGCCTATAAGTCCGCCAAATCCGATTAAGAGACCCAGCAGAGTCGCAAGATCCATTAATTAACCCCTCTCCCGCAACATTTTTTGTATTTTTTGCCGCTGCCGCATGGGCACGGATCATTTCTGCCTATTTTTGCGCCAACGTGAACCGGTTCTTTCACCGCTTCTTCACCCTGGTTTTCGAACATCTTTCTCTCCTCCGGCTGCTGTACTATCTTGACCCGTGGGATATACCTGGTAACATCTTCTTTGATGCTGTAAATCATACCCTGGAAGGCTTCATAAGCCTCGAATTTATACTCGATAAGGGGATCGCGCTGGGCGTATGCGCGCAGTGAAATACCATTGCGCAACTGGTCCATAGCATCAATATGGTCCATCCATTTATCATCTATGATCCTTAACAGGATAGCCTTTTCCAGTTCCCGCATCGTCTCGCTGCCCAGTTCCTGTTCCCGGGCTTCGTATAAAGCATGAGTACGTTCCAGCAACATTTCTTTGCACTCATCGCGGGTCATGCCTTTCAAGTCTTCGACCTCGAAATCAGGATCAGGAATTATATGCTGGTCGATATAATTCAGCAGGCCCGGTAAATCCCAGTCATCTGAATATTTGACTTCGCCCGCATAGCTGTTGACCACCTGGTCGACCACATCATCCATCATACTGATAACGGTTTCTTTCAGATCCTGGTCATCAAGCACCTTTTTGCGTTCCCCGTACATAACCTCCCGCTGCTGGTTGATAACATCATCGTATTCCAGAACATTTTTACGGATACTGAAGTTACGGGCTTCCACTTTTTTCTGTGCATTTTCGATGGCCTTGGAAATCATCTTGTTTTCAATCGGCATCGAGTCGTCCATACCCAGACGATCCATTAAGCCTTCAATATTGGAGGAACCGAATAACCGCATCAAATCGTCTTCGATGGAGACATAAAAACGGGATTCACCATTATCCCCCTGACGGCCGGAACGTCCGCGCAGCTGATTGTCGATACGCCTGGCCTCATGCCTTTCGGTACCCAGTACATAGAGTCCGCCCAGTTCCTGTACTCCTTCACCCAGGACTATGTCGGTACCTCTGCCGGCCATGTTGGTAGCAATGGTCAGTGCACCCTTCTGCCCCGCCTGAGCAATGATCTGGGCTTCTTTTTCGTGATACTTGGCGTTTAAGACCTCATGTTTGATACCACGTTTCGTAAGCATGGAACTTAAAAGCTCTGATTTTTCAATTGATATGGTACCTACCAGAACCGGCTGCCCCTTGCGGTGCCTGTCTGTAATGTCCTCAACCACCGCATTGAATTTGCCTTCTTCGGTGCGGTAGACAAAGTCGGGGTTGTCCATTCTGACCATAGGCATATGGGTCGGGATAGCCACCACATCCATGCCGTAAATCTTACGAAACTCTTCTTCTTCGGTTTTAGCCGTACCAGTCATACCGGCCAGTTTGTTATACATGCGGAAATAATTCTGGAAAGTGATGGTAGCCAGGGTCTGCGATTCCTTCTCAATTTTGACCCCTTCTTTGGCCTCTATAGCCTGGTGCAGTCCATCACTGTAGCGTCTTCCCAACATCAGACGGCCGGTAAATTCATCTACGATGATAACCTGGTCATCCTTGACCACATAGTCGCGGTCCCTGTTCATCAGACAATGAGCTCTTAAACCCTGGTTAACATGGTGAGCCAGTTCCATATTCTCGGAAAGATTAGGAACGGCAAAATATTTTTCCACCTTTCTTACGCCTTCTTCGGTAAGAGTAACCAGATTAGCCTTTTCATCTACTTTGTAATCAGTCTCATTTTCCAGTTTGGGTATGAATTTGGCTATCTGATAATAAAGGCTGGTGGGTTTGTCGCCCTCGCCGGATATTATCAATGGTGTACGGGCTTCGTCTATCAAAATCGAGTCAACTTCGTCGACGATAGCATAGTTTAAATCCCGCTGCACCATGTTGTCTGATGCTACCACCATGTTGTCCCGCAGGTAATCGAAACCAAGTTCATTATTGGTCCCATAGGTGATGTCACAGTTGTAAGCTTCTCTTCTATCCACATAGGTCAATCCATGCACTACCAGGCCCACGGAAAGGCCGCACATCTCATATACCGGCCGCATCCAGCCCGAGTCACGACTGGCCAGATAATCGTTCACGGTTACGATGTGAACTCCTTTTCCGTCCAGAGCGTTCAGATAAGCCGGCAGGGTGGCAACCAGGGTTTTACCTTCACCGGTCTTCATCTCAGCAATGCGGCCTTCATGCAGAACCATGCCGCCGATTAACTGGACATCAAAATGCCTCATGCCCAAGGTACGGAACGACGCTTCCCGCACCAGTGCAAAGGCCTCTGGTAATATATCGTCCAGTTCTTCACCATTCTTTAATCTTTCCTTAAATTCTGCTGTTTTAACAGGGAAATCGGCATCGGCCAGAGCTTTCATATCGGGCTCCAGCGCATTGATTTCTTCTACCTTCCGGCTCAGTTTCTTCACTATCTTGACATCATCATCCAACATTTTCTTCAATATATCGGTTATCATTTTATCTACCTCTCTTCAAAAAAAGAGGAACCATAAGGCTCCTCATAATCTTTAAAAATATTCAATCTAATACTAACATCTTTTATGTTCTCACTTCAACTAATCGAAATTTGGTTCGATTAGGCCATAATTTCCATCCTTGCGCCGATAGACCACATTGACCTCTTCATCTTTGGCATTAAAGAAAACGAAGAAATTGTGTCCCAGCAAATTCATCTGCATAATAGCCTCTTCTTCGTCCATCGGTTTCAGGGCGAAACGTTTGGTCCTTACAACTTTGAATGCATCTTCTTTATCATTAATAGTATTTTTGTCATTAAAAGCGCTCTTCTTAAGACCGGCCCCCCGGTTGTTGTGGTACAGCCGGGTCCTATATTTTTCAATCTGTTTTTCCAGTTTCTCCTCCACCAGATCAATAGAGGAATACATATCTTCGGATACTTCCTCTCCTCTCAGGATCATGCCATTCAGGGGAATAGTAACCTCAACTTTATGCCCTTCTCCTTCTACTGAGAGAGCTACCTGTGCCTCCTTTACATTTTCAATGTATTTTCCCAACTTGGAAAGCCTTTTGGTCGTGTAATCCTTCAAAGCATCTGTCAGTTCGATGTTTTTTCCACGAATATCAAATCGCATGGGATCACTCCTTTCCCTGTTGTTATATATATTATTCTACGCCAAAAAAATAAAATCCTTCACCTTAAATTAATTTAGGAGCAAACAGAGGGACGTTCTTTTCGTTGGCTGACAAGGGACCGACGGTCCCTTGTCAGCCAACGAAAAGAACGTCCCTCTGTTTGCTTTGTTTGCTTGCAGAAAATAAAAAACCGGGCTTGGAAAAGCCCGGCGGTAATGCTTAGTTTAGTAAGCGGCTTCTTTTTGTTTTTGATAGCATTCTAAGCAATAAACAGGTCTTCCTTCAACCGGTTTAAAGGGAACCTGAGTCTCAGCACCGCACTCGGCACAAACAGCAGTATACATTTCGCGCGGTGCACGATTGCCACTGTGGCTGCGGCGGTTCTGTCTGCAATCCTTGCAACGTTTGGGTTCGTTCTCAAAACCCTTTTCATGGTAGAATTCTTGCTCGCCAGCAGTAAATACGAATTCATTTCCACAGTCCTGGCAAATTAATGTTTTGTCTTCGAACATCTTTAAAAGATCCCTCACTTTAATGAATTTGGCCTGAAGCAGATTCACTCCGAAAAGCTTCTATAACCACTAGTGCAATTATAAACTGTAAGAAAATAAATAGCAAGAAATCTGAGCATGTTATTACCATTTTTGTATAGAATAAGCCGTTATATGGTCTTTTTGGGCTTCTCTTCACAAACTAGATTAGCCGGGACCGTCCTAGGTCAGGTTCTTTAGTTTAATTTGCCTTGCTGCTTCGCCTGGATGTAGGCTTTGGCGGCCTGTTGGCTGGTGGCAGTTTTTCCAGCCGCTTTACCGGATGCGTTACGCCGCATGATCGCTTCGCTTTCGCGGTCAGCCTGGTCGATGGCCTTTAAAAATTTCTGCACCACATTTATGGCAACTTTTAAGCGGGTTAATTCATCTTCCCCTATTTTGCCTTTTAGGTTTTTGATACTGAAACTTTCTATTCGTAATTCGCCCCGGACATCCCTCTGCAATTTTTTATTTTCCTCGTTGAGGGGGATGAGTTCGATCATTATAGCCTTTCTTTCGGCCAGTATACGGTTGACCTCGTCTATGCAGGCAGAGTAGGACCGGTCCTTCAGGTTCTCCAGCTGAACACGTGCCAGTTCGGCCATTTTGCCATATAACCTGGCCTGAAGGTCAAAATTGTTAATAATATGGTTGAGTGTTGTTATCGACAATTCTATTCCTTCTTTACTTTCTCCATATGGGAAATTCCCATTTAAACTGCAACATCTCTTCTAATGAACTCAGCCTGATAATACCAGGTCATTTCCGGTTAAATTTTTAGCAGGAAGTATATAAAATGAGGCATCTGTTTAACTCGCCCTGCCACGCTTTAAAAGCCGGCATCAGCTCCTGCAGTGCCCTTATTGTTTTAGCTTCATCCTCTTGTTCATAACCTGACGTCATTTCTTCCATGGCCGCAATCAACTGCTCCGACTGTGTTAATACCCGGTTTTCACCCAGATGGGGAAGAATCGGCTGCAATGATCTAACTATTGACGTTATGGCACTGACGATGTCATCAAAAAAATATGAAGTAGCGAGCACATTTTCCTCCTGGATGCGGTTATTAATATGCTCCATGCCTTCCTCAATCGTTTGCAGCAATATCATTATATCCCGGGCCACCTTTTGATTGTCAACCATAAAACCATCCTTTCACTTCAGGCTCCAAGTTTCTTTTTCTATAATTTTACATAATTGCCACCCTAACTGCAATAAGCCTTTGCAGGGATAAACTGGGTCGGCTTACTTTTTGGTGTCAAAAAACCAGGCTTCATTAGATACATTAGAATGGGTGTAAGCTTGAAAGGCCTTTTTAGTCTGACGGGTCGAACCGATTTTATCTCCCATTTGCCGGAGTACTTCCCGGGCTTTTCGCTGACACTTGCTATCATTAATCTGAATCTGGTTAATGATACTTCGTATATCGTTAAGTTTGCTTATATATTCTTCATCCTGTCCCGGCTCACCGGCCCGGCTTCCGGAACTGTTAGGTTCAATTGCGGCCGCTTTTTTCAAGTCATTTATAGAATGGCTTAAATGATCGATTCGGTTCATCAGATCCTGCCGACTGGCGATCATTTCAGTCAGACGTTTTATGGCATCTTCATCCACCTGTTCCGCCTGTAATAAAGCGACCTGCTCCTGCGATAATTGTAACATTTCCTTAAACAGCTTTAATTTTTCATCCAGTACCGGCATTAGTCCGGTTAATGACGATTTCATGTTCTAACCCTTTATACTCAGGCCGCCGGCAACGACAGCCGGCTTGTCCTTCGCCCCCGCCTTTTTGGCCGCTTCTTCCCAGGTGTTGCGCAATTCCACCAAAAAGGTCCTGACTTCATCCAGAATGTGCACATCTTTTTTTAAATTGGCCTGGGCCAGCTGGTGCTGCATATATTCATATAAACTGTAAAGGCTATGGGCTATTTCATAGTCCATATTCAGTGTACAGATCAGTTCCGTTATTATATCCTGGGCATTTACCAACTGCTGGTGAGCAGTATTAATATCCTGGTCATTAATGGCTTTTTTCGCCGTATCTATGTTTTTAATCGCTCCATCGTAGAGCATAACCAGCAATCTGCCCGGAGATACCGTTTCTATACTGGTTTTCTTGTATTGATCATAGGCTAGCGCGTTCATATTCAAAACAGATAACCCCCTTATGAATAACGACTCTGTTTGCTTAAATATCCTAAAATAACCGCAATAAGTGTTAAGTAACGGACAATAAAATACTGCTATAAACGAAATAGTCAAAAAAAGACTACCAGACCGCAGACTGGCAGTTGAGAGTTTTGCATAATTCCCAAAGCCCCACTTGTCATTGCTATGAATAAAGGGTTTTATGTCATCCTGAGGCAAAGCCGAAGGATCTTTCCATCTCGGAGACTGCAAGATCCTCACTACGTTCAGGATGACATACTATTCGTTTATCGTGGTGCGGGTACCGCGTGATAATTCTGAGCCTTAGCGAAGAATTTTAAGATCCTTCGGCTTTGCCTCAGGATGACATTCGCAAAATTACTGCTTAATCATAGGAAAAAGTTGATTATGCAAAACTCTCCATTATTAAATCAAACTAATTCGTCTACCAGAACTCCAATCATTTCATTCAGCACATGGCTCACCTGCGCCGAGAACTCCAACACATTCTCGGGAGGAATCTCGCGGATAACTTCCTGCGAATCTGAATCTATTACTTTGACCTGATAGCGGCCACTCTCCTCGTGCAGTTTAAATTCCAGGTGATAATTCGACATCTTTAGAGCCTTGTTTACCATTTCGGTCGCTGCACTCAAATCGTTTTCCGTGTATTTACACTCCGGCTTTATATCCTCCAACCTGACCTTTTTCTCACCGCCTTCTTTGCCCCCTTTGGGCAATCCCGACTGCGAAACTGCCTCGTTTTTTGCGGAGCTGTAATCAACGGCCATCCCTTGCCCTTCTATCCGCATGCTTTTCCGCCTCCCTGGCTATATTTTATTTCACTATTATTATCGTTAAATAGGGTTGGTTGCTTTAGTAAAAATTTCCCTTTATTACGGGATGCTGGGGATGTTTCGTTTTATCCCACAATGGGAGACTTCTCTGCTATTAAAAAAGCTGTGGTCAATGATGGCAGGGTTCTTTATGAGGAAAAAGAAGGTTATTTTTAAGAACTATGCCCTTATCTGTATAAAAGCTATTACGAAACCCGCAAGTTTCGTCAGACCCAACATGCTCTATTCGAAAAAAAACTAGCGGAGGAAATAAGAAATGTCCGATCGCATAATCCTATTGATTGTCACTAAAGCCTGGTTTTAATACCTCATACTTTTCTTTTATCACTGCTTGAAACTCCGGCGAAATCGCATTCCAATCCAATAAATCAACCCGAAAAGGCAGATCAGATTCCTGAAACGCCTCCTTTAATTCTCCCAAACTGTTAATGCTCATTTTTTCCGTACCAATAACAACTAAATCCAAATCGGAATAGCGTTTAACCCTACCGTTAACCCGTGAACCAAAAGCCCATACTTTCATATTGGGAACATGCCGATTCAAAATATCAAGAATAATATTTAATTGTACATCACTTATTTCAATCATTTCGCATCTCCAGGTTTTTTAATAACTGTGAGGCAGCCCCTGAAAATTTTTGTGATATTTGGTAAACCTCATCTGAGATTTTATGATCATATATATGAGATGAAATATTTCTGGCCCGATGATATTCCATCCATTCATCAACATCTGTAATTAGACGATTTTCCGCAGCTAATCTGAACAATTCTTTTCTGGGTACACCATCAACCACTTCTGCGCTTACATTCGACTCTATCCATCGCTTCATGAACTTCCAGCACAATTCATAGATAATTTCAAAATTTTGAATTACACCGGCTTTGAGCAGCTCAATTTCATCAGTGCTTATATCTTGCTGAATAAATTTGCCTTCAGTAATCTGTAAGGCTTTTTCCATAGAGCCAATTGCTCGCTTTAAACTGATTAGGTCCAGTTTCACTGTGCTCCCCCCCTGATTCAAGCAATAACCTTCATTCTCAGTCTACCATAGGAATATTAAGGCAGCAAATATAATTGAAACGTCCCCCCGTCCCACCTGTAGATCACGGTAAAGCTTTGCCTGTAATCTTACGATATATACAATATCATCCAGTAACGGCCCTCCAAGGATGGGATAAGGCCGCGCAAGTAACCCTGGAACAAAGGAAGGTTAAAGGGGGCAATAAAAAATGATAATCCAGAATTCCGAACTGATGTTAAAATCTACTCATCTTTATCAGGAAAGCAATGTCGAACAGGAAGACCTGCGTTTCTGGGCAGGAAGCCAAAGCTCCAACAAGCAGGCCAATAGCCGCTCACCGGCCGGGCTGCCGAACAACAATCCTTTCCCGGCCCTGAAACTGCCGGAAGATCTTCTCGATCTCTCCCCGGAAGCTCTTAAATCTGCCAACACCGAAATCCAACCGGCAGATGAATCTATTTCCAGCCCGGATGAGGCAAAATTGGATATGATCAAATACCTCCTGGAAGCCTTAACCGGCAAAAAAATCCACCTGCTTCAACTGAAGGATTTAAAAAGCGCAGATATGGAAAGATTTAACGCCAGAAAGCTAAATTTGGACTTGCGGAGCCAGCCCCTCACCCCGTTAGCTGGTTGGGGACTGGAATACCATTACAGTGCCACTCATCAGGAAAGAGAAAAGATGAATTTCTCTGCTCAAGGAGTAGTCAAAACAGCTGACGGCCGCGAAATAAGCATCAAGATGGAGCTTAACATGAGCCGGGAATTTATCTCCCAGCAAAACATCGACATCCGGGCTGGTGCTGCAGCCGTTCAAGATCCCTTGATCATAAATTATGCCGGCCCGGCCGCAGCTCTGACGGAACGTAATTTTCGCTTTGACCTGGACGCGGATGGTTCCGAAGACCTCATATCCTTCGTACAACCCGGAAGCGGCTTTTTAGCATTGGATAAAAACGGGGATGGAACCATTAACGACGGACAGGAACTTTTTGGCCCGCAGAGCGGAAATGGATTCGATGAATTACGGACCTATGATGCGGACGGTAATAATTGGATCGATGAAAACGACCCTGTATTCAAACAATTACGCGTCTGGACCCGTGATGCCCAGGGCAACAACGTGCTTCTCGCCCTGGGCCAGACCGGAGTGGGCGCCATCTATCTAGGTGCCGTTAATACGGATTTCTCACTCAAAAACGCGGTCAATGATACCCATGGCCAGCTGAGAAGTACCAGCCTGTTTTTACGGGAAGATGGCAGCGCCGGAAGCATACAACAGGTAGATCTGGTAGTATGACATAGCAGTCTCTAAAAAGCAGCAGGATAGGTTTAAGACTTCTCCTGCTGCTTTTTGTTATCTGCTGCGGCCTCTCCGCCGCAGGAGATTCCGATACCGCCCTCGCGCACCTTGTTCTCAGCCCAACACATCCAGATACTTACCCAGGTGGGGGTTTACAGATTGCTCCAAAATCTGAGTAATCGCCTGAGCAGACTGCTGGGCATTGTCCATGGACATCTTCAGAACACTAATCCCTGCCTGCTGTTGCAACTGGCAAGTCTTTAGGCTGATCGAAGCGGCAGCTATGGCTGCGGTATCCATATAAATACCCCCTTTCATCTCAATTTACATAGTATTAATTCTGTATTTCACACGATTTCCGTATCTCTGACTGCTTAAGATCCCCATGTCCTCGAATTTTAATACAAAACTACGAATAGTAGCATAGGCCGCATTGGCAAAATCCTTTTCCAACTGCTTGGTGGAAAACTCGCTGCCGCCATAAGCCGAAAGGACAAATTCAAACAAATCTTTCTCCTTTTCCGTAACCTTGCCTGCAGCCAGCGCATTTTGATACTTGCTAATAGATTGCTCCTGATTCCGTTTTTCTCCCATCCGGTTGTAGACGTTTTCAACCAGGTAAACCAGAAACGGCGTAACATCAATCAGGCCGCTGATTTCATAATTCTTCTCGATTAGAGTATAAGCTTTGTAATATGCATTTTTCGATTTGTTAATATAACTCGAAAAGGGAATAAACAATGCAGATGAATAACCCTGCTGCAAGAAATTATCTAATTGGTTCCAGTTTTTATAGGAACACTGGGAACGTTTCGTTTTGTCCCGCTTTCAAGCCTTTTCTGGGCCAATATTCTTCAAAATGCGATGAACAGTCGTGGAAGATACCCCTTGCATGTAACCGCTAATTTCCCGGCAGCTCAGACCAGCCTCCTTTTTAAGGCCAAAACGGTCTCCTCACGTGATCCTTGCCGTCCCAATATCTCATTAATCTTTTCCGCCTTATCTTCCTCACTGTCTATGTCCATTTGCAGAAAGCGCTCATATGTTTCATCATTGGATATGCCTGCCTCAACGAAAGAACGATAAGCGGGAATAGCAGCATTAGTATCCGGGGCCGAAAATTGAAACGAAACGTCCCCATCGTCCCACCTGCTTGCTAAATGAGTTGGCCATAACATATAATGGAAATAAGCAAGAGACTTGGCCCAATACGGACCGGAAGAAGGGGTCACATGTTCATCGAAATTGATACGTGCAAATTACGGGGGATTATAGAACGTTATCAGCTGCGCCTTTTAGTATATTACGGCAGTTATGCCCGACAGGAAGATTATAACCCTACAAAGAGTGACATTGATATTGCCTTCATATCTAAAAACCAGCTTGATGCCCAGCAGTTGTCTGATTTAATGACTGATTTAATCCTTCTGCATAGAAAAAGTGATTTGCACCTGGCCAACCTGCAAACCGCATCTGGCCTGTTAAAGGAAGCTATTGCCAATGACGGCAGGGTTCTTTTTGAGGAGGAAGAAGGATATTTTCAGAACTTATGCCCCTATCTCTATAAAAGCTACTACGAAACTCGCAAATTCAGGCAGGTCCAACAAGCCTTATTCGAAAAAAAACTGGCGGAGGAACTAAAAAATGTCCGACCACGATAGAATCTGTAACAAACTGGATAAGCTGCATTCTTACTATACCGAACTAAAATCTCTTTCTCTAATCACCCAAGAAGAATATATGAATAATTCTATCTACCGAAGAGCTGTGGAAAGAACGATGCAGCTCATTGTTGAATGTGCTACCGACATTAACAATATGCTGCTGAAGGTGAATGGCCAAAAAGGGGGCAAACCCCAGTTGAACGTATCGGGATATTTTGTTAAATAGAACCTGAGGCATAGGACAAAGTGTGGGACAAAACGAAACGTCCCCGCTGTCCCCGGAATACTCACTTATTTCAAGCTCAGATTTAGGATCTCTGTGAATTTCTTTGCACCTTTTGGATTTAGGTGAGAGGCATCGTAAAAATCGGCTTCACTAAAGTCGTCCATATTGTAACCGTCGATAAAAACGAATTTAAAGTTTTTTTGAAATTCACTTATTATACTTATAAACTCTTCCCTACAGTTGATAGGGAAATAATTTTTATAAAACTTTGTCACGGGATTGGTCACAATTATTATTTCTATATTATTTTGAGTTAAGTACTGGAGCATTGAATTTAAAATTGCTATATTCTCTTTAACCGTATCCGGATAACTTTGCTCCCATCTCTGCGCTAAGTATATTTCTCTGTTCTTTTCTTCGTTTTCTAATTTCAAACTATTAAAAGAACGGCTTGTACTACGATTCCATATTTCGTTAAAGTTTTTTTCTCCTCTATTGTATATTTTCTCGTTGTAATTTCTTGCAAATATCTCCTTAAATGTATCATGGAATAATTGATAATGTTCAATCACTTCGCTGCTTTTTAAATAATTATGAAGCTTTTTAACTAACGAATAATAAAGTCTAGGTCTATTCTTAGTATTAAGGTTTTGTGTCAGAGAAAGGTCATATCTAAAGCTATAATTACTTAATCCTATTATTACTTTTTTTATACTTTTTATATTTAGCTCATCTATGGCGTGTTTAAGAAGAGCAAAATCATAGAAAAGATCCTGCGAACTTATTGCTAAATTTACAAATGGCATTTTTAGTAATCTTTGATTAATCCCTACTTCGAAATAAGATAGACCTGTGATAATACCTTCAACATTCTTGGTATTTAGCAATTGTAAGTAACTTCTAAAGAGTTCAAAATCAAAATAATCGTTCAAATACTGTAGAAAATCAATTTCCTGACCATTTTCAAGACATATTTTTGATATCATGTTAGATTGATTAATTGCCTGAAAAACAACTTTATATTCTGGTTTGATAATATCTTTTAACAAAACAGTATGATCCTTTATATTGCTTATAACGGTTATCTGTTCTGTATGTTTATTTTGGCATAAAATCAACTTCCTATTGGGTTGACCTGGATCATCATTAGATTCCTCTTCTATTAGTTGTAATTTATCATAAGCCTTTTGTAATTCCTCTATCTGTTCTTTCTGCTGTACATAGGTACCATTAGTTTCGAACAAAAGATTGTCTGAAATTGCGGCAACATATTTAATAACCTCTTTCCAGTTACTTATCCACATACATACGGATAAGAGAAAACAGATATCTACTTTTCTATTTCCAATTAATAAATAGTAATTAATTAAATCAAGATCTTCATTTTCCAAATCAAAACGATAAAATGATAAATTGTCCGACTGATTTATTCCTTTAATGGCATTTGCTGCGTTAATTAATCGATAATCATAGTCTATTCCTATACCCATTTTGATTTTATCTGAAAGACAATGCAGCATTCCTCCTGCATTGCATCCTATGTCCAAAACTACTTTATCGGAAAAATCATAGGGCACTCTTTGTAATCTCAAGTTACATTCTCTTTGTCCCCTAAAATAGTATCCTTTAATGTTCATAGAATGGTATGCACTTCCATACATAGAACCATCATAACTTTTTCCGGACGTCTTGGCATAATTGATTAAGCCTAAAACTTTATTGATGTCTATATCGTATTCGGTATATTGTTTATCGGCTATATCAGCAATTTGCTCTAGATTATATCCGGTATATTCAACCCATAACTTGTTATAAAATTTATAAAGATTTTTTCCCACATAATTAGGTTTATCTCCTCTGAATTCCTGAGGATATCCTTTTATATCATAAGATTGTAAAAATATATCCGGCCGTACTTTATAAGGCTGAAGATATTCAAAATCGATAGCTTTTAACCCATCTTTCTCAGAAAACACAAATTGCCCCGGATGGATATCAGGATTGAAGTATCCTGCTTCATATAACTCTTTGAAAAAAGATGCTATTTCACCAATATGGGTAGTTAATATCTTTTTCTTTGCCAATTCGTTGTTATGTAAGATGTCTTTATAATAAGGGATGATAATATAATTATCACCGCTTTCAATTAAAGGCGGAATAAGCCGAATGGTTTTACTTAACTGACCACAAGCAAATTTCTCCCTTTCAAAGTATTTTTCGTTTCCTGGTTTCCAGGTTTTTTTAACTGCTAAACCATCTCTATACTGTATTAATTCTGTTTTTGCCCTATGACGAAATCCATCAAATAAATGTATTACCGGGTACTTGGTTTTATAGTCATTTTCGATTTTTATTATTTCTTTATAAATACCCGGCCATTCTGTATCAAAGAATTTTTTACCTATATATTCTGCTTCTTGCTCATTTTGGGTTAAGTATAAGTAATCATTAAGATTCTTAATTCCGAATTCTATCTCCATCTGTTTTTGTAAAGAATCAAGTAATAAATACCTTTTATTATCGATTTTCGGAAAATTAGCCCTTTCTTCTATGCTAATTTCTACCGGATTTAAGTCATATAGAAATATGCTTTGCCTGATATTCTCTCTTTTTATTATTAAATTATCTATTTTAAAAGACTTTAATATAGTGAACCCAAACTGCTGAAACCAGTCTATTATATAATTCATAATATTGTTTTTTGTTCTTTTCTTAATAAACAGCAAAGTCAACTTCCCATTAAAATCAGCATGTTCACACTTTCTTTTGATTTCATTCAAGTTTGTCATGATTTCTTTTTGTAGAGTCTCATCCTTAGCCATTACCAAACTTTGTTCAAAAAACTTATAGCTTTGTTTGTATTCTTCCTGTATTTTTAGTACATACGCTTTATTATATAAGAGTTCGGCATTCAGAGAGTCTAGTTTAAGACCTTTATCTATAATTCTTAACGCCCCGTCCATGTCTCCTTCCATCATGGCTATAATACCTTTGATGGAATATATATCTATGTCATCGCTTACTATCTTTTCGTATTCGTCCAGCATTTTCCCGGCCTCTTGCAATAATCCCTGCTCTATCAAAGCCTGCATGTTTTCTTTAAACTGTTTTTTATATAACTCCATTTCATTACCGGCATTCACTCCACCGGTTAGTTCCCCTGTTTCATTGGATTCATCAAAAACCCTTACTATAGCATCCATAATCTTTGTATTATTTGTCTCCAGATAATCTACCTTTTGCAGTAAAACTCCTGCATTAAATCCTTCCTGATCGGTAAACAAATCCTGGAGTCCTGACTCTTCTAATAAGTCTTTATTGATAAATAAAGCCGTAAAGGGCTTATCCAAAAGCAATGCATACACTAAGCATTCTTCATCCATTACAATGGCAAATTCCGATGTGCTTAACAGATTAATCATCGATGAATTTTCATAGCCGCCTACATATTGGATAGCCTGATCTTTGAAAACATCAACAAAACTTTTACATGCTTCGGCATCTTTTTCTTCTGAATGAAAAGCGACGATACTATAACCCTGATTAATTAATATCTGAAAGGCAATCTGTATTTGCTCCAGGAAATGCTCTTTTATACTTTCTTCCTGCTCTGCAGGTATAGAAAAGCTGAAGAAAATCTGTCTGGAAATTTTGGGGCGGTTCTTGCCGGCGCCATCCCAGCGGGTTAACCTGTCCTCTACCCTGTTAATATCAATTACAGAACCTGCTATTTTGCCCATAGCCCTTATTTTTGCGTGCAAATCCATACGTTCACTCCTAAGCAGATTTTAGTTGGTTAAATTCATCCATAAGATTCTTTGCAATTAGCTTCGTTTCCTTTTCCTCACATTGTTCCATGGTCCATTGTAAAAATTCTTTAAAATCGTTCTCGGTATATCCATTTCTTAACGCCCGGGCAAAAGAATCAACTGCCTGACGAAAATCTCCGTTTTTATAATGACAACAGGCTATTTTAAAATGCACCTGCTGCATATTCCTTTTATTCTGACCTTCTTTTATTAAGTCTTTTTCATAAAGCTCTATAGCCCTCGAGAAATAGCCCTGTTCTTTGAGGATATCTGCAATGGTGCTATCCAGATTACCAATGTCTTCAATAAAATTACTTCTTAAGTCCAGGTAGCCAGGGAGAGCATCTTCTCTTCCCAGCAAAGTAATTTCAATTAAAAGATCCAGATAATCCTGCAGGTCTTCCTGGTATAAAACCTCATCTGTACTAAGCATTAACTCTGTAATTCTTTTAAACGACGGTTTTACAATATTTTTAATCCGGGACAAATTTTCCTGGTTTCTATCTAAATAAGCGGATACAATAGCTAATTTGGCATAAGAGTTATCATACTCGGATAAATAGGCTTCGTAGAAATGTTTGAAGGCTTGTGAATACTTATTATTACTCAGAAACATAATTACCAGCGAAAAATCTTGATGTCCAAACTCCTTGTACATCCAATTCGCATAATACGCCAGAACTTCTCCGTAGCGCTGTTTGGTCAGTTCTTCTACCAAAAAGTTTAATTCTTCCGGATTATTCTTATCATAGAGCTGATCCAGAAGCAAAATTACATCAGCCGCATCCATGCGCTTAATCAGTTTTAATAATCCCTGTAAAGCAGGCAAATAATTCTTTTTTCGTTTTAAAGCTAATACATATAAATCTAAAGCTTTTTCTTCCTGGTTTTTATATTCATAGATACAAGCCATCGGATATTCCAGTTCATGGATCTTGCCGTAAATAAAGTTAATTTCTATGTCTTCATATTTTTCCTGCAAGATAATCGTTTTTTTATAGGCTTCTAAAGCCTCTTCATATCTTTTATTAAATAGATGACCGCGGGCCAGATACATTTGAAACATCGGATGATTGGGAAATTCCTGTATAGCTTCTTCTATTACTTCATATATCTCTTTCCACTCATAACCCGAGTCCGTCATTGCCGTTATCAGATTTTGATAGACTTTGCTGTTTAAACCTTCCATATTGATTTTACTTGCTAAAAACTTTTTAGCGTAATAAATTGAGTTTTCGTACTGTTTTAAGGTTAAATAGGTATCACTTAAAAAGTGGTACATGGTGGCATCGACCTGGGGCTTTTCTATTTCCTTAAGAAGCATTTCCAGATTCCGTTCTGCCTTGCTTATGATACGATCCCCGGAATAGCCTGTATGATAAATTACCAGTTCATTTTCCTCGACATAGACGGCTTTAATACTTTTCTTTTTTGAGCTTAATCTTTCGTGTATCGAACTTACATAATATATCTCACCGGTATTTTTGAAAATCCTGGTTTGAACAAAGTCAGCCAGGTTCTCTCCTGTTTTTTCATCAATATTAAACATTTTACAGGCAATTATCTCATTATTGCCTTTACCGTATTTTCTGATAAGCCTGGGAATGTCTGGGGATTTGCTTTCATCAAAGTATTCATCTGCATCCAGGAAAATAATCCAATCCCCGGTTGCCTTGCTCAAGGCATAATTTTTCGCCTGCGCAAAATCATTCTGCCATTCAAAATAATATACTTTAGCTCCCAGGCTCCTGGCTATTTCAACTGTGTTGTCGGTAGAGCCTGTATCTACCACTATAATTTGATCCACTATGTTTTTATAGCTGCCAATACATTTGGCTATGTTCTTTTCTTCATTTCTTGCAATCATACAGGCTGATATCTTCATAGACTCACCTCTGGTTTATATTAAGAAAGGGTTAGAGAGAAAACTCCCTAACCCTCTTACTTTAGTCAACTGCTATAAAAGCTTGCACTCTTAATTAAGTGACTACCCCGGAATTAAAATACTAAGTAATTTCTAGTAAATTATCTGAGTAATTGCAGAACTGACTGTGGCGCCTGGTTAGCCTGGGCCAGCATAGCTGTAGATGCCTGCTGCAGGATGTTGTTCTTGGTGAATTCCATCATTTCCTTGGCCATGTCTACATCTCTGATTCTGGACTCAGAAGCTTGCAGGTTTTCAGCCGAGGTATCCAGGTTCTTAATGGTGTGCTCCAGTCTGTTTTGCACAGCTCCCAGTTTGGACCTTTCCGCCGATACTTTTTCCAAGGCATTATTGATAGTGGTTATTGCCGCCGTGGCTTTGTCATAATCGCCAATATCCAGAGCTTTGCCATCGGTACCTCTAAGGCCCAAATCAGTTGCCTTCATGGAATTTATACCGACCGTAATATTTTGACCGGTATTGGCTCCTATCTGCATGGAGAATGCACTGGAAATATCCGTGCTTCCTGTTACCTTGGCATTGATGCTGATAGTAATACTTTCCCCAACCGCAAGGCTCGTTAAATCTCCGCCAGCAAAGAAGCCGGCTAATGCCTTTCCTGCCCAGGTAATCTGGTTTGCACCTGACACACTTGCTGCTAAACTTGTCGGGTTTCCAATCTTGAAATCAGTTGCATCAAATGCTGTAGATGCATTTACACGAGTAATGGTTATGGTTCCACCGGTAGCAATAGCAGAGGCTGCAGTAGCCGTAGCAGTGGAAACCAGCAGAGTAGCGCTGCTGTTGTTCTCGAATATAATCTTGGCATCCTGTGCTTCAACCAAGCCCTTTTTGGTGCCATCCAACAGTTTTTGGGTGTTGAATTCAGTAGTATTGGCAATTCTGTCAATTTCAGAAGTTAATTGGTTGATTTCCTTCTGGATTTCACCACGGTCAGTTCCCGTGTTGGTATCGTTGGAAGCTTGGACAGCCAACTCTCTCATCCTTTGCAGAATGTCATGGGTTTCATTTAATGCACCTTCTGCCGTCTGGATTAGAGAAATGGAATCCTGACCGTTTCTGGATGCCTGATTCAAGCCTCTGATCTGGCCTCTCATTTTTTCAGAGATCGCGAGACCTGCAGCATCGTCACCGGCGCGGTTGATACGGTAGCCGGATGATAGTTTTTCGATAGATTTCTGACCTGCGGTGTTGTTAAGAGACAATTGCCGATGGGTGTTCATGGCCATCATGTTGTGGTTAATAATCATTACAAATTCCTCCTTGAATTTTATGCTCCCGCGTCCTTGCGGGGCAGTCTTACTTAGCTTATTAAAGTGGTGCAGGTCGTTTTAGTATCGACCTTTTGACTAAAAAGTTCCTGCTCCCTCCTTTGCGGAAATATTTACAGGATATAGACCTGTTGGCTATATTATCGAATATAGCCAACAATGAGTAATACCCGGATAATGTGGAATATGATTATCAATGGAGTGTTATCTATCCATATCGCCATTTTTCTTGGTTATATAGCTTGTTTTTGCAATAGAGACTTTTCTGTCGAGGAAATTGGTAACCATGTCATCCTGAACGTTAGTGAAGGATCTTTCCCCCTTTCGAGTCGGGAAGATCCTTCGCTTTGCTCAGGATGACAGAAACATTTGCTCAGGATGACAAAAGGCTTTGCTTAGTGTTAGAGCCAATCCATAATGTCCTGAGATAGACGGTGTTAATTGTCCAAG
>ENA-UOOE01000388-UOOE01000388.1-fermentation-metagenome-genome-assembly--contig:-NODE-388-length-43645-cov-4.296513_pt1 | contig 43645 bp, 40 predicted proteins | sample MGYA00245776_ERZ724021 | MGnify/ENA primary metagenome ERZ724021 (study PRJEB28704, sample SAMN03018321) | fermentation metagenome | biome: anthropogenic terrestrial biome; feature: soil; material... | reverse complement strand
TAGGTGTGTTTTGCAATATTTAATTTTCAAACATCATATTGTTCCGAGAGGCTATATAAATAATAATATATTTAATATTCTTATATTGAATTAATTATTTTTTTAATATCACCAAATATTTCATCAACCGTTCTTTCAGCGTCTATTGTTATTATTTCCGGGAAACGCCCTGCAAGCTTCTTATAGCCTTCATACACTTTCCAGTGAAATGAAATGTCTTCATTTTCAAGCCTGTCTCCTCCAACATTCAATTTCCTTTTTAACCCTTTTTCAGGATTAATGTCTAAGAACAGTACCATGTCCGGTTTAACTTTTGCAATGGCAAAATCATTTATTTTTTTTACTTCCTCAATACCTAATCCTCTGCCTAATCCCTGATATACAAGACTTGAATAAACATATCTTTCACTTATAACTATTTTACCCTCATTCAGCCAAGGCTTTATTTTTTCAGAAACAAGCTGTGCTCTTGAAGCGGCATATAGTAAAGCTTCTGTCCTATAATCCATTTCTTTATTATTATTATCTAAAATAATATCTCTTAATTTTTCACTTATTTTAGTTCCTCCGGGCTCTCTAGTAAATTCTATTTTTCTACCTTTGCTACTGTAGTAATCACCTATTTTTTTAGCAACTGTACTTTTTCCGGAACCATCTGGGCCTTCTAGTACTATGAAGATTCCCTTCATTTTATTTATTCTATTTGTTTCATTTGTTTCATTTGTTTCCTTCATCTAACAACAACTCTCACATGATTATTTTTATCAACACCGTTTACATTAATATTATTTTCAATCATAACTTTAACATAATCAACAATATCCTGTGTAATTATTTCTCCCGGGCAAACCACAGGGATTCCCGGCGGATATGGTATAATGAACTCTGCAGAAGTTCTGCCTATTGCATCGTCAAAATCAATCAGCTCATTCTCGGCATAAAAAGCTTTGCGCATTTTTCTTTCATGCTGCAATTGAGGAAAAGGTTCTATTTCAACAATTTCTCTCTTTTCTTTGTTTTTACTTTCCCTCAAATAAATTTCCTTCACCGCATCAAATAACCTGTCTATATCTTCTACTTCATCAGTAGCCGTAATGTATCCCACAGTATACTGCAGATCTGCAAATTCCATTTGTATTTTATAATTGTATCTCAGCATTTCCTGCAATTCAGTACCTGTAATACCTAATTCACTCATGCTGATTACAGCTCTTGTAGCATCAAAATCATAACATCCTTCGCTAATAAGAAATTCATCCTCTAATACATTTATACCCATACTTCTCAGTTCAAGCGTTCTTTTTTTAAATTCCTCTATATTCTTTTTTAATCTTGCTTCACCGTATTTATTCATCCAATAAACTGCGTTTTCAATTGAAGCCATAAGGATATATGACGGAGATGTAGTCTGAAATATCCTAAGCATTGATTCAATGTTACTTGTATTTACCCTATCAGAGCAAATATGCAATATTGAGCCTTGCGTCAGGCATGGAAGTGTTTTATGTGTGCTTTGTGTAACAATATCTGCTCCTGAGCTTTCAGCCGACGGCGGCAACAGTTCGCTGCAGAAATGCAGGTGTGAACCGTGAGCTTCATCTATCATAAGAATTTTGCCGTACTTATGGACTATCTCTGCTGCTTTTTTTACATCAAAACAAATTCCATAAAATGTAGGATATGTTAATACCACCATTTTTACATCCGGATTATCTATTAGCATATGCTCTAATTTTTCCAAGCTTATGCTGAAATTCAAACCATGCTTCTTGTTAAATTCAGGATACAAATAATATAGCTTTAAATCTCCTAATATACAAGCATTATAAACGGATTTATGACAGTCTCTCTGCACAATTATCTTATCTCCGGGATTAGTACATGCCATTATGGATGATATGATTCCACAAGATGTCCCGTTAACGACCATATACGATTTCTTTGTTCCGTAAGTTTTTGCTATATAATCCATGGCATCTTTTAAAAAACCTGTGGGGTAATGCAAATTGTCTGTGCCTAAAGTTTCAGTAATGTCGTAAAAACTTAAATTGTTCCCTATTTCCTCCAAAATACCATGTTTCCCTTTATGACCAGGCATATGAAAATTTGTATCTACTTCACTTCGATACTGTTTTATCCCAGAAATAATATTAAGTTCTTTCATTGTTTTTGTCTCCCGTTAAATACTGATACCTAAATAAATTTACATCGGTTTAAATTTATTGTTGTATATTGGGATTAGTATTCATCTCCTTTTTATATCTGATGCAACATTTAATTTTAATTTGTTTTTTTTCTTCTTTTCCTTGAAATGCTTTTAGTTGTTTGAACGGTTTCTACAATTAACATAATCATTATAGAAATTAACATTGCCACAACTGAAAACAAAACAATGTACCGTATCCACATATTCTACCTCTGTTTAATTATGATAATTTTTATAACTTATATAAACGTTAACGATATTATATAACAGAGGTAATTCGTTGTCCAATAAAAACTTTACATTACAAATAAAATATATTCACATTTTCAGCAATAAAAGTTTAAATCAGCAGCCTTACTATTAATATCGCAATGAAACCAGGTACACCCAACAATCCGAGCAATAATGCGGTTACCTCGTTTACTCCAATGTATACACCTGTATACTGTCCAAAATGATTAAAAATTATCAGGGCCAAAACACCTAACAGTGAATTCAACAATAACCTGCCGAAGAACTTAAACGGTCTTACAAAAATCCATGATATCATAAATATCAGCATTATGCCCGCAGAGTATGCCAAAATAATTCCCACATCTGATCCAAACACAGGACGACCTCCCAATAATATAGCTTTTTCTAAATTTTATGAAGTTGTCCCTACTTTTATGCCAAATACAACTGAGATTAAAATACATCAATAATATTGAAAATCAAAAATATTTAATTTTCTTTAATATTCATTCTGTCTTGTTTATTTTCACCTGCAATTTCATCATTTAAAACGTCCTCCCATTCGGTGGCGTCTTCTTTACCTATTGATTCCTTCAGCCTTTCAGGAATTTTCATGTGCCTGTTAACTAAAATAGCAACAATAATTCCTATGGAAGTATCAATAACTCTGTTAAGTGTATACAGCACATAACCGCCTTTAGGATCACCTATAAGTAATCCCAAGTAAACTACACAACATATTACAACAGACTGCTTTTCGTGAATAGAAACACAAATTTGAATTAATATTACCATGCCTAAGGGTATTATATATATTAATATGCCTTCGTGACTGAATGTATCAATAATATACAGTACAAGTGCCCCGGCAATTCCTCCTATTACGGTGCCAACTATCCTTGAAATTCCTTTGGCAAATGAATTCTCCACTGTATTTTGCACACATATAACTGCTGCAATGCATGCATGAAGTGAATTTTCCCTGTTAATCGCCTGAAACAACAAAAGACAAAGAAATACGGACGTAGATGTTTTTATATTCCTCATTCCTATTTTTGGAAAATTCATTCTAACCTCCAAATTATCCACGTAATAATCTTAACAAATCAATAATGTATAATCATATATTTTGAATTTCATGATTTAATAATTTTGAAATAAAATTAGCAGGAAAGGATTTTTGAAAAACATTAAAGCCTCCCTAAAAAACCGTCCCTGCTATTGCTTCTTGCTGTTTATTTAAAACTGAACTGACTTATCATGTCCTGTTTGCAATTCCACAATTCAGTAGAAAGATCCACATAGTAGCTGTGGGGATTGGTAAATCTCTTTACCTCACTCCATAAATTATTGACCTCATTTTGACAATGTGCCCTTATCTCACTTAAGCTTGGTAATTTATATACGCATTTACCGTTAATAAATATGGGGACCTGAAGATTTTTTGCATAAAAATTTGTAATTTTTTTTCTTTTCCACACATGTACTTCGTCAAATATTGTATAGGGATTAGTATCGTCAATAATTTCATGGGACATGGCAACAACATCCGCTATTGGATTATCGGATTTTCTGTCATAAAGCCTCCAAATCTTTTTATAACCCGGATTTGTTATTTTTTCCTCGTTTTCAGATATTTTTATTTTAGGAACTATTTTCCCGTCCTTTTCTATGGCTGCAAGCTTATAAACACACCCAAATACAGGTTCAGACTTTGCTGTTATAAGCCTTTCTCCAACTCCAAAGGAATCAATTTGAGCACCCTGATCCAATAAATCGGTTATTATAAACTCATCCAAGCTGTTGGATGCTACTATGGTACAGTCTTTAAGGCCTGCGTCATCCAATATCTCCCTGCAATTTTTGCTTAAATACGCTATATCTCCGCTATCAATTCTAACCCCTTTAAGACGCTTGCCCATAGGTTCCAAAATTTCCTTGGATATTCTTATTGCATTCAATATTCCGCTGTTAATTACATTATAAGTATCAATTAAAAGAACACAGTTGTCAGGGTAGTTTTCAGCATATGCCTTAAAAGCCTCATACTCATTCTCAAACATCTGAACCCAGGAATGAGCCATAGTTCCCATGGCAGGGACTCCAAACACCTCATCTGCCAATGTAGTTGCCGTACCAACCACACCGCCTATGTAAGCTGCCCTTCCTCCGTATATTGCTCCGTCATATCCTTGGCTTCTCCTTGCTCCGAATTCCATAATCGGCCTTCCCTTTGCAGCCCTTACTATACGATTTGCCTTTGTTGCAATTAAGCTTTGATGATTAATGGTCAATAAAAGCATTGTTTCAATAAGCTGTGCATCGATAGTTTTTGCCCTGACAGTAATCAGAGACTCACCGGGAAAAACAGGTGTTCCTTCAGGTATAGCGTAAATATCGCCTGAAAATTTAAAATTCCTAAGGTATTGCAAAAATTCCTCTTTAAACAAATTTTTACTTCTTAAAAATTCTATATCTTCATCCGAAAACTTCAATTCATTTATATATTCAATTACCTGCTCCAATCCTGCAATAATAGAAAAGCCAGCTTCATCAGGATTTTTTCTGAAAAACATATCAAAATAAACTATTTCATCCTTCATACCATTAGAAAAATATCCGTTTGCCATTGTCAATTCATAAAAATCCATAAGCATGGATAATTTTCTTTCGCCAAAGTTTTTATAAAACATCTGATTCTCCTATTTTTTATTTTATTAATATATGCCTTATTATAAAAAATTCCTCGTACACTTATTGTTACCATTATAATAATTATTAATGTATTTGTCAAAAATTATATAATCTTATGATTTTTTAAATAGTAAAAATTTACAAAAAACTGCCTTAAAAGAAATTACTCATTCCTTAATTTAAGACAGTTACTTTAAATACTCCTTAATTCTTAATTCATTGCCTTTATGCCTCTTTACCCTGAATTACACTTACCGGGCATTTTTCCACACAAACCATGCACTGAGTACATTTATCATAATCAACCTTTGCCAGATTGTCGACAACATGTATTGCATCGAATTCACAATTTTTTTCACACATCTTACATCCGATACAGCCTATCTTGCATACACCTTTAACTGCTTTACCAAAATCCTTATTGTGGCACCCTACAATAACATTATTTTTATATGGAACAAATTCTATTAATGCTTTAGGACATTCTTCAATGCATTTGCCGCATGCCGTGCATTTTTCCTTATCAACAACAGCTACTCCGTCAATAATTTTAATTGCATCAAACTTACATGCCTCCATACAAGTTCCAAAACCAAGGCATCCTCTGTCACAAGACTTGTTGCCGCCTTGAACTGCAGAAGCTGCTTTACAATCCTTGACACCGTCATATTCATATTTCTTTGATGCTAAGTCATTACAGCCCTTACACATTACATGAGCAACTTTCTTCTCGCTTTCCTCAGATGTTGTACCCATGAGAGCCGCTATCTCACTATGCTTCTCACTGCTTGAAACAGGACATCCATCTGCAGGTGCCATTCCTTCTGCTATTGCAGCTGCCATCTCGTCACATCCTGCATATCCGCATGCGCCGCAATTTGCTCCAGGCAGAAGGTTCCTTATTTCAACAACCTTATCATCAACTTCTACTGTAAATAACTTTGAAGCTAATGCCAATAAAACCCCGCATACAATGCCGATGCCTCCGGTAACTGCTACTGCATTAACTATAACCATTCTTCATACCTCCTATAATTGCAATCCTGAAAATCCAAGGAATGCAACTGACATCAGTCCTGCCGTAATCAATGAAATAGCAGAACCCTTTAATGATTCGGGAAGATCAGCATTATCAACTTTATCCCTTACTCCTGCAAACAATACTATTGCCAGCATAAAACCTGCCGACGTACCAACAGCATAAACTATTGATTCAATAAATTCATACCCTATTTTAAAATTATTGATAGCAACACCAAGAACAGCACAATTTGTAGTAATTAACGGAAGATAAATACCTAATGCCCGATACAAACCGGGAGATGATTTTTTCAAAAACATTTCGACAAACTGCACCAATGCTGCAATAATTAATATAAACACTATTGTCTGCAGGTACTCCAAACCAAATCTAACCAAAATTGCTTTTTGTACAATGTAAGTTATAATCGAAGACAATGTAATAACAAATATTACTGCTATACCCATTCCGGCAGCTGTATCAATTTTCTTTGAAACACCTAGGAAAGGACATGTCCCTAAGAATTGGGAGAATATAATGTTATTTACAATAAACGATGTTATAAATAAACTGAATAAATTCATCCTGCTTACCTCCTATGCTTTTTTTGCTTTCTTCTTTTTGGACAGACAATTCACAAGACCTATCAGCAGCCCAAGTAAAATAAATGCTCCCGGGGGCTGAACAGACATCATCATAGGCTCATAAGCTTCAGGAAGAATTCTGAATCCAAGAATCGTTCCATTGCCTAATATTTCTCTTATTGAGCTTAGCAATATCATAGCCAAAAGGTAACCTGCACCCATACCTAAACCGTCAATAGTGGAATCTAAGACACCATTTTTAGACGCAAATGCTTCCGCCCTGGCGAGTATTATACAGTTAACAACTATTAACGGTATAAATACGCCCAAAGCCTGGTACAATTCAAAAGTGTATGCATGCATTACCAAATCTATGATTGTCGTAAATGCAGCTATAATTATTACAAATGCAGGTATTCTAACCTCATCAGGTATAAATTTTCTTAATGCGGATATAACAATGTTTGATCCTGTCAAAACCGCCGTAACTGCTACTCCCATTCCTATTCCATTTACAAGTGAAGTTGTAATTGCAAGTGTTGCACACATGCCAACCTGCTGAACTAAAATAGGATTTTCATTAATAAAACCATTTTTAAATATATCTAATTTATTCATGTCATCCTCCTATTTTAAATATTGATTATAAATGTTTATGGCATTGTTAACAGCGCTTAAAAATGAATTAGATGATTTTGTTGCTCCTGAAACCGCTTCAAAATCAACAATTTCAGCACTTGCATCCTTTCCGGCAAACTGAGATGTAAATTCCGGCTCAGTTGTTCTTGAACCAAGGCCTTCCGTTTCGCTGCTAGTTATAACACTTACACCTGTAACTTTACCTTCAGGTGAAAAACCAATAAACAATTCCATGTCTCCATCGTATCCTGCGACTGTACTCCATGTTCTCACAACATAGCCCAATTCATTGTCAGACGCATCCACAGCAGTAAGTAAATTAACAAATTTTTCATTTTCTGATTTAATGGATTTCACAAGAGCAGGATCTTCGTATTCGTTAAACATAACCGAACCAGGCATAACAGCTTCCAATACCTGTGGATCCATGCTGGCCATAGCATCGTTCTTAGCAATCAAATCCTTTGTTGAATCATTAAGCCATGCCAATATTCCGGCAGCTATAGCGGCAATTATAAATAGTACTCCGCCTAATTTTACATAGCTATTTTTCATTTTTATTACCTCCTGCCACTCCGAACACTTTTGGCTGGATATACCTATTTATCATTGGAGTAAGTATATTCATAAGAAGTATCGAGTAAGACACTCCTTCAGGATATCCGCCGATTTTCCTTATAAGCATGGTAAGTGCTCCGGCTCCTACAGCATATATGACTCTACCTTTATCTGTAATAGGGCTTGTAGCATAATCTGTAGCCATAAAAAACGCTCCCAGCATTAATCCGCCGCCAAACAAATGATATGGCAGTAAACTTATTCCGTCGGTAAACAATGATATCACAGCTACAGTACCAATATAACATACAGGAATAGTCCATTTAATTGTCCCTCTATATATTAAGTAAATGCCGCCTAATATTAAAAGTATAGAAGATGTTTCCCCTATAACTCCCGGTATATTGCCTAAAAACATGTCTGCAATTGGAGGCAGCTGTCCGATTGAACCGCTTTTAATTAAAGATAAAGGTGTAGCTGAAGATATTGCATCCGTTGCCGGGTCTATAAATCCGGTTGATAAATGTGATGACCACGAAGCCATTAAAAATGCTCTGCCTGCCAACGCAGGATTTAAAAAATTAAATCCGATGCCGCCAAACACTTGCTTTACTATTCCTATAGCAAATGCCGAACCAGCAGCAGCTATCCACCAAGGAGCTGAAGCAGGCAGATTAAAAGCCAGCAACATGCCTGTAACCACCGCACTTAAATCAGTAATAGTTATAGGCCTTTTCATAATTTTTTCGCACACAAATTCTGTTACTATAGCCGAAGCAACAGAAGATACAACCAATATTATCGAGTTAAATCCAAAATAAAATATGCTTGCCACTAATGCTGGCAATAAAGCAATAATAACGTCAAGCATTAATGTTTGAGTCGTTTCATCGTTTCTGATATGAGGTGACGATGAAGCAATCAATTTATTTTCCAACTGTTTTTCCTCCTATTTAGCCTTTTTGCGCCTTGCCAGGATTTCTTTTTTAGAAACGCTAATTGTCTCTTTCAACGGCCTCTTGGCAGGACAAATGTAAGAACAGCCGCCACATTCTATACAGTCTGCAGCATGATATTCATCAGCTGCCTCAAAATTTTTCTGAATTGCATACCTGCTAATTTTATATGGCATCAGATTTACAGGACATGCTTCAACGCATCTTCCACACATAATACAATTTGATGATTCCGGAATATCTGCTTCCTTTTTGCTAAATGCTAGTATGCCTGAAGTACCTTTAATAACAGGAACTTCATCTGTAAATTGTGCAATCCCCATCATAGGTCCACCGCTAATAAGCTTGCCGAGCTCTTCCTTATAACCGCCGCACTGCTCAATTGCATCTTTAAAGGATGTACCTATTCTTAAATATAAATTTTTCGGATTTCTGACAGCACTCCCAGACACGGTTACAACCCTTTGAATTAAAGGCATGCCTGTCTTAATAACATTACCTATCGTAGCAACTGTACCGACATTTTCAACAACACATCCTACTTCCATGGGAAGCCCACCTGACGGAACTACCCTGCCTGTTATTGCATTTATTATTCTTTTTTCATCCCCCTGAGGATATTTTACTTCCAAAGGAATAATTTCAATTCCTTCTTTATTAGCCGTTTCCTTCTGTAGGATTTTAATTGCATCAGGTTTATTTTTTTCGATTGCAATATAGCATTTATTGACACCTAAAGCTTTCATAATTGCCTTAGTTCCCAATAAAACCAAATCCGGCTTTTCAAGCATTATTCTGTGATCCGCAGTTAAATAAGGCTCACATTCAGCTCCGTTGACAATTAATACATCAATTGTCTTGTCCTTAGGAGGACTCAATTTGACATGTGTAGGAAATGTTGCCCCTCCCATACCGGCCATACCGGCCTCTTTAATAATTGATAATATTTCTTCCTTTGTAAGGTTTTCCACTTCACCTTTTGGCTGTACAGATTCATGTACATCGTACTTCCCGTCAGATTCAATTACTATGCAATTAACCTTAGAGCCGCCAGGCACGTAATGTTGCTCTATTTTTTTTACTGTTCCGGATACACTCGAATGCACAGGCACTGAAACAAAAGCCTTTGACTCACCGATTTTCTGTCCCACTTTAACTTTGTCACCTACAGCAACCAACGGGTCACAAGGTGCCCCTATATGCTGTGATAACGGAATAACAACAGTTTCAGGATCAACTGCGTTTTCAATAGGCACATTTTGTGTTATCGTTTTGTTTGTAGGTGGATGAACCCCACCTTTAAATGTAAACAATTTTGTGCTCATAATTCACCTCTTGTTCTAAGTTGTTTAACACAATAAAATAAAGCTATTTATAATCAAACAATACAAATTATATCAGATTGTTTTTAGCTTTCAACACTTTTTTTATTTTTTTTAATTATTTTACTTAATTTTAGCATTAATTATGGAAAAATGCAACCTATTGATTCATTTTAACATTAATCGACTAATATTGATATTAAGCTTTATAGCAAGGTGTTTTTAAAATTTCCCTTTACAAAATCCTGATAATACTTTATAATAATAAAGCAACATGCGGTCGTGGCGGAACGGCAGACGCACTAGCTTGAGGGGCTAGCGAATATTAAATTCGTGGGGGTTCAAGTCCCCCCGTCCGCATTAATAGGAATCAGGCCAAATAGATGGCCTGAAAAAAATACTTATACATACACGCGAGATAACTTCAACAAAGCGGTATCGGTAATCAGCATGAGAGAGCATCTTTCTTTTCGAGAATCGCTGCTGCAGCCGAACAAGCCGGGCAATCACAATATTTTGCTCCGGCAGCTTTGATTTCCTTTGCATGTACTGCAACATTCTTAGCAGCATTTGCTCCAAAAACCTGAGCCCCGGCATCAGATTCTGCAAAACCAATTAAGTCGTCAATGGGCATAATGTCTTCTTCAAGCTCATAAATATATTTTTTAGTTTCTTCAGCTTCTTTTTCAGTTCCAACAGCATCCAGCCAGGCCTGAGCCGCTGTTTTTGCCTCACTGCAACATGATGATGCATTCATTAATTCATGTGTTTTTTCAACAGTATAATTTATTACCTTTTTATCCATAACTGTATTCCTTCTTTCTATATAATTTATCTATATTTTACTATAATTATTTGTCCTTTGCAATTCAAACCTTCAAAATATTAACCAGTACTCTTTCTTTACAATCATTCCATCCGTGAAGAAGTTTAATCTTTTCTTCATCATTCCTGCCTGTCTCCTTTAATCTCTAAACCAATTATATCTTTCAAAAGAATTTTGCTTCCGTCCACCATGATTGCAATACCTTCATATTGATCAATTTTCTTGACGTTGCCTGTTAAAGTAACATATTCTCCGCCGCTTTTGTGCTTATCAGGTTTGAAGTAAGTAATCACAACCACCGGACGCTCATTCAACCTTTCTTGTATCACTATAAGTTTTTCATTTAAAATTTTTTTACAGTTTTCATCCAATATCACTCTTTCATTGGTCAATCTTGCTGTTTCATTAATTGCATCATAGTATCCGTTCAAAGCTGAAAACGGTGAAAACTGTGCCGCCCTGTCAGGTACAGGCATATGTGTATGTGAAGATGAAACATGATGCGGCAGAGAAATTATATCATTGTAACGATGTGAGTTATTCCTTCGTTTGCCCATATCAAACCTCCTTATGATAAAGTCAAATCTTATTCTTTATGTCCGCCAATTTGTTTATTTCTTTTAAGGGTTGTGGCGCCTTCCTCCAAATTCATACCTTTTATAATTGAATTTTTCCCAAATTTCTTTTTAATGTCAATAATCGCATGCTGCATTCGCTCCTCACGCTCCAGGAACTTTTTTTCTCGTTCTCGTTCTTTTTGAACAGCAGTATAGTCTGTAAATAAGTCTAACTGCTCGTTATCATCCTTTGTCACGATACCTGCTTTATCAACAACATGATTTGCAGAAATATTAATTCTTCGTACCAAAAGATTTTTATTTACAATACGATCATATAGTTCCATAACTGCATTTGTAATCAATCTTGTAGATGAAGTCCACCAGTCAATATTTGCCGTACCATGGGCATTTTTAGGAACCTTCCGTCCGTAGGAATCCTTAGTAACAACACCTTTGTACCGGCTGCATATTTCCGGTCTCTTCATATTTTCTATGTCATACCCTACGGTAAGAACGATCTGATTAGTTACAAGCCCTTTATCTACTAGGTCCAACACTAATAAATCTATCATTTCCAGTACGATCAATTTAGCTTTATCAAATGTGTATGGACACTGAAGCACCTGGCCTGAACCAAGACTGTTTGTACTGGGTTTATAGGATTTAATATCTGCAATTGTACATGGCTCCCAACCCCATGCGTGATCAATCAGCAACTCAGCATTCACACCAAACAGTTTATAAAGCAAATTTTCATTATATAAGCCTGATTTTGAACCAATGGAGCACCTTGCTATATCCCCCATTGTAAACAGGCCATGCTTTTCCAGCTTCTTTGCATAACCTTTCCCAACACGCCAAAAATCAGTAAGTGGACGATGCGTCCAAAGCATACGCCGATAATTCATTTCATCCAGTTCTGCAATTCTCACACCATTTTTATCCGGTATAATATGCTTTGCCACAATATCCATAGCTACTTTACAAAGATACAAATTTGTTCCAATTCCAGCTGTAGCAGTAATACCTGTCGTTGTTAATACATCTTGAATCATCTTCATTGCAAACTCACGGGCAGTCAGCTTCCAGGTACTAAGGTAATTAGTAACATCAATAAAAACCTCATCAATAGAATACACATGAATATCCTCAGGAGCAACGTATTTTAGATATATGTCGTAAATCTTCGTACTGTATTCCATGTAACGAGCCATACGGGGCAAAGCTGTAATATAGGATATTGATAAAAACAAATTTGACTTTAATTCTATATTATTTACAGATTCTCCGGAAAAAATATGTTCCGGAATTTTGCTTCGGCGCCGACTATTTACTTCTTTAACCCTTTGCACTACTTCAAAAAGTCTTGACCTGCCTGAAATACCATAAGATTTAAGAGAAGGAGAGACTGCAAGGCAAATCGTTTTTTCAGTACGGCTTGCATCTGCAACCACAAGATTGGTGTTCAACGGATCAAGTCCCCGATCTATGCACTCTACAGAGGCATAGAATGACTTCAGATCAATTGCAATATAAGTTCGATTTTCTGATGACATAACTAAACCTCCTTTTTGTTATTAATTCCACATTAACAGTATATCCTCCTAACAAGATTTCTATATTCTTATGATTTATTAAGAATAAACTCAATGATATTTATCTGTTTGATACAATTTGATAGCCTGTTAATTCCTATATCTACAATATAATATTTTTTTTGTAACTTCAAGTGCTGTGAAATAAATAAACAGATAATTGAAAAAAAGATAAACATCTGATAAACTATATAAGTAATTTAATTTTTTATTGACTATTTTATAGTACACTTTATAATCTATAATATTTATAAGAAACGAAAGAAATACACGCCAGTAAATTAATTAGATTAAAGGAGTAATATTTTATGCCAAAATCCCCTAATCAAAAATTAAAACTTTTATATTTATTAAAGACAATGATGGAACAAACAGATACATACCACACACTAACAGTTTCTGAAATGATACAGGAACTAAAAAAATACGATATTAAAGCCGAACGTAAAAGTATTTATGATGATATTGAATCCCTAAGAAAATTTGGCATAGATATAGAATGCATAAAATCAAAAGCCTACGGCTATTACGTTAATGCAAGGCAATTTGAACTGGCTGAGCTGAAGCTTTTGGCTGATGCAGTAGCATCCTCAAAATTCATAACAGAAAAGAAATCAAGAGAATTGATTAAGAAAATAGGCAGCTTAACAAGTATTTATGAAGCAAAGCAGCTGAGCCGTCAAGTTTACGTAGCCGGAAGGGTTAAAACGCTAAATGAAAAAATTTATTATAATGTTGATGTGATCCACCAGGCCATCAGTAATAAAAAACAAATATCATTTAAGTATTTTGAATATACAATCTATAAGAAAAAGAGATACCGAAACAACGGCGGCAGGTATATTGCCAGTCCGTACGCTCTTACATGGGATGATGAAAACTACTACATGATATCATACTATGAAAAATACAATAACATAACTCATTTTAGAGTTGATAAAATGGAAGATATAGAAATTTTGGAAATAAAATCTCATGATGCAGAAATAAACATAGCTGAATACACAAAGAAAGTATTCAGCATGTTCGGCGGTGAAGAGGAAAACATTAGAATAAAATTTGATAACTCACTGCTGGGAGTTGTGCTGAATCGTTTCGGCAAAAACACTATAATTCAAAAAGTGAACAAAGACAGTTTTATGGCAGTTCTTGAAGTTGAAATAAGCCCGACTTTCTGGGGCTGGATCTTCCAATTCGGAAACAATGCCGAAATTTTATATCCTGAGCACGTCAGAGATAAGTTTGTTGAATATATCAATAAGGTTAAAAGTAACTATCATAGCGTAAATAATCATTAATCGCTCTAATACTCGGATCAATATAGTCCGTTTCTTTTATGACCTTATTCTCTATATTCTCTTGCTCTTTCCTCGCCTCTTAGTACTCTCAAGGCACCGAAAGCAAGGGATTCCATTTCATTTTCACCTGCAAGTACTTCAACAGAGGCAATAAAACTAACCCTTTTTGATATACAGTCTGTAAGCATTTTTGAATATGCTATTCCTCCTGTTAAAATAATCAAATCAATTTTTCCTTCTGTAACTGTAGAAAGTTCTCCTATTCCTTTGGCAATCTGATACGCCATGGCTTCATACACCAATTTTGCTTTTTTGCTGCCTTCATGAATCATTTTTTCAACTTCTCTTGCATCAATTGTGTTCAAATATGCTCTAAGTCCACCATTTCCCCTTAATTTTCTCTGCATTGTATCCCTATTATACTTTCCTTCATAGCAAAGATTTATTAGCTCCCTGCACGGAACTCTTCCGGCTCTCTCCGGAGAAAAGGGACCTTCGTCATCTGAAATTATATCAGTTATTCTTCCTTTTTCATGTAAATTAATAGATATGCCGCCACCTAAATGCGCCACAATAATATTCATATCCTCATATTTCCTGCCACGTTCATTTGCAGCCTTCATAGCCATGGCTCTCGTATTCAAAACATGGCTTGAGCTTATTCTGGGAATCTCAGGCATTCCCGACAGGCGTGCAATATCAGTAAGTTCGTCTGCCATAACAGAGTCATATATGTACGCCGGTATGCCTGCTTTTTGGGCTATGTCATATGCTATGGGAGCCGCAAGGTTAGAAGCATGCTCCATAATAGGACGATTTTCAACTCTATCAATCATAAGTTCGTTAATTACATATGCCCCAGGCTTAACCGGAGGAAGCATTCCTCCTCTAGCCACAACGGCTGACAATTTTTTTATGTCAACATTATTTTCTTCCAGAGAAGCCACAACAATATCTTTTCTCATTTGAAGCTGATTTTTTACACTGTCAAATTTTTCTATTATATTCAATGGGTGTTCTAATTTTTTTGTAAAAATTTCTTTTTCATCTTCGTATAATGAAATTTTTGTTGAAGTTGATCCCGGGTTTATCGCCAATATCCTATAACTCATATAAATACTCTCCGTTTCTATATAGTCTGCACAAATGCCTGGAAATGTTAATCATAAAAACATCATAAAAAATGAGAACGAAAATCTTGAGGCTTTTAAAAAAGCCTCAAAACACCAGTCCTCAAATTATTCAATGTGTTTAAAATATATTATAATATTTAACCTTCTCAGTTCTCCATTTGCCTTGATAAAAATATGCTTGCTGTCTTTACAAGTTTTTCTTCGACTTCGGACATCCTTGCTCCCTTTTCCTTTGATAAAAGCATAACTGAGCCTATAGGGTCACCATGAACCAATATGGGAGCTATAACCTGGCTTACATAATTATCAGGATTAAATTCATTTGCCGTAATTCTTACAGGCTTAGTATTTGAATTTGTTGTATATGGCTCTCTATTTTCTATTATTTTTTCAAGCTCGGGACTCAATCTCTTTTCAGTGTAGTCTTTTTTTGAACCTCCTGATACGGCTATTACGCCATCACGATCAGTTATTATTGCAATATGTCTTGTTGTATCAAACAAGGATTCAACATATTCTCCTGAAAATTCAGTTAATTCTCCTATAGGAGAATATTTCTTTAGAATTATTTCTCCTTCTCTATCAGTAAATATTTCTAATGGATCTCCTTCTCTGATTCTTAATGTTCGTCTAATTTCCTTAGGGATAACAACTCTTCCCAGGTCATCAATTCTTCTGACAATTCCAGTTGCTTTCATTCTTATGTTCCTCCAATTGCAAATTTTTATATGACATTTCTTTTAATATTTTCTATTATTTACACTTTAATAGATTTTATCCTAATTAACTAAGGGATATTATTGGAAATATCATACATATTATAAAAGATATTTTTATGAATAGCAACATCTTTTTACATTTTATAACATTATTCATCTTTTGTAATATTAGCTTCACTTATTAGTTTATTTAACAATTCTTGATATTTAAGCGATTTATAGTACTTAGTCAATTCATCTTTTTTTGTTTCTAAAGTAACTGTATCGTCAACTTTTTTATCAGTTACTTTAATTATATGGTAACCAAATTCAGATTTAACAGGCTCGCTTATTTGTCCTGCTTCCATAGAAAACGCCGCATCGGAAAAAGGCTGTACCATTTCAGAATAGCTAAAATAATCTAAATCCCCGCCTTTATCTTTACTTGCAGTATCTATTGATAATTCTGTTGCCAGGTCTTCAAAACTTTCTCCTTTGTTAAGCCTGTCGATAACATTTTTTGCCTCGTCTTCCGTTTTAACCAATATGTGGCTTGCCCGTACACTTTCATTCATTTTTAAACTATTAAACAATGTTTGAAGTTCCTCGTCGGCTGGCTCAAGATTTTCTATTTTAGATGACAAGTAATGATTAATTACATATTCTTTTCGTAATGATTCTTTTAAATAATCTTCATTCATTCCATAGCTTTCCAGGAACTGTTTATATTTATCATCTGTTTCCATATATGACTTAAATTCCTGCAATTCACCGTCAAGCTCTTCGTCTGTAACTTTAATTCCTTCTTTTTCGGCTGCATCAACTAACACAAGATCCGAAATCAATTGATCTAATAGAGTACTTTCGTAATAATTCCCAATAGTCTGACCTTCGGCAACTTTCATGTCCCATGCACCTTCACCATACTGTGTTTCTGCAACTTTTTTATAAAAAGACAATTGTTTATCATACTCTTCTTGTGTTATTACCTTGTCATTAACCTTGGCTTTTACACCTTCTTCAACTGCATCAGTTCCCTTATCTTGGCATGCTGTGGCTGCTAAAGCCATGCAAACGGCAAGCCCGAAAATAAGTGATTTTTTTAATTTAATCATGATTTCCCTCCATGGCAGGTTCCATAAGGCCTGCTTTGTATTTATTTAAAACCTCAAAGAATTTTTCAAGTTCCTTCAGTATTTTCATTTGCTCTGAGGAATCTAATTTATATTTAATAAGAGGTTCCTTTGAAACATCAAATTTTATTTTTTTATTGTAATTTTCTATTAAGAAACCTATTATTTCCTGACTTAAATCATTATTAGAACATAATTCAATGTTAACTGTATTTTCCAGCTGCGTTATAGATTTCACGTGAAGTTTCCTACATAGGGACTTAATATAAGAAATATTCAAAAGATTTCCCACTTGTCTGGGCGGATCGCCAAAACGGTCGGTAATTTCCTCAGTTATATCGGAAATATCATCTTTGCTTTCTGCGGCTGCTATTTTTTTGTATATTTCTATTTTCTGTTCCTCGTTTTCTATATATGCTGAAGGAATATACCCGTCAACACTTAAATCAACAGATGTCTCAATGTATTCATCCTCATTTACTTTGCCCTGAAGCTCTTTAACTGCCCTTTCCAGAAATTTAACATATAAATCATATCCTATAGCGAGCATATGCCCATGTTGCTCAGATCCTAATATATTTCCACATCCTCGTATTTCCAAGTCTCTCATTGCTATTTTAAATCCTGAACCGAATTCGGTAAATTCCTTGATTGCTTTCAGCCTTTTTTCTGCCACCTCAGACAACATTTTGTCCTTTTCATATGTCAAGTAAGCAAATGAAACCTTGTTAGACCTGCCTATTCTTCCTCTCAATTGATACAACTGTGCTAAGCCTAAGTGATCTGCATTGTCTATTATGAGAGTGTTCACGTTAGTAATATCCATGCCTGTTTCAATAATTGTAGTACATACCAGTATATCATATTTTTTTTGAACAAAGTCAAGCATTATGTTTTCCAAGCTTCTTTCGCTCATCTGTCCATGGGCAACCGCTATTCTTGCATCCGGTACAAGTTTTTGAAGTTTTGCTGCACTACTGTCAATGTCAGCAACTCTATTGTGAACATAATAAACCTGTCCGTTCCTTGAAAGTTCCTTTTCTATGGCATCTTTGATTATCCATTCATTATACTCTATAACATATGTCTGAATAGGAAGCCTGTCTCCTGGAGGTTCGGATATTATACTCATATCCCTGACTCCAATCATAGACATATGCAGCGTCCTTGGAATAGGTGTGGCTGAAAGAGTAAGAACATCTATGTTTGCTTTAAGCTGCTTGATAAGCTCTTTATGCTTTACACCAAACCTTTGCTCTTCATCTATTATTAAAAGCCCTAAATCTTTAAACTTCAAATCTTTAGATAAAAGCTTGTGAGTTCCAACAACTATATCAATAAGGCCTTTATTCAATTCATCAATAATCTTATCCTGCTGATAAGCTGTCCTGAATCTTGAAAGCATCTCAATTTTAACAGGATAGCCTCGAAACCTTTCCAGAATATTTGTATAATGCTGCTGTGCCAATATAGTTGTGGGAACAAGTATAGCAACCTGTTTTGAATCCATAACCGCTTTGAAAGCAGCCCTCAAAGCAACCTCCGTTTTGCCAAAGCCTACATCTCCGCAAAGAAGCCTATCCATGCAAATAAGTTTTTCCATGTCTTTTTTTATTTCCCTTATACAACGAAGTTGGTCATCCGTTTCCTGAAACGGAAACTTGTATTCAAATTCTTTCTGCCATTCAGTATCAGGTGAAAAAGCATAGCCCTTTACAACCTTTCTCTTTGCATATAGCCTGACAAGCTCAGCAGCCATATTTTTAATTGCCGCCTTGGAACGTTCCTTGGTCTTTATCCATTCTGCACTGCCCATTTTGTTAATCTTAGGTTTTTCTGAATCAGAGCCTATATATTTCTGTATAAGAGACAACTGGTCCACCGGAACGTAAAGCTTATCTCCACCCTTGTACTTAATACATAGGTAGTCTTTTTTGATATTTTGAACATCAATCTTTTCAATCCCAATATACTTTCCGATACCGTGGTGCTCATGCACAACGTAATCCCCGACCTTCAAGTCGGTAAATACTTCTATTTTGGAGCCTTTTCGCTTTTTTTTTCTGTGAGTTTTTTTTCTCAGAGTACCAAATACTTCATTTTCAGTGAGAACAAGTATTTTATTGTCGTAATATTCAAACCCCTTTTTTAATCTTCCGGGTACAATCGTAACTTGCCCGCTGAACACATCATCTTCCGCATCCTCTGACAAAATAGTTGAACATCCATAATCATCTAAAATGTTATGTAGCTTCAAGCACTCTTTACTTCCGGAAAGTATTACTGCAGTCTTATAGCCTTTATATTTCAGCATATTTAAATTCTTAGCCAGTTCATCCATCTTTCCGTAATAAGGTGCAGCTTCTTTAAAAAGCATAGAAACAGTACTGTCAGTATTAAAAATTTTATTTTTGCCATTTATAGATATAAATACCTTTTTAGATATTTCACCCTTTAGTTCCTGTTCATTTATGAGAATACTGCTTTGTTTCGTAAATATTTCACCTTTTTCGAACAATTCTCCATATTTTAACCTAAAGTTTTCATTGAGAGACTTTAATTCATCGAAAATTCTTTCAGGATCATCGAGTATAAGTATGAAATTGTCACCAAAGTAATCTAAAATACTTACAAAATTATATTTTATGAAAGGAACCAGCAAATCAGCATTTTCTATTTCCAGTCCGCCGCTAAGCCTGTCCTGATAGCTATTGTAAAGATTTTTTAGATTTTTTTCGACTTCTCTTTCCCTGCTGTCCGGAAGATATTTTATCTTGTTTAACCTGTCTTGATAGTCCTTGTCTATTTCTTGCAGTATTTTCCGGATTTCATCTTTATAAAACATTAAATCACTGCAGGGTATAATTCTTGTGGATTTTAAATTTTTAATCGAACGCTGTGTTTTTATATCAATTGATCTGATTGAATCAATTTCGTCATCAAAGAATTCGATTCTCACCGGATAAGGTTCCGAAGGAGAAAAAACATCAACTATTCCCCCTCTCACAGAAAATTGACCTGACCCTTCTAAGGCATCCACCCTTTCATATTTAAGGTCGGTAAGTCTTTTTCCAAGAACATTTAAGTCATAACTGTTACCATATTTTAATTCTATTACAGAATTCTTAAATCTATCTTTAGGTATTACTCTTGTTATTATTGAATTTATGGATGCAGTAACTATAGACTTTTTTGAATGAACAATCTTATCAAGGACAAAGGCTCTTTTATATTCTGAATCCCTGCTCAGCGCATCAACATTATACAACAAAAACTCTTTGGGCTCAAATCTATATACATTATCCGTATACGCTGATATTTCTTCCTTATATTTTTTCGATTTAGTCTCGCTGTTTGTTATGATCAGAATTTTATTTACCGCTGATTCTATTAAATTACATGCCAAATACGCCAAACCCTCTTCATTGACACCTTGAAGGAGCTGGCGTTTTCCAGACTTGTAATTTTCAATTATTCCGTTAAACTTATCTGTCTTTTGAAACTGTTCAAACAAAATTTTGTTCATTGTTCACCTGTCGCTTTAATATTATATTTCTGCATAGAGCTGTCTATATTTTTATTAATTATTTCAACTGCAGCCTCAGCTGCCTTTTCAATTATGGGATTTATTTTTTCTCTCTCGCCTTTACTTAACCTCTGGAGCACATAATCAGCCAAATCCATATCCGGGTTTTTCCCAATTCCTATTCGTATACGGGGAAAATTATTTCCCACATATTGAGTTACGGATTTCATTCCGTTGTGTGTACCAGGGCTCCCATGAGGTCTTATTCTAAGTGTTCCAGCAGGTATATCAATGTCATCATAGATTACTATAAGATTTTCCGTCGGTAATTTATAAAATTTCATTATTTCGCTAATAGCAATTCCGCTTCTGTTCATATATGTTATAGGTTTTAAGAGCACAACTTTTTCTCCGTTTATGGTTGTCTCCCCATATACGGAGTTAAATTTCAGTTTATTAAATTTTACACTATACTTTTCCGCCAGGTAATCCAAGGCATCATATCCCATGTTGTGCCTCGTACCTGCGTATTCCTTGCCCGGATTACCCAGCCCCGCAACTATATACATGTTAGATTGTTAATACCTGCCTTTTCCCAAACCTTTTTTGTTAACCTGCCTTGATCTGGCAATCGCCAGGTCTCCTTCCTCAACATCATCTGTTATCGTGGAGCCGCATGCAACATATCCGCCATGTGAAACATTTACCGGAGCAACTAAATTTGAATTGCTTCCTATAAAAGCTCCATCTCCTATGGTTGTCCTGTGCTTTTTCTTGCCGTCATAATTTACAAAAACAACACCACATCCTATGTTAACATCTTTCCCTACTTCCGCATCACCTATGTATGCTAAATGTGATGATTTTGAATTATCTCCTATGGAAGATTTCTTAACCTCCACAAAATCGCCTATTTTGACATTTTTCCCCAAAACAGTCCCCGGTCTTAAATATGCAAAAGGCCCGACAACAGTCTCATCTCCTATTTCAGCCTCAATAACCTTTGAGCTTTCAATCGATGCATAATTTCTTACAGTCGAATCAATTATTCGAGTATTGGGACCTATAGTACAATGAGAACCTATAATGGTCTTTCCTTCTAAAATCGTTCCGGGATAAATTAAGGTATCCCTGCCGATTATAACCGAATCTTCAATATAAGTATTCTTCGGATCAATCATTGTGATTCCTGCCATCATATGTTTTTTGTTTATTCGTTCCTGCATGATCCCTGTTACTTCAGCAAGCTGTGCTCTGTCATTTACAGCCTTTATGTCATTAGGTTCCTGAATGGCCCATCCCCCTATTTTATAATTTTCACTGCTTAAAACTCTTATTGTATCGGTAAGGTAGTATTCACCTTTTTTGTTATCTGTATCAATTTTTCCAAGTGAATATTTCAATAATTTTCCGTTAAAACAGTAAATACCTGTATTTATTTCCTTGATTTTTTTTATTTCCTCCGTGGCTTCCTTTTCTTCAACAATATTCATAATCGATGAATCATTGTTTCTTATAACTCTCCCGTAACCTGTAGGATTGTCAAGATATGCAGTCATTACAGAAACCCCGCAATTTTTTTCATCATGGTATTTCATAAACTCCTGTAACGTTTCTTTCCTTATTAACGGCCCGTCACCGCACAAAATTATTACCGTATCTTCATCGTTAATATATTCCTGAGCAGCCATTACAGCAAACCCTGTACCGTAAGGATCACCTTTTTTGATCGGCTGTTCAACCGTTATAACATCCACGCTTTTAATACTATTCTCTACTTTTTCTTTTCCGTAGCCAAGTACAACAATATTTTTTTCTATACCTGAATCTTTAGCAGCTTCAATAATATATTTAATCATTTCTTTCCCGCACACCTTGTGCAAAATCTTAGGAGTGTCGGATTTCATTCTTGTACCTTCTCCTGCTGCCAAAATAATAGACATATTCATATTATTTCTCCTCAATTTGTAATACCGTGCTATTATATTACATATATTATATTAAGTCAAAAATTTTTTAGTACTGAGCAGACAGCTTATTTTTATTTAGTGTCAAAAATTTATACTAAAATGAATTAGGGAATAATAAAAGGGCCTATAAAAGACCCGGATACCGTTGATTAAAAAAATCATCAGTCATGGCACTATAAAAGAGCCGCTTCTTTATGTTCTTCCTCCTCGTGACGCTTTTCTTCATAAGCTTTAAAAACAGCCTCTGAAACAATGTTCCTTGTTTCGGAATTTATTGGATGTGCTATATCCTTAAACTCTCCATCCGGCATTTTTCTGCTCGGCATGGCTATAAACAAGCCTTCCTGCCCTTCAATAATCTTAATGTCATGGACCACAAAACAATCATCAAAAGTAACGGAAACGATTGCCTTCATCTTACCTTCAGCATTAATTTTTCTTACCCTGACGTCTGTTATTTGCATTTTTGTCACCACCTTCCCCCAAAAATTATGTCCGATTTCTACTATTATACTATACATTAGAGAAAAATGCAAAAAACATTTGCATTTTTTTGACACAAAAATATGAAATTATTTTAACAAATTATAATTGGGATGTATATCGATGAGTCCGTCCTTTTCGTTTATATCATTCAGCAGCAGCAATGACAAATAGTCATCTACCAATTTCTTTTTAGGTTCCTTAGTTTCAATAACAACAGCAGTACCCACAACATCAGCATTGAATTCTCTCATCATATCTGCCATACCCTTGCACGTCCCTCCACCCTTCATAAAGTCATCCACTATTAAAACCTTCGAATTTTCTTTTAATGACCTTTTTGATAAAGACATGGCCTGAACGTTGTTGGACGAGCCGGACACATAGTTTATGCTCACTGTGGACCCTTCGGTGACCTTGTTGTTTTTTCTTATTACAGCAACAGGCACATTCAATCTTTGACCTGATAAAATTGCAACCGGTATTCCTTTTGTTTCAACAGTAATTATACAATCTATTTTTTCACTTGAAAATTCAGTCGATATTAGTTTTGCAATGTTCAATACAATATTTGGGTTATTGAATATGTCTGTCATATAAATAAATCCACCAGGCAGTATTCTGTTTTTGTGGGAAAATAAACTACACAATTCATTTAATATTTCAGTTTTTTCCTTCACACCCAATATGGGTACGAACACCGCACCGCCTGATGCGCCCGGTATTGTTTCTATTTTCCCATAATCAAATTCAGAAACAAGTTCTTTTACAATTGCCATATCTTCGCTTATTGTGGATTTTGCAGCATTGAAAATTTCCGAAAAATAGTTGTAAGAAAAAACATAGTTTGGCTTTTCAGCGAAGATTTTCATTAATGCTCCAATTCTTTGATTCCTTTTATATTTTTTCATAATTACTCCAATGCGAATATTTTTGTTAATTATATAATAAATTTTCGTAATAAGCAATATGAAATTTTTATTTCCCTACATACCTAATGTAATATTTCATTTCAACTTCAGAAATAACCAATGAAAAAAATGTTTTTATTGTAGATTATTTAATAGTATTGAGCGTATTTACTAAATTTTTATTAATTGTGTAGATTAAATAAGAATTACAACAATAAGTGAACCTGGAATTAGAACGCCAAACACCAATTGCGGTCAAAGTATCATAAGTGCAAGCCGCTTATTCTGTATTCATAAAATAAAACCATCCAATGCCTTCTTCTTTAAATGATTTAAGCTCAACGACACTATTTTCTTTTAATCGTTTTGCATTATTTTCAGCTTCTGCCAAATACCTTTCATACTCATCGTTTAAGTTTATTTTGCATACGGCTTCTTCATTTTCGATCTTGTCGATAAATTCAAGGCTCTCTTCTATGCCAAATCTGTCAACTGTGGCATATTCCTCCTTATCTGATTTGTGCTTCCATTTACCAGATTTAAGATCCATTATATAATCACTGAGAAACAAATACCCGTAATCAGCAACAAATTCCATGGCATTACAGATAAAGTCTACCTGACATTCGGTCATTACATAATGAATGTTAAACCTAAGCCATCCCGGTTTTATAGAAGCCATTCCATCCTTTATGAAATATCTGTATATTGATGAATTTTCACTGCTTATATCCAGCAGCCTGTGTCCGTAAGGTGCCGCACAGGCACAGCCTGCCCTTGTTTGTACGCCGAACAGATCATTTATCAGTTTGGTTGCAAATCGTGGATGTATGTACTTTCCATCATGTTTAAATTTTATTGAAAATATAGGCAGCCTGTTGTTTACATCTTTTGGACCTAAAATTTCAATATTTTTGTTTTCACTTAGTCTTTCAAGTACCTTTTGAGTATAATACCTTTCTTTTTGTTCTATACTTTCTAGTCCTATATAATTTTTAAGCTCTATAACTAATGCCGACCGCAAAATCTGTATAATTCCGGGAGTCCCTGCCATTTCCCTATCCTCAACACTGTTTATAAAATCATAAGCATATGGACTCACAAAGGAAACTGTTCCTCCTCCTGCTACTGTGGGAGGGATTGAACCGTCATACATTTTTTTGTTAATAACAAGTATACCTGATGAGCCGGGTCCTCCTATAAATTTGTGAGGAGCTATGTAAACTGCATCAAAATATTCCGTATCACTTTTATTCATATCAATATTTATATAAGGAGCACATGCTGCAAAATCAAAACATGCATATGCATTATTTTCATGAAGTATTTCAGCAACCTTAAAAACAGGAGTAAGAATACCGGTAACATTTGATGCTGCTGAAAAAGATCCTATTTTCAGCCTGCCAACATATTTTTCATCCGAAACTTTTCTTTTTAATTCTTCCAGGTTAAGGGCACCGTCATTGTTAAGTCCTATCTCTACAACCTCCGCCATGCCTTCCTTCCAAATAAGAATATTAGAATGATGCTCGTAAGGGCCGATAAATACAACAGGCAGATGACTTAAACACTTTTCTGAATTCTTCATCATCTTATTTATTCCTTTATTGCTCTTCTTGTATTCATCAATTATATTTTTAATTCTTTTTTTTGAAGCAGGCGGAATATATATGCCGATAATTTTTGCAAAGCTTTCTATTGCCCCTGTTGCACCTGAACCTGATGGTATTACATAACAATTTTCATCGGCATTCAAATACTTTTTAATTATATCAGCTGATTTATGTAAAATCTTGGTCATAACTTCTCCGGTAATATCATCCTCTGTATGAGTGTTGCCGTAACACTTTTGTACTTCAAGAAGATATTTTTCTATAAAGCCCAAAGTTTTTCCCGATGCTGTAAAATCAGCATAAGTTAAAACTCTTTCACCATAGGGTGTTTTAAATTTATAATTATTACCGATTATTTGATTTTGCAGTGTTTCAAAAGTAATATTCATAGGCATCCTTTCTGTATAACTTTAATTATAAAAATCTATTAATATAATCTGCACTGTTTGCGATTATATACATATATAGGATTTTAGAAAACAAGCCTTATTAACATTCACTGTTGCTGCTACACTTATACAATACGAAATTCATTATATTAAAAAATTTGAACTAAAAAACAGCCCACACTCGTGGGCTCCTTCCTGTATTTTTTAGAACTAACTATTTAGCTGATTCCAGTGCTTTGTTTACAGCTTCAATTATTGCCTTGCTGGTAAATGTTGCTCCTGTTATGGCATCAACATTTGTTGAGTTTGCTTCTTTTATTTTAGCAGGAAGCTGCTCAACGGCCTTCGAGCCAATTCCTTCGGTTTCTTCAGGCCCTTCTGCTGCAACATCAACAATTTTATTTCCGTTCACCTTAACAGTTACAGATACTTCTCCTCCAAAACCGTCTGCTGTTCCTGTATATGTATCTGCAGCCTGTGCAGTATCTGCTGTTAAATTATTACCTACAGCTAATATTCCATAAGACAACGCTAATATTAATACAACAATTAAAACCTTTTTCATTTTTTCCTCCTATTTTTTTAGCACAATGTATTATAGCATCTTTCAGTTTTATTGTAAATAATTCAAAGAATAATACAGTTTCCATACATGGATGCTGCCCATTCTTTTCATTTCGCAATATTAAACTATTCAGCTTAACAATTATTTTCTCTACAGCATATAATGTATAAACATCATTGCAACAAGATGGATAAAGACCTGGCCGGTTGTCAGGTACTATAATCATAAATATATTAAAATAATATATTGTAGTGGAAAGGAGAAATATAAATGGATAATCCTTATTATGCATATACCCAAAAAGCACAGGAAAACGCCAATTTCTATAATAATCATACGGTATTATCAAGTCAGGAACAGCTGCCGGCAAACATATGGCCGAATATGTACTATTCTGTAAACATTCCAATAGAGCTTGCCAAATCTCTTGAAGGAAAATATTTTGTGGGAGTTGTGGAAAATTTAAATTTCGGCAATGCAACCGGAGCCTGGGCAAGATTATATAACCCCCATGATTCCGGAGTTAACCTGCATATGTTTGCATGGACCGTCAGTGATGTTACATCATCATCAATCAGGGTTCAAGTATGGTTTAACAGCTCCCCACCCGGAATAATACAGGAATCATCTGCTGTAACACCTGGAAATACTGCATTAATCCCTCTTCCAGTACCTAAGGTTAAACTGGAGTACGCGATAGGTGTAAGAGGGTACCCGGAGGGAGGAGTAAGAGCATATGGCAGAAGCGGCCCTCCCGGTGCAACTGTAAGCTCTTTTGACAATGGTGCTTTAATATTTCCACCCGGAGGGTCATTATTAGTATACATTTCCAACCCTGAAACTCCCACATTACCTGCTACTGGCAGGATATCCTTCGCATGGTGGGAAGAACCTATCCAGCAATACCAACCTTACCAGCCTTAAATTTAATACTCGGTTAGGAGGTAAATAATTACAAACTGCATACCTGAAGAACACCGATTCACAAAGAACCGGTGTTTTAATATATGAAATATATAATAAAACCTTAATGCAACAGTCCATTTATTTAAGAAAATTATTTAAATAACGTCAAAGAAACTAAGCTGATCGCTTTCCGGAAGACCGTCAAGACAATTGAATTTTTTAAGAAGTTCAATGGCGGCATTACCTATTTTGGCACGCTTTTTCAAATCATCAATTGATTTTAAAAGTTCCTTATCATGGGCCGCATTATATATCCCTTCTGCCGCTACTGTTCCCATGCCTGATATACTGTTAAATGGAGGTCTTAACCCGTCCGCTTCCACAATAAATTTTGAAAAATGAGACTTATATAAATCTATAGGAAGAAATTTAAAACCTCTTTCATACATTTCCAAAACAAGTTCCAAATCTTCATACATATCCTTATCCCTGCTTACAGCTTGATTTCCCTGTTCTTCTATTTCTTTCATTTTTTTCTTTGCTGTTTCTTTGCCGCAAATCATAAACTCAGCATCAAAAGCTTTGGCTCTTATGGTAAAATATGCTGCATAATAAGCCATGGGAATGTGCACCTTAAACCATGCAATCCTGAAAGCCATCATTACATAGGCAGCAGCATGCGCCTTGGGAAACATATATTTTATTTTCTTGCATGAATCAATATACCATTCCGGTACCTGATGTTCACGCATCATTTCCTCATATTCAGGCCACTTAGGCTCTTTCGGCACCTTACCTTTTCGTACTGTCTCCATTATTTTAAATGCTGAGTTCGGTGGAAGCCCTTTTTTTATGAGATATACCATAATATCATCCCTGGTGCAAACAGCCTCACTTATAGTTTTGACTGTTCCTGAATCAATCAACTCCTTGGCATTTCCCAGCCAAACATCAGTACCATGAGAAAGTCCTGATATACATATTAAATCCATAAATGTCTTGGGCATTATGTCCAAAAGCATTCCTCTTACAAACCTTGTGCCAAATTCCGGCACACCATATGTTCCAACTTTGGAGTTTATCTGCTCAGGAGTAACTTTCAATGCCTTTGTTGATGAAAACAAAGACATTGTTTCTTTATCATCCATAGGTATTGTTTTCGGATCAACACCGGTTATGTCCTGCAGCATTCTGATTACCGTAGGATCATCATGCCCTAATATGTCTAATTTGAGCAAGTTCTGATCAATGGAATGATAGTCAAAATGCGTTGTTATAATGTCTGATTTCGAGTCGTCTGCCGGATGCTGCACAGGACAGAATTCAAAAATTTCCCTTCCTTTAGGCACGACTATGATTCCTCCTGGGTGCTGTCCCGTAGTTCTTTTTATACCTGTACACCCTTTTAAAATCCTTGCAATCTCCGCTTTATTAATATGGATATTTTTTTCTTCATAATATTTTCTTACATATCCGAACGCTGTTTTTTCCGCTATGGTTCCTATGGTTCCAGCCTTAAAAGTTGTTCCTTTACCAAATATAACTTCTGTATATTTATGTGCCTTTGCCTGATATTCACCTGAGAAATTTAAATCGATATCAGGTTCTTTATCTCCATTGTATCCAAGGAAGGTTTCGAAGGGGATATCAATCCCATCCTTTGTCAATTCCTCGCCACATACAGGGCATGTTTTATCTGGAAGGTCAAAACCTATTTGACAGCCGTAATCTGTAAAATCTGAATACTTGCATTTTGGACATACATAATGAGGCGGCATGGCATTTACCTCTGTTATGCCTGCCATATATGCCACAAGAGAAGAACCTACGGAACCTCTTGAACCTACAAGATACCCGTCCTCATTTGATTTTTTTACTAATTTTTGAGCTATTATATACATTACTGAAAAGCCATTCTTTATTATAGAATCGAGCTCTTTGTTAAGTCTTTGATTAACAATTTCCGGAAGCGGATCACCATAAATTTCATATGCCTTTTTAAAGGCAATATTTTTAATATCTTCCTCACAGCCCTCTATATGAGGAGGGCATTTTTCGGAAGAAATAGGACTTATCTGCTGGCACATATCTGATATTTTATTTGTGTTGGTCACTACAACTTCATAGGCTTTTTCTTCTCCTAAATAAGAAAATTCCATGAGCATCTCTTCTGTGGTCTTTAAATAGAGCGGAGCCTGGTTGTCAGCGTCCCTGTACCCTTGGCCTGATTCAAGAATTCGCCTGTATATTTCATCCTCAGGGTCCATAAAATGAACATCTCCGGTTGCCACAACATACTTATTTAATTTTTCACCCAAAGCTACTATTTTTCTATTGATATTCCTTATATATTCTTCATCAGGAACCTGCCCTGTCCTCACCAGATAATCATTATTGCCCACAGGCTGTATTTCCAGATAATCATACTCACTGGCAATTGTCTCAATTTCTTGTTCTGATTTTCCCAAAAAGATTGCCTGAAAAAGCTCTCCTTCACTGCAGCCGCTGCCCAGAATCAAACCTTCTGAATATTTTCTATAAAGGCTTTTCAATATTCTCGGTTTTTTGTAGAAATAGTTTAAATGAGAATAGGACACAAGCTTGTACAAGTTTTTTAATCCTGTATAATCTTTCGCCAGTATTACTGCATGATATGTATTAAGCTTTTTATATTCCTCCTTTTTAGCTTTTTCATCGGATGCGACAAATTCAATATCATCAATATCTTTTGCGCCTCTTTGCCTTAACTTTTCAAGCATAATATTAAATATTTTAACTGTAGTAGCCACATCATCTAATGCTCTGTGGGCAACATCAACAGTTATACTTAATTTTTTTGCAATTCTACCTAATTTATAAGTCTTAAAATCTGGAAATAGTTCTTTTGCCAAGGATAATGTATCCACATATGTATAATCAAAATCATATCCTAAAGATGCGGCATTGTGCTTTAAAAAGTTTATATCAAACTCAGCATTGTGAGCTACTAAAACACTACCTTCAATAAAGTCAAGCAACTTGGGAAATACCTGCTCTATTGTTTCTGCATTACTTACCATATCATCAGTAATATTGGTAAGTTCAACAACTCTTGCAGGAATAGGCTTCTCAGGGTTAACAAAACAGCTGAATTCCTCTGTAACATTTCCTCCTTGGATTTTCATAACACCTATCTCGGTAATTTTTTCTGTCACAGGTGAGAATCCTGTAGTTTCCAGATCCAATACACAATAGACAGTATCAAGGCTCTGACCTTTTGAATTAGCTACAGAAGATTTTTTATCCGGTGCCAAATATGCTTCCACACCATATATAACCTTCATATTGGGATTATCTCTTCCCAAAAGTTTGTGTGCCTCTGGAAAAGACTGCACTCCACCATGGTCTGTTATGGCAATTGAGCTCATTCCCCAGCTCATGGCCCGATTGATTAAATCACTTGCACTGGTCATACCATCCATCTGGCTCATCTTAGTATGCATGTGAAGCTCTACTCTTTTAATTTTCGCATTATCTATTCTTTCCGTTTTCTTCATGCCTTCAGTTTCAATAATGGTATTGACAATAAGCTCAATTTCTCCGGAAAATTTGCTATATCCGGAATTTCCGGCAATTCTTACACCTTTTGCAGACTTCAATCTTGACAAAAGCTGTACTTCTTCACCATGTTTGCAGAATGCCTTGCAGGTCATGGAACTTGAGCCGTCGTATAAATCAAATGAAATCAATACTTTTCCGCTCTTAAGTTCTTTTGAATCAATATTTGAAATTTCACCTTCTATGGCTATTTTACCTTCATCTGGAGTTATATCCGTAATTTTAATAATGTTCTCCCTTATTTTTAAACTTCTTCCAAATATGATCGGTGAGGAATTATTATCGGAAACATGTTTTTCTTTACTTGAAGAATTGCCTTTCAAAACTGTTTTGGTTTCATTTTGGATAAGCTGGATTTCTCTTGCAACTGCCTTCTCATGCTGCTCTATAAATTCATCACTGCTTATATTATCTGAAAAATTTATTTGATAATCTTCAGAATAAATATCTTTTACTGCTTTACGTATTATATCATCATAGCCTTTGGATTTTAAAAAATTCGTTACAGCTATTTTAAAATTAAAGTTTATCGTATTTCCATCTACTTCATATTCACAGTTATTCAATAATGATTTTAATGCAGGATATTTTTCCGACAAAGAATTTATAACATTTTTCAATTCTTCCTCTTTAGGTTTTTTATCTAAATCGCCTGTATAATTTACAATTATTTTAGAATCCCTCAGTCCGAATTTTCCCTTGATAAAATCATTCAGCATTTTTATTTCTTTTGCATTAATATATTTATCCGAGCTTATTTTCATTTCAAGAACCCTGGTTTTTTTATTTAGGATTATCCCCTCCACTACAGCTGCATTTATATTTCCACCAGCATTATAATCGCTGAAAGCCTCGTTTATTCTTTTCATTTTGTGCATAACCCTCTTAGAAAAAATTTATACTCTGTCATTATATATCAAATCCATATATTTTAAAACCCTCAATTAACTATGTGTTAAATGCCTTGTCTTATATAGTATAAAAGTCTAAAACCATACCTCCTAAAATCTAACAAATGCTATATTCCACCTTTGAGAATATAGCATTTAATTTAATTATTTTTTACATTATGATTTTATTTTGTAATTTTTATTTTACCATTTATCGTAAAGATGCAGTAACAATGGCCATCTTATATACTTCATCTGCGTTACAGCCTCTTGAAAGGTCATTGATTGGTGCGTTTAATCCCTGCATTATAGGTCCTATAGCCTCAAAGTTTCCAAGACGCTGAGCTATTTTATAACCAATATTTCCGGCGCTTATATCAGGGAACACAAATGTATTTGCCTGACCTGCCACAGGAGAGTTCGGTGCTTTTGTCTTTGCAACCTCCGGGCAAAAAGCAGCATCAAATTGAATTTCCCCTTCAACCGGAAAATCAAGATCCATGGATTTTAATTTGGCAGCTGCATTTCTGACTTTATCTACAGATTCACCCTTGCCTGAACCTAAAGTACTATAAGAAAGCATGGCAACTTTTGGTTCAACAGAAAATATTTTTGCTGTCTTTGCTGTTTCAATAGCAATTTCAACAAGTTCATCCTCACTTGGATCCAAGTTGATGGCACAATCGCCCATAACGTATTTTTCGTCTCCTTTTTCTGCAGCCCTATGCATAATAAAACAACTTGAAACAATTTTATTTCCAGGTTTTGTCTTTATAAGCTGAAGAGCGGGGCGAACTGTGTCGGCAGTAGAATATGTAGCGCCTCCCAAAAGTCCGTAGGCATATCCTAATTTTACCAGCATTGTACCAAAATAGTTTGATTTTTTCAAAGCTTCACGGCACTCTGACTCATTCATTTTTCCTTTTCTCAATTCCACCATTTTGGCAACCATTGTATCAATTTCAGGATAATCTGCCGGATTAATAATTTCAATACCATTTACAGAAAATCCATATTTTTTTGATGCATCTTGAATTTCCTTTGGATCACCTAACAGCAAGGGCTCAATAATTTTTTCTTGCTTTAACCGGCTTCCAGCTTCAAGAATTCTTGGATCGGTACCTTCCGTAAATACAAGTTTTTTAGGGCCATTTTTTAATTTTTCAATCATAGTTTCAAACATAATCTATTCCTCCTCGCAAAATCTTATCTATACTTTAATGTTTTAAATGTTTTACATTCTTTATGATATTACAAAGATAAAATAAATGCAATAAATAAAAACATTTAAGTACTGACTCATCTCAATAATGCAAGGGGAAGTGTGCAGCCTCCACTCAACGCTTATTTACGGATAACATTACATCAAATCATAGTATCTCTAAATAAATCCTCAACATATTTGCAGTCTTTTTCTACTTGCTTTTTTACATCAATTAATGATTCCATTTTTTTTGTCGGCCTTATAAAATCAAATAATTCCAGGGTAATGTATTCACCATATAAATCGCCGGTAAAATTAATAATAATGGTTTCTACAGTAATGTCTTTGCTATTGTCCACAGTAGGCCTAAGTCCTACATTTGTAACACCCAAATATGTACTGTCTCCTATATATACTACTGCTGCATATACACCTGGCTTGGGCAGATTTTTTTTCGTATCAATTTGTAAATTGGCAGTAGGCATGCCTACTGCCATTCCCCTGCCCTTGCCGTGGATAACCAATCCGTACAACTTAAAAGGCGATTTGGGAGGAACTGAATTGTGAGCCGGTAATTTTTGTTTTTTTTTATTCAAATTTATCCCTCTGAAAATAAAAATACTTTTCTAACTGTTACTTATTAACTATTTACATAAGATATTCTATTCCTTTGAACAGTATTCGTCCAGTGAAGATTTTGTAAATTCCTGTTTTTCTTCTATTGCTTCCTGAACCATTATATCTTTAACTTTCATGAGCCTTATCTGATTTCCTCTTTCATTTTCATCCAGCTTCATTTGAATATACTTTATGGTTTCTTCTAATTGGGGAATCATAACATATTCAAGGGCATTAACTCTTCTTCTGGTCTTTTCTATCTCTGACGCCAGAAGCTGAACTTCTTTCTCAACTGCAGCCAGGCTGAGCAATTCCGGAAAAATATCCGATAAATTTTCAATTGCATTATCAAGTTCGGCCGAAGTAGTTGCAAATCCGTAAGGATAAATGTTTGAAATATCATCAGTTGTAGTCTTAAAGTCAAATACAGGTACGTTGACACTCATAACATTTTTATTGCTAACCTCTATAGAAACACCCTGCTTCGGAAACATCAGCGCTTCATTTAGGATTTCTGGAGACATAACGGCACTGGCAATCACGAAGTTTGAATAAACATCTCCTATATTTACTTCCACCTGCTCACGAAGAGCTTTATTTTTTCTTGCAAGCTCCAAAAATTGTTTCATGAGCTCATCACGTTTATCCTTAAGCATTTTGTGACCTTTTGATGCAACTTTTAAACGCTTTTTAAGAGTAGTTAAGACCATTCTGGTGGGATTTACATTTAATCTTGCCATAACCTCACCTCTCTAATCTTTTTTTGGATAATATTTTTCAATGTATTCATCTCTTATTCGTTTTAACTCGCTCTTAGGAAGTAGTGTTAACAAATCCCAGCCTATATCCAGTGTTTCTTCAATTGACCTGTTTGTTTCATATCCTTGAGATACATATTTCTTTTCAAATTCATCTGCAAATTCAGCATAGAATTTGTCAGTATCAGACAAGGCGGCTTCACCAAGTATTGACATAAGTTCCTTAGCTTCCTTTCCTCTGGCATATGCCGCAAAAAGCTGATTCAAAACATCGGAATGGTCTTCTCTTGTTTTCCCCTTTCCTATACCTTTGTCCTTTAAACGTGACAGTGACGGCAAAACATCTATCGGAGGTTTTATATTCTTTCTATAAAGCTCACGGGAAAGGATAATCTGCCCTTCAGTAATATATCCTGTTAAATCAGGAATTGGATGAGTTTTGTCATCTTCAGGCATTGTCAGTATGGGAATCATAGTAATAGAGCCTTCATTATCTCTCTTTCTCCCTGCTCTTTCATAAATGCTGGCAAGGTCTGTATACAGATACCCCGGATATCCGCGTCTTCCGGGAACTTCCTTACGTGCAGCCGATACCTCACGGAGAGCTTCCGCATAATTTGTTATATCAGTAAGTATAACAAGAACGTGCATTTCTTTTTCAAATGCAAGAAATTCCGCAGCCGTCAAAGCCATACGTGGAGTTGAAATACGCTCTATAGCAGGATCGTCTGCCAGATTCATGAACAATACCGTCCTGTCTATGGCCCCTGTCCTTCTAAAGTCCGAAATAAAGAAATTTGCTTCCTCATAGGTAATTCCTATGGCTGCAAATACAACTGCAAATTTTGAATCTGTCCCTAAAACCTTCGCCTGCCTTGCAATTTGAGCCGCTAAATCTGCATGGGGCAGACCTGAACCTGAAAATATGGGAAGTTTCTGCCCTCTGACCAATGTGTTCAAGCCGTCTATTGCAGAAACACCCGTTTGGATAAATTCATTAGGATAGTCCCTTGCAGTGGGATTCATGGGCAGACCGTTTATATCAAGTCTTTTCTCGGGAATTATTTCCGGACCGTTGTCAATAGGCCTTCCCAGCCCGTCAAATACACGACCGAGCATATCGTAGGATACAGCCAGTTCCATCCCTCTTCCAAGAAACTTAACCTTGCTCTCTGACAGGTTAATTCCTGCGGAACTTTCAAACAGCTGAACCAGCGCATTGCTTCCATTTATTTCAAGAACCCTGCAGCTTCTTGTCTCACCATTTGGAAGTTCAATTACACCCAGTTCGTCAAAAGCCACATTCTCTACATTTTTAACAAGCATTAAAGGTCCTGCAACCTCGGATATTGTTTTATATTCTCTAATCAAATTAATCCACCTCCTCGCCTGATACAAGAGCTGACATTTCTTCTTCTAATTGTTTTTTAATGCTGTCAAAAGCCTCTTGAACATTATTTTCTTCAGTATATTTATATCTTCCTATCCTTTCTCTCACAGGCAGATTTTCCAAGTCTTTAAATTCAGCTCCTTCTTTTAAGGCTTCCATTCCGTCATAATAATATTTCAAAATTAATGTAAGCATCTTATGTTGTTTTTCAAGAGATGAATAAGTATCTACATCATGGAACGCATTCTGGTGGAGATAATCTTCTCTTATAGAGCGGGTTGCTTCCAATTTTAATCTGTCCAGTACAGATAATGAATCAACTCCTACCAATTGAACTATTTCATTTAATTCTGCCTCTTCCTGCAAAAGCTTTACTGTTTCCGAGCGAATCTCAGACCAATCTTTCGCAACATTTTCATTAAACCACTTACTTAGGTTGTTGACGTACAGGGAATAACTGTCCAGCCAGTTTATAGCCGGAAAATGACGGCTGTAAGCAAGCTGCGCATCAAGAGCCCAGAATACCTTGACTATACGCAGTGTTGCCTGTGATACAGGCTCTGAAATATCTCCGCCGGGAGGTGACACTGCTCCTATTGCCGACAATGCTCCTTCTCTTCCTTCAATTCCAAGGCTTATAACTCTTCCGGCTCTTTCATAAAATTGAGCCAGACGGGATCCAAGATATGCCGGATATCCTTCTTCACCGGGCATTTCCTCAAGACGTCCTGACATTTCACGAAGTGCTTCCGCCCAGCGTGATGTAGAATCAGCCATAAGTGCAACAGAATAACCCATGTCTCTGAAATACTCTGCTATTGTAATACCTGTGTAAATAGATGCTTCACGGGCTGCAACAGGCATATCGGAGGTATTGGCTATAAGCACCGTACGCTTCATCAACGACTCCCCTGTCCTTGGATCATTCAATTCAGGAAATTCCATTAAAACATCAGTCATTTCGTTTCCACGCTCACCGCAGCCTATATATACAACTATTTCCGCATCAGCCCATTTAGCCAGCTGGTGCTGTACTACAGTCTTACCGCTTCCGAAAGGTCCCGGAACCGCCGCAACACCTCCCTTTGATATAGGAAATAATGTGTCTATTACCCTCTGTCCTGTTACCAAGGGCCTTTCGGGAATCAATTTTTCCTTGTAGGGTCTGCCTTTTCTTACAGGCCATTTTTGCATCATTGTTAGATTAACTGATCCACCGTTATCTTTTTTTACCACACACACAGTTTCTTCAACTGTGAAGTTACCCTGTTTTATGTCTGTAATGGTTCCGCTTATACCGTAAGGAACCATTATCTTATGCAACACAACTATTGTTTCCTGAACTGTACCTATTATATCTCCTGCCTGAACCTTATCACCAGATTTGGCAACGGGTGCAAATTCCCACTTTTTTTCCCTGTTTAGGGATGGAACATTGATACCTCTTGTGATATTAGATCCAGCAACTTTTCTAATTTCTTCCAACGGGCGCTGTATCCCGTCATAAATGGTTTCTATAAGTCCGGGGCCAAGTTCCACGGAAAGCTGTGCTCCTGTTGATACCACAGGCGCTCCCGGAACTAAGCCTGCTGTTTCCTCATATACCTGAATAGATGCCCTGTCACCGCGCATCTCTATTATTTCGCCAACCAGACCCTGTTCACTCACATGTACAACGTCAAACATATCTGCTTCTTTCATGCCTTTCGCAATAACCAGCGGGCCTGATACTTTTACTACTGTTCCCTGGCTCATTAAATAAATCACCTGCTTTCGTTTTTTTACATTAATCATTGTTAAATAGTATATCTGCACCGACTGCTCTTTCAACTGATTTTTTTATATTCTCAAGTCCTATGCCTGTTGTTCCTTTCATGCCAGGTATAGGAATAATTGCCGGCAGGCGCTTTTCGTTATATTCATAAATAACGTCCTTAATTTCAACATAAAGGTTATCTATGACGTAAATAATTGCATAATCCTCTTCCGACATAGATTTAAGCCTGATTTCTGCTTCTTCTTTTGTAGAGCAGTCAAACACATCCAGCCCCAAAGCTTTGAATCCAAGAACACTTTGTTTGTCTCCTATAGCTCCTGTTTTATACATAAGTTTCTCTCAACCTTTCTCTTATAAGCTCCGGTGAGATACCTGCAAGCTTGCCTGCCAGTATAATCCTTGCAATTTTAATCTCGTTATCCTTTGCTATCAAATATCCTGCCAACGGTTCTATTCCAAAAGGAATATATTTAGCATTCTTTATGTGTTCAATAACCTTGTTGTCCAACAGCTTTTCCAAAGTAGTAAATTTACCGGTTTCAGTTAGTGCATCAATTCCTTCAAGGAATATTTCCTTAAAGCCATATACGAACAAATGTTCGGCGAACTTTTCAAGAGGATCATCATAATTTTTAATAAAAATCTGTTCACCTATATTGCCTCCATGCATGTAAACTCTTGTAAAAAAATCCCATGATTTGCTCATATTTTTAAGTCTTACATATGTCTTTATATTAATTGCATCTATTTGCATTTTAACATAGTCAATTATGAAATCACTTTTTGTCTCTTCCGCAGCCTTCAGCATATCATTATAACAGTATTTATCTAATATGATGTCTATCATCTGGGGATCGTTTGTCTTGGGGAAATCCTCGATTATTTCATTCAATGCACTTTCCATGTTTTCCGTAAGCTTGGAAAAATTTCTTTCATTTACAGAAAACTTGAGCATTTTCAGGTCAATGGACCCAGTATCAACAAGCATGTCAGATTCATCAACCCCTGAATATTCAGATTTCATAATAACTTTCAGATTGTGATAATCATATGGATATAGAAACATTTTAAAGTAATCCAGTTCAGGAGCCATGGATGTAATAAAGTCATATGCCTTCTTGTGCTCATCAGCCAGCAGTTTCTCATAACTGTTGGAGTCTATGTATTCGTCGCCGAATCCGTAATTAATATTGCCTAACACCTTCAGTGAATCCTCAATTGTTTTCGCATCTATCATTTTTTCTGCTATTTCACGGGTAAGCATGTTTTTTTCAACACTTCGCACCCGAGCGGTAGAAAATAAATAATCAGTATCCTTAATTTTCGCCAAAGCCATTCCTCCCTTCAGCAGAATCTATTCAAACAGTACATCTGCAATTTTGCTTGTAAGGTCATCTCTGACAGAATCTAGTATAGTTTCAAATGTGCTGTTTATTATAACTGTACCGCTTTTCAGCACGAAACCTCCACCTGCATTCACAGTATCATTGCTAAGTTTAAATTTTTCTGCTTTTAATTTCTTGTTGACAGCTTTAACTAACTTTCCCCCGATTTTCTCTCTGTCATGTTTATTTAAAGTGATTGCTCCATCATTATACGGAATTTTAATTATTTCACTTGTCAGAAATTCTATATATTTGTCTTCCGGCATAGATTTAAGCTTTTTAAGTGCCGCATCAAAGCTTTTTTTAATGGCATCCTGTTTTGCACCGAGAATCAGTTTTCTCCTCTGGAGCTCGCCGGCTGAAATCTGTCTATTTTTTATGCTTTCTGCTTCTTTAACAGCAGCATCTGCCGCTTCTTTTTTTATAGCTTCCGCTTTATTTTTTGCCTTATTGATTATTTCTTTACTGCTTTTTTCAGCATTTTTAATGGAAATTTCCGCAATTTGCTCAGCGTCACTTAAAATGTTGTCCGTTATATTTTCAATGCTCATTTTCTCACATCCTTATTTGAATTTAGTATAAAATAATTAAACCGTAATACCATTAATCATGAGAAAAGAAATAAGAAGTGCCAAAACCGCATATGTTTCAACCATTGCTGCATAAACCATTGCCTTTGCTATTTCTCCGGGCTTTTTCCCTATAAGCATAATACCTGTTGCCGCAACCTTTCCTTGGTGTATAGCAGAAATAATCCCCACTAATCCCGCCGGTAGTGATGCTGCAAGAAAATAACCTCCTTGAGCCGCTGTCAATTCCACCATTCCCCCACCTAATAAGCCTATTTTATTTAAAATTATAAATGCTATAAGAAGGCCATAAATACCTTGCGTACCTGGCAATGCCTGTAAAATCAATGTGGAACCAAATTTTTTAGGATCCTCCGCCACAACTCCTGAAGCAGCCTCACCTGCTATAGCTACTCCTATAGCACTTCCAATACCCGCCATCGCAGCTATTGAAGCACCTAAAATTGCTAAGAAATTACCATTTGTTAAAATATTCATTTAAACTTCCTCCTTAATTATCTTATTATATTTAGTTTTTTTAATTAGAGGATTAAACGATTCTCCTCCGCCTTCATAAAATTTACCGAAAAATTCAACATATTGCAGTCTTGCAGCATGTACGAACGCTCCCAGCGCATTGATTGCAAAATTCAACGTATGTCCAATCAAAAAAACTACGAAAAACAACAGTATGCCGAAAAAGTTTCTTCCTCCCATTGAGCCCAGAATGCTTAGCACGGAAGAAATGACGCCTGTTGCCAACCCCAGGGCAAGCAGTCTTGAGTAAGAAAGTATATCACTTAAATAACCTGTAATATCATATAAACTCATTACTCCACTCGTCAGTTTGCTTAATATATTTTTTTTGTCTCTTCCCTGGGTTAATATCAGTCCTATTGCAAAAATTATTGTCATCCATTTTCCAACGCTGCCTGAACCGGGTATTATAGAATTACCGAAAAGCCATAAAGCAATTCCTATTATAAATCCATACCAGAAACCTATGTCAAACAATGCATCTAATTTCTTGTCATCTCTTATCAGCATCCGCGCCTGCAATGCCATACCTGTAAACAGGTGAATAGCACCGAAAACAAAAGAAAAAATCAGAAGTGTCATTGGTTCTTCCATAGGATTAATCCAAAGTGGTTTAATATTAAGGTCGCAATTAAAGATAAGCTCTGCAGCAGCAGCCACTGCATCTCCAAACCAGCTGCCAAACATTACTCCCCAAAATGCTGTGGAAATTCCGCAATAGAAAAACATTTTTATCATCTTTTGCATTGTGCCTTCCAACTTGAATTTCTTAAGTACAACATAGCACGCTATTGCCATGATTAAACCATATCCTATGTCGGCAAGCATAAGTCCAAAGAAAATACAATAAAATGGTGCCATAATCGATGTAGGGTCAATGTTGGATGATGCCGGAAGACTGTAAAGCTCCGTAATAGATTCAAAGGGCTGGGCAAAGGAATTGTTATATAGCGCCACTGGAAAATCTTCTCCTTCTTCCGGTTCCTTTATTTCATACCAGCACTGATATCTTTCAATGATTTTTTTAACATCTTCAATACTTTCTTTAGGAATCCAACCTTCAATGTAAAATGTAGAGTCTGTTTTAAGTATATTGCTTAGTATTTTAGTTTTATCCCTTTCAATAATCAAATGATCATACAAAATCTGTATTTCTTTTTTATACTGAACAATCTCTCCTGCTTTTTTTTCTATTATTTCTTTCTCATCTGTTATTTCCTTCAGTCTTTCCTCACATTGTACAATATTTTCAGCTGCAGTTCCTTTTAAATCCTTGAACGATATCGTATTAAAACCGTACTGTTTCAAAACATCATACACTTCTTCTTTTTCCCGTGTAAGACAAATAATTGAAACATAGTGCTGGTCTTTATCACTGCCAATTACTTCATAATAGCAGCTGCTGATTTTTTCTTCTAACTCTCTTATTACTTTCTCAATTTGTACCACACTTGGCATAGTACCCTTTAATACATTTGTATACTTCGTCTTATTTAAATCCAGAGGCAGGTCATATCCTGACCATGGTTTCAAACTCAGTACAGCCGTTTCAAACTTATTTTTTTCGGAAATAAGTTTATTTAGTGAATCGTTTAATTTGAGTACTTGAGATACGTTTTCATCTGCTGTCTCAGTATTTAATATTTTATCAAATTCTTCTGAAGTAATAGTCTTTCTCGTGCTGATCAACGGTTTATTTCTTGTATCATATTTATCAAGACTTGCAAGCACTTCATCAAGTTCCGATATTTTGACATCGAAGTTTAAAACCTTAGATTCATTGCCGTCCTTTTTAACATTTGAAATCCATTCAGGGTCCGTAAGTTTAGATTCCTGTGAACTTACCTCAACCACTCCCAGATCCATTATATCCTTAATAAGCGACGGCTTTTCCCTGTTTAAACCGATAATGCTGATTTTATTCATTTTAACTATCGCCACCAGTCTTCACTATCCTTTCAAGTATAATAGAGACAGCAGCATCCATGTTTGCATCTGCCTTTTTCAGAACATCTTCACATTCTGTTGATGCATCATCAACTATGTCGTTGTACAAAAGCTGTCCTTCAGATTCAGCAACTTTTAGAATATCAGATCTTTCTGACGTGGAGGATTCCTGTGCTTCGTCAATTATAAGCTGTGCTTGATTATTGGCATCGGCAACAATCTGTTTAGCCTGACGAGCAGCATCTTTTTTAATAACTTCAGCCTTTCCCTCTGCCTCCTTTATTACCTTAATGATTTCAATTGACACTATACCACCACCTTTTGATTTTTAATTAGTTAATAATTTAACATATATTACTATAGCTTAAAAATAATGATTTGTCAATAATTTATCAAGGATTGAACAATTTAAATTTATATGTACATCCCCTAAGCATTTCAAACTTAAGGTTTCCATTTCTCTATTATATAGTTTTAAGAGCGTGTCAGCCTTTGACTTAGCTTGAGATGCATTAGTATTCTTATCTAACTTTTCAAAGTATTGCAGCAACCCATATTTACTGATTGAACCGCTGTCCTTCGTGATATACACATCTCTTTTACCGCTTTCCTCATTATCGCTGACTATTTTTATTTGATTATAAAAATCATCATCTATTGATTTTTCATAGTCAAAATCAAATACCAAGCTTTCATCACCTAATACTAAGTCCAGCGTTAAATCTTCCAAATCTCTTACAACTATGTTGGATCGGCTATAATAAACTGGACAGATATTTTAAGGTCATGTACAATCTAAATATAATAAAAAAGGAGCATGACCATGCCAGAATCAAACAGAAAACAACGCCGTACATTTACAGCTGAATTTAAAAGCCAAATAGTACTGTTATATCAAAACGGTAAAAGAAAATGCGATATAATAAGTGAATATGATATAGCACCTTCTTTGCTTGACAAGTGGATTAAGCAAGCAGAATCAACCGGTTCATTTAAAGAAAAAGACAACCTTACTCCAGAACAGCTGGAATTAACAGAACTTCGCAAACGAAATAAACAGCTTGAAATGGAGAATGATATTTTAAAACAAGCAGCGCTGATCTTAGGACGAAAGTAAAAGTGATAAAAAACAATATTCACAAATACTCTGTGT
>ENA-UOOE01000387-UOOE01000387.1-fermentation-metagenome-genome-assembly--contig:-NODE-387-length-43650-cov-30.167565_pt1 | contig 43650 bp, 41 predicted proteins | sample MGYA00245776_ERZ724021 | MGnify/ENA primary metagenome ERZ724021 (study PRJEB28704, sample SAMN03018321) | fermentation metagenome | biome: anthropogenic terrestrial biome; feature: soil; material... | reverse complement strand
TGGCACACTTTTCATTAGCGTTTTTGGTACACTTTATTTTAGCGTTTACAAAGCCTGCCTTTCCGTATAGCCGCTCCTAATCATTGGCCATTTTCAACCGAAATTCAAAACTTTTTCGGCTTCTTCGGAATGCTGCACCAGCAAGCCTGAAGTTTGTTGCAGTGCAACAGCAGAAAACGCCAAATGAGCAACATAGGAATTTGCAACAGAATAAAGTCAATAGCAGGGGATAGCAACTGACTATCCCCTTTTTTTACAAATAATATTCGTTTTATTTAATAACAGGTTAAAACTAAGCCATATCTACCAAGATCATTGCCAGGGTACAACAAGGAGGAAAATCAGTCTTGTTGTAGCTATACAACAGCGATTATTATTATTGGCTGGAAGACTAGTTAATAATGCCGATATTTAGGCACTTATAGCAATAAATATATGGCTGGCACAGAAGTTGCTATTAAGTAATTAAACATACGAAATAGAGCTCTTAATTTTATGGCTGATAGATAAGCGAAAGGAGGTGATAATTTTGGCTGATATGAAATCCACTGCATCCATAGCAAAACGGGGTCTGGTAATGGTGATAACCGGCAATGGCAAAGGCAAAACGACCTCTGCCTTCGGTCAGATCCTGCGGGCGGTTGGACAGGGATACCAGGTATGCGTGATTCAGTTCATGAAAGGCCGGAAATATGGTGAAATTATTGCATGTGAAAAATATCTTCCCCATATTACGTTTTATCAGTTTGGCCTTGACAGTTTTGTTATGCGGGAAAATTCTGCTCAGGTAGATATTGATCTGGCCTGCCAGGGCCTGGAAAAAGCGAAAGAAGTCATTCAGAACGGAAAGTACAATATGGTCATTCTGGATGAGATCAATGTAGCAGTTGATTTTGACCTGATTTCAGAGGAAGCAGTATTGGATTTAGTTAAAAACAAGCCGCCTGAATTGGATTTAATATTAACCGGCAGATATGCTTCGAAAAAATTAATAGATATAGCTGACTTAGTCAGTGAAGTTACCGAGATAAAGCATCATTATAATGCCGGTATAAAAGACCGGCCAGGCATAGAGTACTGATGCGAAAAGAGGGGCGCTAAAAGTAAGGAGGGAATGGATATTGTTTACTGAGGAATTATTGGATAAATCAAGTCTCATGAGGAAGAAGTGGGAGGATGAAGTTAAGAAAGTAATTGCCAAAAATGCAGATCAAAAAGAACGCTGGTCTACGGTCTCCGATTTGGAAATAAAGCGGATATATGGCCCTGAGGATATTAAGGATATGGATTTTGCAAGGGATATTGCTTATCCCGGACAATTCCCCTATTTAAGAGGCAACCAGGCCACGGGTTATCGGGGCAAATATTGGACCTTCAGAATGTTTTCGGGGATGGGGACAGCGGTAGAAACCAACAAACGCTGGCATTATCTGTTAACCACCGGGCAAACCGGTTTAAGTACGGCTTTTGATTTCCCGACTCTTATGGGGTATAATACCGATTCCCCTAAAGCCAAAGGTGAGTGCGGCAAATGCGGAGTTGCTATAGATACGATAGACGATTTCCGGGATCTTATTAAAGGAATACCATTGGACAAAATTACTACCTCAATGACGATTAATCCCCCGGCCACTGCCTTATGGGCCATGTACTGCGCATCTGCCGAGCAGCAGGGAATACCCTTAAGCAAAATAGGCGGCACTATACAGAATGACATGCTCAAGGAGTTTATTGCTCAAAAGACTTTGATGTGTCCCCCGGAACCATCAGTCAAACTTATCAGCGATACGATTGAATTCGGAACCCAATATGTTCCTAAGTGGAACACCATCAGCATCAGCGGCTATCACATAAGGGAAGCGGGAGCAACTGCGGTTCAGGAACTCGCATTTACCTTAAGAGACGGCATGGAATATGTTGAAGATGCGATCAGACGTAAAGGGCTGCATGTCGATCAGTTTGCTCCCCGTTTGTCTTTCTTCTTCAACGCTCATATCGACTTCTTTGAGGAAATTGCCAAATTAAGAGCTGCCCGCAGGATATGGGCCAAAGCTATGCGTGAACGCTACAATTCTCAAGACCCTCGTTCCTGGTGGATGAGATTCCATACTCAGACTGCCGGGTGCTCGTTAACGGCCCAGCAGCCATACAATAACGTGGTCAGGACAGCCGTTGAAGCTCTGGCTGCGGTATTGGGAGGAACTCAATCATTGCATACCAATTCCCTGGATGAGGTTTTATGTCTGCCTTCAGACCATGCGGTACAAATTGCTCTTCGCACCCAACAGCTGATAGCTGAGGAAACTGGGGTATGCAATACCATTGACCCGCTGGCCGGTTCTTACTTTGTCGAAGCTCTGACTAATGAAATGGAAGAAAAGGCCTGGGAATACATTCATAAAATTGATGATATGGGCGGAATGGTCGCAGCTATAGACAAAGGTTTCCCCCAGATGGAAATCTCCGATGCGGCCTATAAATTCCAGCAGCAAATAGATGCTCAGGAAAAGATCATGATCGGGGTCAATAAATATATTGAAGAAGATGAGACGGTGGATATCCCCTTCCTGGAAATAGACGACTCAGTTGAGGCCGAACAGCTGGAACGCCTGGCGGCAGTAAAGAGGAAGCGTGACGGACGCAAATTGGCCGAATGTCTTAAAGATCTCGGCAACGCCTGCAAAAAGGGTGATAATGTAATGCCGTATTGCATTGAGGCAGTTAAGAATTATGCAACCGTTCAGGAAATTTGTGATGTCTATCGGGAAGTTTACGGAGAATACCGTGATCCCGGCATATATTAATTTGAATGTTTGGAGGAGGTAAGCAGGATGTCAAATAGGAAAATTCGTGTACTACTTGCTAAACCAGGGCTTGACGGCCATGACCGGGGTGCGAGGGTTATTGCCCGATGCTTTCGTGATGCGGGCTTCGAAGTAATTTATACCGGCTGCCATCAAACCCCGGAAATGATTGCCGCCGTTGCGCTGCAGGAAGACGTCGATGTGGTTGGTTTAAGCTGTTTGTCCGGCGCCCATAATTACTTGTTTCCTCAAGTAGCTAAACTTTTACAGGATAAGGGAGCAAATGACATAACCGTTATCGGAGGAGGAATCATACCGGAAAAAGATATGGCGGGTCTCTATGAAGCAGGGATTAAAGAAATATTCACTCCGGGCGCTACTCTGGATTCATTGGTGGAATGGATAAATAACAATGTAAATCCAAAGGAATGAGCATTATGAAAGAATTGAGCAAAAAGGTTCTGGAGGGTGATATAAGGGCAGCCTCCCGTCTTATAAGAAATCTGGAAGATCAGATACCGAATACCTATATTGCGATGCAGGAGATTTTTGGTAAAACCGGTAATGCCCATGTGGTTGGGATTACCGGGGCTCCGGGAGCCGGTAAAAGCACCCTTACCGATGAGCTGATCTGCGCCTATCGCAAGAAAGGCGACACGGTAGGGGTACTGGCGGTTGATCCCACCAGTCCCTTCAGCGGGGGAGCGCTTTTAGGGGATAGGATCCGTATGCTGCGTCATGCAGAGGATACCGGGGTTTTTATAAGGAGCCTGGCTACCAGAGGGGCAATGGGGGGGATATCCAAAGCGGTTGGAGAAGCGATCCATGTAATGGATGTCCTGAAAAAAAGCAAGATAATCGTTGAGACCGTGGGGGTGGGGCAGCAGGAAGTCGATATTATCAATCATGCCCATACCGTAGCCGTGGTTTTGGTTCCGGGCATGGGTGATGAAATACAAGCGCTGAAAGCAGGTCTGATGGAAATTGCCGACATATTTATCATTAATAAGGCCGATCGGGACGGAGCCGGGAAGCTATATAAAGAAACATTGAATATGGTGAATATGTCCAAGGATAATAAAAATGGCGCCCAGGGTTGGAGAATACCCGTACTGTTAGTGGAAAGCGTGCTGGAGCCCATTAAATTTGCCGAGAGTGTTGAAGCGTTACGCGACAAGATAGATGAGCATTATCAATACCTGATTGACAATGATCTTTTATCAGAGCGGATGCGTCGTAAGACGACAGCTGAGTTGAATGAAGCCTTGTGGGGTACTATTCTTCAGCCGATATTGAAAGACCTCCATGCCGATGGGGAAATAAACCGATTGGTGGATAAATTATTGACAAAAGCATCAGACCCCTATAGCCTGGCAGCAGAGGTAGCTAGTAAATATATGAAATAATGTGGCGGCGGAAAAATTTATTTAATGAAGGAGGGCAAGGTATGGAAAGCGATATTGCCGTTATATCGGAAGAGGAAATGAAAGCAAAGGTTCGCCAACTGGCCAAAGAAAACTTTCGCCAGGGACTTAACTGTGCGGAATCAGTCTATTTGGCATTAAATGATGCCGGCCTCATTGATTTCCCAGCTGAAACGGTAGCACTTGCCACTGCTTTTGGAGGGGGATTAGGTCTTAGCGGTGGAATGTGCGGAGCTCTGGCAGCCGCAGCTATGGGTGTAAGTTCGGTGCATGGGCGCCGGAAGCCCCGGGAAGGTACCCAGCAGGAGATTATTGACGGATTATATGGAAACCCCGGTCTTTATCGATTTTTTAACCAGATTCCTTCCAGGTTTATAGAGGAATATGGTTCCGCCCAGTGTCAAGACCTCAACCTGGGTTTCCCCAATTGGTTTGATAAAGACCGTTTTCGCCGCTGTATGAACATAGTTGTGGAATCTGCGGCGATGGCAGTCGAGTTCATTTATCAGGGAAACCGGGAAGGGTATAATCAGCCTTTCGGAAAAAACATGGCCGGAAAGGAGTAACCGTCCCTAAAGTTTCCGCAGGAGGAGTTGGCAATGAAACCGCCGTTATTGATGAATATTAATAGTTCGGTATTTTTAAAAGATGATGTCCTGGTTATGATTGATCGTCGTTGTCTTCCCCATAAAAAAGTCGAGGTTATTGCTGCAGATTATGAAGAAGCCGCCCGGGCGATTGAAGATATGGTGGTCCAGGGAGCGGGAGACATTGCTATTACGGCAGGATATGGCCTTTATCTGGCAGCGGTTGAGGCTGAACGCAATTCGGAATTGGGTCCGGAAGCTGCCCGGAGTTTTATTTTAGCGGCCCGGGAACGATTGATTAATACTCGGCCCACCGGCCGCTATCTGCCCGCCTTGCTGGCCGGCATGATAAAAAAGGTGGAGTGGGAACAGGCCGGGCGGTCATCCCAATTGCTGCTTGCTGTAAATGCCGGTATTGATAAACAGCAAAGGCGTTCCGAGTCGACGGGAAAATGGGCCAGTCAATTATTGGAGGATGGTGATGGAATACTTACCCATTGTTTCCCCGGAGCCGCTTTGTTATATATGCTCTGCCAGGCCAAAGAACAGGGTAAAAATGTGAATGTCATCTGTAGTGAGACCAGACCTTATTTACAAGGCGCCCGGCTTACCGCATGGTCGGTTGCGGAGTTGGAGATACCGGTAACTTTAATAACTGATAATATGGCGGCGTACTGTATGAGTCAGGGAATGATAACCAAAGTATTTGCTGCAGCCGACCGCATAGCCATGGATGGAACCGTTGCCAATAAAATCGGCACTTTCCCATTAGCTCTGGCCGCTGACTATCATAAACTGCCCTTCTATATTCTGGGCTACGGAGGACCGGACAGAAGTTGCCGTGAAGGTAAGGATATTATGATAGAACAAAGGGACCCGGCAGAAGTTTTAAGCTGCAACGGAATTAAGATCAGCAGTGACAAAGTAAAAGGCTTTTATCCTGCATTTGATTTAACCCCGGCCCATTTGATAAAAGCAATAATAACTGATCGGGGTATGATTCCTTCTAGTCAGGTCGAACAATATTGGTCCTTATAGTTTAATTTGGAAGATGGGAGGTATATTGATGGCTACTTTGAAAGACTCGGTTATTATCCCGCTCAATCGTCAATTATTTATTTTCAAAGAAGGCAATCTCACTATGGATGATCTGATTATCGAAACTGACGGAGACTATAGGCTATTGGAAAAAGATGACCACATTATAGTTAAAAACAACGACTGCTGCCGCAGCATAAAAGTTACTATAAAAACAAAGGAATAAGTCCGGATAGTCGGATAGGATGAAGGGTGGAATAAGCCGTTAAAGTTAAATATAATTATTAGTGATTATATTAATTAAAAGTAGGTATATTTTATGCGCAGCGGGGTCTTTGTCTGACGATAAAGTACCAGGGAACCAGGTGAGAATCCTGGACGGTCGCGCCACTGTAAGCGAGGAGCTTGTTTCCCATATGCCACTGGGGATCAACCTGGGAAGGCGGAAACTGCTATGATGCGCAAGTCAGGAAACCTAACCGCTGTATCCACACGCAATCCTTCGCAAGAAAGGAAGGGGTGTTTTGTTTTACCCAATTTTCAGGTCCGGGTTCGGATGATCAAGGTATTATTGGCTGATGTAAATTTGACCACTGCGCTGCCGGAGTTGTGCAGCTGCAGTGGGCCAAGCTGTTGTCGTAACCGGAAAATACCTGTTGAAAACCGTTTCCCCTGCTCGCTATTAGCGGGGGATAGGCGGTAATAGGACTGGCCCTCTCAGGTTGTGCCGTGCCCGGAGTTTTTATAATACCTATTATGAAAATGTGGCTAAGCTGTCCGGGAAAAGAAAGGTAATTTCCATGCTGGAAAGTATACCGAACTGAACTGCAGCAAGCCGACGACGGTTATAATAGATGACGAATGATTAGGAGGTTTTTGGGAATGGAGCTTGAACAATTAATAAAAAAAATCGAACCGCTGGATAGGAACGCCATGAAAAAGGCAGTTGACCGCTTGAATAGCTTAACCAAGCCGCAAGGAAGTCTGGGGGTTTTGGAGGATATCGTTATTCAGTTAGCTGGAATTACCGGAGCTGTCATGCCCCAAGTAAAAAATAAAGTGGTTATTGTCATGGCCGGCGACCATGGTGTGGTGGAGGAGGGGGTAAGTTCCGCCCCCCAGTCGGTTACACCGCAAATGGTATATAATTTTTTGAATGGCGGAGCCGGGATAAATGTGCTGGCCCGTTGTGCCGGAGCTCAGGTGAAAGTTGTCGATGTCGGGGTTGCCGATCCGACTTTGAACAGCCCCGGCCTGATTTCCCGGAAGGTAAGGCTGGGTACGGCCAATATGGCCAAAGAACCGGCTATGTCCCGGGAGGAAGCCATTGCTGCTGTGAAAATAGGGATAGAAGTCGCCCAAGGGGAAATAGACCAGGGGATAAATTTACTGGCCACTGGTGAAATGGGAATCGGCAATACAACTTCCAGCAGCGCCATTCTCGCGGTTTATTCCGATGCAGCCTTGTCTACGATAGTCGGCCCCGGGGTAGGACTAAGTAATGAAGGAGTGCTTAATAAAATAAGAGCTATTGAGACTGCTTTAAGGGTAAATCAACCGGATCCGGCTGATCCCCTGGATGTATTAGCCAAAGTAGGGGGACTCGAGATAGCAGGCATGACCGGCCTGATTTTAGGTTCAGCTTCACGCCGGGTTCCTGTTGTATTAGATGGATTTATTTCCGGGGCTGCTGCTCTGATTGCCTATAAGATAGCTCCCCAGGTTAAAGATTACATAATAGCATCCCATCTTTCCCAGGAACCGGGTCATAAATTAGTTCTGGAGGCTATGGGTATGGAGCCGATGTTAAGGATGCATATGCGCTTGGGTGAGGGAACCGGCGCTGCTTTGGCCTTTAACATCATAGAAGCGGCGGTCAGGATAATGAGTGAGATGGCGACATTCGAAGAAGCGGGAGTAATAATGGGGTAAAATAATTAAAGCAGTTTGGGGGTGGCAAAGTGGCTAAAGTAAAATCCAGGGGCAGTCAGCGCAGGCTTTTATCGGGTTTAATAATAATTATTTTGGTTCTGAGTTCCTTCGGTTGTAAAGGGGTTAATACCAAAATAAATGATAATACCGACCAATCTTTCCGGACGGTCACAGATGATCTGGGAAGAAAGGTTAGTTTAAAAGCAGAGCCCGAAAGGATAGTTTCCCTGGCTCCCAGCAATACCGAGATACTATTCTATTTAGGGCTTGGCGACCGGGTGGTTGGGGACACCACTTACTGCGATTATCCCGAAGAAGCGAAACTATGCCCTAAGGTGGGGGGATTTGAAGACCCGAGTCTGGAAAAAATAGTCGCTTTGAAGCCGGATTTGGTATTAGCAACCGATATGCACCAACACTTGCTTCAGGGATTGGAAGATGCGGGATTAAATATTTTAGTTTTAAATCCCCATACCCTGGAAGAAATTTTTGCTGACATCCAACTGGTAGGAAAGGCTGCAGGTGTTGCGGATAAAGCTGACGATCTGACCCGGAGACTAAAAGACAGGGTTGCCGCCGTAAGTCAAAAAACAGCCCGGGTTCCGGAAAACCAAAGACCGACTGTATATTATGAAATGTGGTACCAGCCGCTTATATCCATAGGCAGGGATAGCCTGATTGCACAAATGATAGAATTGGCCGGAGGTAAAAACATAACCGATGATTGCAGCGAGCCCTATCCTCAACTGAGTGAGGAAGTGATTATTGACAAGGATCCCGAGGTGATGTTCAATTCCTATGGTCATGATAATAAAGTGATAACTACCGATGAAATTGCCGCCCGGAAGGGCTGGAAGGAAGTTGCCTGCGTTAAGACTGATAGAATCTATACGATAGACTCAGATTTACTGACCCTGTCGGGGCCTAGAATAGTTGAAGGGCTTGAGAAAATGGCAGAATTTTTACATCCGGAACTCTTTAAATCAAACTAAGGGGTTTATTTTTTGAAAGCCCCTGGTCAGGAAGCTGATGATATGATTCGCAATAATTTTATAAAACGATCGGCCTTATTTACTTTATTGCTTGTTTTTTTGCTGGCATCTTTGATAGCAGGCGTCAGTATAGGTGCGGTTTCCATACCGCCAAGTGAAGTAATCAGAATTTTGTTCAGTCATATTCCGGGATTTGACAGTTATCTGACTGCAGGTTTATCGCCTGAGCATGAAACAATAATCCTAACTATGAGATCTCCCCGAGTAGTCTTGGTCGCTTTGGTGGGAGCAGGGCTGGCTTTAGCAGGAGCCACCTTCCAGGGCATATTCCGCAATCCGATGGCAGACCCCTATGTTATTGGGGTATCATCAGGAGCTGCTTTGGGTGCGGTTATAAGTATACTGGTGCAGTCGATCGGGCATATTCCCTTTTATTTTGCAACTCCGGCTTTTGCTTTCGTTTTCGCCGTAGTGACAATCCTGGTAGTATACAGTCTGGCCCGGGTAGGGGGAAAAGCTCCGGTTATGACTCTGCTTTTGGCAGGAATAGCAGTCAGTTCATTACTTTCAGCACTGGTATCGCTGTGCATGTTTTTCAGCGGTAATCAGCTGCACCAGGTAGTGTTCTGGCTTATGGGAGGCTTTTCCGGTCGGGGATGGGATTATATTTATATATTTATTCCTTATGGAATGGTGGGAGCAACGGTGATATTCATATATGCGCGGGAATTGAACGCTATGCTGTTAGGTGAAGAACCGGCCCAGCACCTGGGAGTTGAGGTGGAACGGGTTAAACGCCGTCTGCTGATAGCAGCCGCCCTGCTGACCGGCGCATGTGTGTCTGTCAGCGGTTTGATTGGTTTTGTAGGGCTGGTAATCCCACATATAGTACGCATGCTCTTTGGTCCTGATCACCGTACATTGCTCCCGGCCGCAGCTTTAATCGGAGCAGTTTTTTTATTAGTTGCCGATATATTGGCCAGAGTTGTTATTGCTCCTTCAGAATTGCCGGTAGGAATTGTAACCGCCCTGATTGGCGGACCATTTTTCATTTATCTTTTGCGCAGGCAAAAAAATTCCATGTTTTAATTATTGGAGGGGTGATAATGCTTCTTAATATATTGGGTGTCACTTGCGGCTATGGTGCTTCTCTGGTGTTGAAGGATGCCAGTGTGCAGATAAATAGCGGGGACTTTGTGGGAATTGTAGGACCCAATGGATCCGGAAAATCTACTCTTCTCCGTACTATTAGCCGCATATTACAGCCTTTCTATGGGAAGGTGCTGTTAAAGGGGGAAGATATATACCATATACCGGTCGCCGAAATTGCCAAGAAAATGGCGGTATTGACCCAGGAGCCAGGTCTGGATTTCCCTTTTACGGCTAAAGATGTTGTTACGATGGGGCGCCTTCCCCATATAAAACGTTTTGCCCGCGAGAGCGCAAGGGACGTGGAAGCAATTGCCAGAGCTATGGATCTGACCGACACGGCCGGACTGGCTGACCGTCAGGTAAACGAACTCAGCGGCGGAGAAAAACAGCGGGTATTATTAGCCCGGGCATTGGCCCAGGAGCCTGAAATACTTCTCCTGGACGAACCTACTTCCTATTTGGATCTGAATTATCAGATAGAAATAATGGAACTCCTGGCTCGGCTTCGTCGTGAGTACGGTCTTACTATTGTTACGGTTCTTCATGATCTTAATTTGGCGTCCCGCTATTGCGATTACTTGGTGGTAGTCAAGCAAGGTTCGATACATACTGTCGGTACACCTCGTCAGGTGATTACAGTCGATACTATAAAGGAAGTGTACGGCTGTGAAGTCAGAGTGGAATACCCTGATTCCACCGGGCACCCTTATATCGTTTTTAATGATGAACCGATCGGCATCGCAGAGGAAGACGGTGAACGCCGGGTACACGTGGTTGGGGGCGGCGGATCAGGTGTGGTGCTGTTAAGAAATTTGCTCAGCCGGGGTTGGAAAGTAAGTACCGGTGTGGTAAATGTAGGCGACAGCGATTGGCAGGAAGCCTGCCGTCTGGGGATAAGTATTATTGAAGCGCCGCCCTTTTGCAGTGTGGGGGTAAATGAAATAAGGCAGAATAAAGAGATGATACAAAGGGCGGATTTCATAATATTGGCGGGGATTCCCTTTGGAACCGGAAATATTAAGAACCTGGAATGTGTGCTGGAGGAGGCGGAAAAAGGAAGCCCGGTCATAGTAATTGATAATATTGATATATGTAAACGTGATTACACCGGAGGAAAGGCGGCCGAGCTTTATAAATGTCTGCTCCGGAGCGGGGTGCATACGGTTAATAGCGAATGGCAGGCTATTCAGTTAATGAAAGGAGACCGGGAAAATGTCGTCCAGAGGTAAGCTGGTTTTTGTAACCGGCGCGGCCCGAAGCGGCAAGAGCTTTTTTGCCGAAAATATGGCTGCAGACTTAGAAAAAGAATTAGCCGGAAAGGTGACTTATATTGCTACCTGTGTTCCCGGAGATGATGAAATGCGGGAGCGGGTAGCCCGCCACCAGGCCCGCCGGCCTTCTGCCTGGCAGACCATAGAAGAGCCTTTAAATCCTGCTCGGGTTGTTAAACAATTGGATGGAGAGGCTCATATCTTTCTTTTGGATTGTTTGACTCTGCTGATCAGCAACTTAATTTTACAGCCGGATATAGAACCGGATGAGGAACAGGTGGTGGATAAGATTGCGGAATTGGCTCAGGTGGGTTATGAGTCGGCCGCTCACGTAATCATAGTTTCCAATGAGGTGGGATGGGGGATTGTCCCCGGAGATCCTCTCTCCCGACTTTACAGGGACATCATTGGACGGGCCAATCAAAAGATAGCCGCCTGTGCCGACCAGTCCTATATCACCATTGCGGGGATCCCGGTCGAATTAAAAGCGTTAGAAAATGCTCTCCTGAAGCGGTAGGCTTTCCGGCCCGGAATCCGGTTTTTTCTCCTGCCAGGTCTGATCAGGCCATACGCCGGTAAGCTTAACCAGGCAAAGCTCGGCCATAAAACGTATGATGAGTTTACAGAGGTCCGAAAAATTTAATAGCGCATCGGGCAAAAGGGCAACGCAGGCGAAATAATGCAACAAAAAAAGAAAACTGCAGTTGTTGCCTAAATGCAATCTGAGTAAAGGGAATAGTTTTTGCTATTCCCTTTACTATGTGCAAAGCGCTTGAACAGCCTTGAAAGTTGCATACCGGCAATAGTTGTTGTATCAAGGCCTGAGTCAGATAAACCGCCGATTTGTTGAGTCGCTGCAACAGTTGAGACGGAGATATGTGGCTAAAGGTCCTGTAATCCCCGATTTTCAGGGAACAGAGAAGGCGGGTTTAACTGGCATGATAGTTGCTATATAAAAGATTGAATCCAGTATATGCTGGTTTATCAGTCGTAAAGTGAAAGAGCCGGAGAGCTGATTTTTAAAATCGTATGTTGAACTGCTAGTTAACTAAACGAATAAAGGAGGTGATCAAATATATCGCATTAATATTTAGAGTTTACAGGTTGGCATTAACCTGCCAACCGTATTTTTTAAGAGAGGAGTCGATAATATGACTGTTAAAACAACTATAACGATTGATGAAAATGGTCAGATACTACTCCCGTTGGAGGTTAATCAATATCTCAATGTACAGAATTACGATTGGCTTCAGGTAAGAATCCAATCAGACGGCATAGTAATCATTCCTCCCCAGGAGCTGGACGAGGAAATAGTCCAGGAACTCATTCGGGCAGGCATATTGATAGACATAGTACCCAATAGTGAACTATAGGAACCGGTCAATCCATAAGAATTAACGATTTATTTTAAGGGAAGGGAGGACAGGAAGAAATGGAGATGAGATTAACTCCCTCATCAGAAATAGAAGCAAGAATTGCCAGGCTTCAGGGGAAAATGGCGCAAGAAAAATTAGACGGAACCATTATCGTACTCAACAGTGACCTGTTTTACTTTACCGGGACCGTGCAGACAGCCTATCTTTATGTCCCCGTCGGCGGAGACCCGGTATTTATGATCAAGAAAAGCTTGAAGCGCGGTATGGCTGAGTCGCCGCTGAAAAATATCGTTCCCCTTAATAGCCCTAAAGAGATACCGGGAATTCTTGCCGCCTTTAATTACACCAATCATGACCGCCTGGGACTTGAGTTGGATGTATTGCCGATGAACTTATTTAAAATGTATCAAAAAATTTTCCCGGACACTGAATTTAAGGATATTTCTCCTTCAATTAAGGAAATCCGCTCTATTAAGTCGCCATATGAAATAGAGCTCTTGGGCGAGGCGCTCAATGTAATAGATAAAGCCCATTTGGCGGTACCGTCATTTTTGCGGGAAGGAATGTTGGAAATTGAGCTGGCAGCATTATTTGAAGCTGAGATGCGTAAGCGGGGGTATTCAGGCTGCTGCAAAATGCGGGCGTTTAATCAGGAGCTTTTCCTGGGAAATACGTGTACAGGAAGCAGCGGGGCTTTTCCGAGTTTTTTTGACGGGCCGGTTGGGGGCCCCGGGGTCGCTGTCACCCATCCCCATGGCGCCGGATGGAAGAAAATTAACCGCAATGAGGTCGTCCTGATTGATTATACTTGTGTGATTCATGGCTATACCGGCGATCAAACCCGTATATTCTGCATCGGGGAACTTACGCCGCGGATGGTCAGGGCATTTGAAGATGCGTTATTTATTCAAAGGGAAGTAATTAAAGCTGTTAAACCCGGAACTCCGGCGGAGGAACCTTATTTATTGGCGGTAAAATTAGCTGAAGAGATGGGATACAAAGATAATTTTATGGGCTTTAAGGAAGAAAGAGTTAAATTTATTGGTCATGGAATAGGCCTGGAATTGGATGAACTGCCCATACTGGCCAAAGGAATCAAAACCCCTATTGTGCCGGGGATGACTTTTGCCCTGGAACCTAAGCTGGTTTTCCCTGAAGGCGCTATCGGAACCGAAAACAGCTTCGTAATGACTGAGCAAGGCCCCGACTATTTAAGCATTACCCCTGAAGTCATTACTTATGTTTAACAATTTAGAAAATAATTTCCTATTAAATTATACGAGGAGGCTTTAATTTGGGTAAAATCAATACTATTGCATTAAAAGAGGCGGCCGGGCTTATTCAAGACGGCGATTGTATAGCCTTTAGCGGTTTTACTATATGGCGCCGCCCGGTAGCCTTATGTTATGAATTGGTCCGTCAAGGTAAGAAGAACCTGCATCTATTTGAAGTACAAGGCGGTTTTCATAGCGAGGTCTTGATCGGAGCAGGATGTGTGAAGATGTGGGAAGGCAGTTGGATGGGTCAGGAACTGCTGGGCAAGACGGGTGTTAACCTGTCGCGTAAACAGTGTGAGGGCCAAATTATTGTTGACGACTATAGCCATGGTCATGCCGTAGCCCGCATTCAGGCAGGGGCGATCGGGGTTCCGTTCTTCCCTACGGCACTGGCTATGGGAACTGACATTCTAAATCCCAAGTATGATGGATTTGCAAGAGCCGGGCAGCGTGACGGCTCTGATCCCTATGTAGCCCGCGAAAAATATAAGATTGTCCGGGACCCGTTCTATGACATGGGGGAATTGCTGCTCATGCCGGCTATTAATCCTAAAGTCGCACTGGTTTACGCGCCCCTGGTCGGCAGCGAAGGAACCGTTCGCGTACTGGCCCAGACCTACAATGACGCGGATGTTATTAAAGCTGCGGAAACGGTTATCGTGATTTGTGAAGAAATAGTGCCGGATGAATACCTGCGCCGCGATCCTACCCAGAATCTGGCTACCGGCTACGAAATTGACTATGTAGTAAAATGCCCCTGGGCGGCACATCCAACCGGCTCTCAATATTACTATGACACCGATGCTGATTTCCTGAGAAACTTTAACGCCGCCACCCGCACTCAGGAACAATTCGACCAATGGGCGGACGAATGGATATTCGGCGTTGACAGCCAGGAAGAGTACCTGCAAAAATTAGGCGCCAAACGTATGGAACTATTAAGAGCCAGCCAATTATTGGGATATTCCACCAGTGTAAAAAGGGGGACAAGATAAATGGATGCAAGTAATGAATATGCGAAAGTAGGGGAATTTAAGCCTATTGATCTGCTGGCAGCCGCTGCTGCCAGAGAAGTTAATGACGGCGACGTTGTTTTTGCCGGTACCGGTTTACCCATGCTGGCCATAACCCTGGCGCAGTATACCCACGCCCCCAACAGCAGGTGTATCTATGAAGCCGGCTCCATTGACGGGCGGCCGATAGACTTGCCTACTTCAGTCGGGGATGCCCGCTGCTGCTATCAATGCGCCAAAGCGGGCGGGCTGTATGAAGCTTTCTATGGTCAGCTCCACAGCGGCTATGTTGATCTGGGATTTTTGGGCGGGGCTGAGATTGACAAGTATGGCAATCTTAATACCACCGTTATAGGTGATTATAATAGCCCTAAAGTCAGATTTACCGGCAGCGGCGGAAACGCTGACATAAACTCCTATGCGGCCCGGACCGTATTTATTATGAATCAGGAAAAACGCCGTTTCCGCGAAAATGTCGACTATGTTACTTCGCCGGGCTGGAGAATCAAAAAATGGCCGTCGGGCGATTGGGCGCCCAGAAGGGAAGTATACGGGAAATTCTTTAGGGGCGGCCCAACCGCGGTTATCACCGACATGGCCGTTTTTCGCTTCGACCAAACGGGGCTGATGTATTTGGATACGGTGCATCCCGGCTTTTCCGTAGAAGATGTAAAAAATAACGTGGATTTTGATTTGAATATTTCCCTGGTGAGCGGTGAAACCAAGGCGCCGACATATCATCAGCTTGATCTGTTATATAACAAAGTTGATCCGGAAGGGATTTTCCTGCCTTAAATCCAAGAGGCTAAAGCGCAGAGCTTAAATGGTTGGTTATTGGCAGATTTTAAGTCAATTTTAGGGGGGAGGGGCCGAAGTGGAACGACCAAATAATTGGGATGATGGACTCAGCCAAAAGGATCTGGGCAGGCTTGCGCTGGATATGTTTCACCGCATAATAGTGCATCATGTAATATGGTTTATGGAAGTGGAACATCAGATGGGCTTTGCCAGAGCTTTGGATATCATGGATACCGCTTATCCGAAAAGCTTTAATGCCCAGATGAATCGCTTATCCCCATTTCTTGGTATTGATATGGCGGAAGCAATACCGAAACCGTTATTGGAGATGCCGCGGGAAAAGCTGCTGGAACTGCTCAAACATATATCCAACAACTGGTTAGCCAATGATGGCATCTGGTTTCAGACGGTGGAATTCAAATATGGAATGGGGGAGGCCAAGCGTTGTAATGATTCATGCTGGACCAGGTTTTCACCCTTTGAGGCGTGGTCAATTAAACGCTATTTAAAACTGCCGGAGAAATCAGGCTTAGAGGGACTCAAAATGGCACTGCAGTTTAGAATGTACGCCAGAATCAATATGCAGTCAATTATAGATGAAAATCCTGATAGCATAATTTTTCAAATGAACGACTGCCGGGTTCAATCAGCCCGGAAACGCCAGAACCTGGACGATTACCCCTGTAAATCGGCCGGCTTGGTTGAATATTCGTCTTTTGCGCGATCAATAGATTCAAGAATTACAACGGAGTGTATAGGCTGCCCGCCTGACGCCCATCCTGATCAGTGGTTCTGTGCCTGGCGCTTTACTTTAGAGAAAACGCAATAGGTAAATTGCCTGCCAGACCGGCAGGCTAAAAGCCTTTGTCTCTGTCATAGAAACAAAGGCTTTTTTATTATATCAATCCGGATATAAAAGATCGCCGCTTGAGATAATAATCCCAGGGAGGTGGGCTGTTGTTTCCGGAAAAAATATATTATGAGCCTCCGGTTTTGGACTATGAACTGGGGAGGCAGCTGCGGGAGAAATTTGCGCATATACCCTGGACAGCTATTGAGAACCATAATAATATTGAAGAATTGCGCAAGAATCCCAACCGGGAATTTGTGCGCATGAAACGCTATCTGATCCTGGGGGTGCGCAAAAGTTTAAAATATACTCCCAATCATAAAGTCTCGGATTTTCTGGTGCCTTACACCTCATCCGGCTGCAGCGCTATGTGCCTTTATTGCTATCTGGTGTGCAATTACAATAAATGCTCGTATTTGCGGCTTTTTGTCAATCGCGAGCAAATGCTGGACAAAATAATGAAAACCGCCTGCAGTTCACCCCGGGATTTAACCTTTGAGATCGGCAGCAACAGCGACCTGGTATTGGAGAATACCATCACCGGCAACCTGGAATGGACCATAGAAAGCTTCGGCAAAAGTAAAAAAGGCTATCTCACCTTTCCCACCAAGTTCGATATGGTGGAGGCTCTGCTCCCTTTGAATCATGGGGGCAGGACCATCATGCGCATGAGCGTCAACCCCCAGCCGATCATTCAAAGGCTGGAATTGGGCACTTCCTCCTTGAAAGGAAGAATCCGGGCCCTGGGTCAAATGCATGCCGCAGGCTACAAGGTGGGGCTTTTGATAGCTCCGGTAGTATTAATGGATAACTGGGAAGAACTTTATGGGCAGCTCATTCAGCAACTGGCCGATGAACTCCCTGCTAAGCTCAAGCAGGAATTGTTCATTGAAATTATCTTTATGACTTACAGCTATATCCACCGGGCTATAAATGCCGAAGCCTTTCCCGGGGCCGTCCAATTATACGATAAATCGCTTATGACCGGGAGAGGACGAGGCAAATACTGCTACAATCCCCAGAGCCGGCGGCAGGCCGAAGCATATCTGAGGGAAATCCTGGAGCAGAAGCTCAGCGGCATACCGATAATATATATAGTATAAGCGGCCTTTCGGATTGCTCCGACTGTAAAAGTGGGGATTCCTATCGCCGGAAGTTTAGCGATTTTTCCTTGGCTTTTGCGGGGCTGGAAATATCGTTGGAAGATATTTTTGCCCAGATCTAAGGAATGAGGTATATCGTTCTGCGGAGGTAATCCAGATGATTGACCCAATTGAGATAAAGCGTATCCGGGTGAATGGCGCAGGTATAACCTGCTATTGTGCGGGCGGCGGTAAAGATACTATAGTCTTGCTGCACGGCGCCGGTGTAGATTCGGCCATGCTTTCATGGGCTGAGACAATCCCTTTGCTGTCCGACCGTTACCGGGTCATTGCGCCTGATTTGCCGGGATACGGCGCGAGTGACCGGATAAGCGGCGAGTACACCCTGGCTTTCTATACCGATATTGTAAAGGGCATCATTGCGGCGCTTGGGGGCGCTCCGGTCATCCTGACCGGACTGTCCCTGGGTGGAGGCATATGTTTGAATATGGCGCTTACATACCCGGAGTTTATCAAAATTCTGGTGCCGGTTGACGCATGGGGGTTATTTGATAAATTGCCCTGGCATCGGCTGACCTATTGGTATATTCGCTCAAAGCTCAACGATAATCTGTACGCATGGACGGGCAGGTACCCCTCTATCATCAGATGGTCGCTTAAATATAATCTATTCGGCGACAGTTCCAAGCTGAACGGGGCTTTAATCACTGAACTGCAAAATGCCATGCTGGAGCCGGGGGCGGGAAAGCCTTTCATATCCTTTCAAAGAAGCGAAATCACGCCCACCGGCTTTACTACGCAATTGTTCGGGCGGCTTGAAGAAATAAATCTTCCCACGCTGCTTATACACGGCAGTCTTGATAAGGCGGTTCCGGTAAAGGGCGCTGTCCTTGCCAGTAAAAGGATTCCCGATTGTGAGCTGTACTTGATGGAAGGATGTAAACATTGGCCGCAAAAGGAGCGGCCCGAGGAATTCGCCCGGGCCCTGCAATCGTATCTAAATAGGAAATTACCGCCCCGGTAAAGAATCAAAAATCCGACATGATAGGTAAGTGTGGACATCAACAAGGTCACCGCGCTATAATGCCCGACAACATGCAGCGTCCATCGGAGTTAATGGCTTTCCTGCCGGGTGGCTGCCACGGGAAATATTGAATCATGGTCTCCTCCATAGACATCCGCAAACAGGTATAATTCAATTCCGACTCATAAATCAACAAAACATAACATTAATAAACTTTTTTCATCTTTATATTGACTTATGCCCATAATTCGCTAATATAAATGATAATATCAATATTATCCGTTTAGCATCCCGGCTTAAGTTATGTTTTGTTGCATTATGTTGATTGTAATTTTCTGCAATATTAGGAATACCCGGCATAATATTATTAGTCTCCGGTAATGCTTGAGTTTTTAGATGAGAAAATCAGAGTAAGCCCGCTCAGGGCATAAAAGCAGGTGATAAAATTGCGCTTTGTTATTGTTGCCGGAACTCCATCTTCAGGGAAAACTTCGGTCATGCTGCATACGATCCGCCATCTTCTGAAAGACGGGAGGTCGGTCGCAGCTTGTAAAATAGACTGCCTGCGGACTTCCGACGACGCTCGCTATCGACGTCTGAATATTCCGGTGGCGGTAGGCCTGAGTGATTATATCTGCCCCGATCATTTTTATGTGGCCAATTTGGAGGAAATCGAACGCTGGGCGCAAGCCCGGCAAGCTGATATCTTGGTTTTGGAAACAGCCGGTTTGTGCCATCGCTGTGCCCCGGCTGTTTATGGTTGCCTGTCCGTTTGTGTGATTGATAATCTGATCGGAATGGAAACTCCCCAAAAAGTGGGGCCGATGTTAAGCACGGCGGATATTGTGGTTGTTACCAAGGGCGATATCGTCTCCCAGGCCGAAAGGGAGGTATTCCGGTATAAGGTGGAAACGGTCAATCCCCGGGCCAGGATTTTAGATTTTAACGGCTTGACCGGTCAGGGCTCAATCAGGCTTAAAAACGAAATACTCAAGAGCCGGCCGCTTGAAACCATTACCGGCAAAGAATTGAAATATCCCATGCCGGCCGCCGTTTGTTCCTACTGTGCGGGTGAAACTATCGTCGGCAGGACATATCAAATGGGAAATGTAAAAAAAGTCGACTTCGGGGGCCTGGAGCAATGCTAAAAAAGATAACTATAACCGGTGGTTTGGATAAAGACGGCCATCCCGAAAGAGTACAGCGTCTGGATATTGGGGCAGGCGAAGTAGTGGGCGTGGTCGGGCCTACCGGGTCCGGCAAAACCCAATTGATATCCGATATTGAGCAATATGCTGATGGCGAAACCCTGACCGGGCGCTCTATCCTGATTGACGGCCAGACTCTGCAGCAAAGCGTCGAAGTCAGGAATTTGCGGCACCTGGTCGCTCAGGTATCGCAGAACATGAATTTTGTCATTGATATGACCATTGAAGAATTCCTGATCATGCACACCCAGGTGCGCAGCATTGGGAGTCCGCGGCAAATCATCCGGGAGGTCTTGTCCATGTGCAACGAATTATCCGGCGAACCGGTTTCCCTTACGGATAATTTGACCCGTTTAAGCGGCGGACAGTCCCGGGCTTTGATGGTGGCCGACGTGGCAATGATCAGTCAGGCCCCAATAGTATTGATCGACGAGATCGAAAACGCCGGCATTGACCGCCTGCAAGCGCTGGAAATTCTTAAAGGGAAGGGCAAGGTGGTCCTGCTGGTATCTCATGATCCTACCCTTATTTTAATGGCCCGCCAAAGGGTGGTCATGAAAAACGGCGGTATGGACAAGCTTTATCAGACTACCGCCACCGAGCAAAAAATACTGGCGGATCTGCTGAGAGTGGAAAAATACCTGTCCCGCTTGAGAGATCATTTGCGCAACGGAAATACTATCGACCCAAAGGATGGCAAGGAGGAGTGGTGTTATGGCCAAAATACTGGTACATTGTCCGTTAAACATCAGTAGAACGCTGGAAGAAATGCTCAAGGAACACAGCCGGCAAATGCAGGAAAAGTACGGCCTGACGGTTCAGATTGAGACTCAGCCGCACCGGCCCACGGAGGAAGGCCTCTTGCAAATGTATGCGGCCAATCAGGACATTCCGGATTTAGTGATCGGCCATGTCAATGATTTTGCCGAGCTGCCGGAAGATTACCTTTATGATAACTTTCGTGCTCTGCCGGGTCGTTTTCCATTGCGTGAAGAACTGGTTGAAGCCGGATTCACCGACCCCAAAGGGTATTTTCATCCTTTCGTAATTATTCCCTTCGTCATATTCTACAATCAAAATCTACTGGATGAAAAAGATCTTCCCCGCATCTGGGAAGAATTGCTGGATGCCCGCTGGCGCAGTAAGATCCTCATGCCGGACGAGTACCGGATGGTGTCCAAGATCGTCAGGACCTTCATGGCAGCCCATTACCCCGATAAATTCGATAATTTTCAACGGAACGTCGTCCATCAGGGAGCTCCGATAGATGTTGTCAACGCCGTCGACGATGGCCAATACCCATTGGGAATAACCAATATTGCTTTTGCCCGTATTTCACGCAATAAAAATACCCGCTTGCTTTGGCCTGAAGACGGCGTCTTTTGCATGCCCCAGGTCATGGTATGGAGCAAAAACGCCGATGAGCGCCTGTTGGAAACCGGGGATTATCTGCTGTCCCGGCAGGTTCAGGAATACCTGGCCCTGCAGTCTTTTGTTCCCGCCTCGCCGGAGGTGGCGATTCCCCCATTATTGGCAGAGAACCGGGTCGGCTTGCGCTGGGAAGGCTGGGAGCGTTACCTGGAGGTTATCAGAGGGACTCAAGCCTGAAACCAGTATGAGGTAATCACATGTTACATATTAAAAACCTGAGCTTTTCCTATAAGAATCAAATGATTTTAAAAGAAATCAGCATGATCGTCAACGAAGGCCAGATCGTAGCTCTGGTAGGCCCCAACGGTTCCGGCAAGTCCACTCTCCTGCGCTGCCTGAACGGGTTTTTGCCGCCCGATAACGGTCAGGTGCTGCTTAATGGCGAAGATATCCGCAGTAAAAACCGCAAGTGGATTTCCCGCCATATTGCTTTATTGCCGCAGAATCTGGAAGCGATCCAGCAGTTCAGCGTCTATGAACTGGTCGCTATGGGCAGAAGCCCTTATCAGCAATTCGGCTGGTTTCTGAAAGAAGACGACAAAAAATTCATTGAATGGGCCATTGAGTATATGAATTTGGGGTCCCTGAGGGAGCGGCCATTGGATAAAATATCGGGAGGTGAACGCCAGCGAGCCTGGATAGCCATGATTCTGGCTCAAAATACGGACATTGTCCTGCTTGACGAGCCCATTACCTATCTGGATCTAAAATATCAGTGGTACCTGCTGGAGATCATCAAGCAAGTCCGTTGGCAGTTTAACAAGACGTTCATTCTGGTATTGCATGATATCAATCAAGCCATGACCGTAGCCGACCATTTCGTGGTTCTTAAGGAAGGATATATCCGAGCCTATGGGCAGGCCGAGGATATTATAACTAGTCACCTCTTAAAGGATGTCTATGATGTTTCCGCCCGGATCTATCATTTGAGCGACTATGGCTGCCCGGTTATTTTACCTTCGGAAGTCAGTTGACTTTTCATTCATATTTCTGAAAGCGGGGTGTTTTTAATGTCCGATTCATTTGAGCATTTAAGGCCGGTCTATCCTTTGATCGCCCGGCAGATTCTGGACGATTATCAGATTACTAACGGCAAATGCTTGGATATCGGTACCGGCCATGGATATTTGGGAATTGAGCTGGCGAAAATTACTGAACTGGAGATGTATTTTGTAGACCTGGATCCCGAGGCCTTGGACAAATCCAGGAATAACGCCGCCGCCAATAAATTGAAAAATCCGGTTCATTTCGTGGGCGCTGATGTAACCGCCCTTCCGTTTGAAGATGATTTCGCTGATTTAATTATCAGCCGCGGTTCATTATGGTTTTGGAAGGATCAGGTTAAAGGTTTGCAGGAAATAAACCGGGTCCTGAAAGCAGGCGGGGTTGCTTTTGTTGGGGGCGGCCTGGGGCGCTATACGCCGGACGATATGCGCAAAGGCTTGCAAGGCAGGAAACGCCGAATACTGCAGGCCCAAGGCGAAAAGGGGTTTATAAAAGGAGCGGAGCTGGAAGCAGTGCTGCAAAAGACCGGTATAGCCAATTACCGGCTCTTGGCTGATGTCGAAGGCGAACCCGCCCATTGGGTCGAGATTAAAAAAATGGGGGAGAGGTAGATTTATGGTTAAAAGTAAATATTTATTGATCGGCTTTATTGCGGTATTCTTATCTGCCGCCATGGCGGGATGCGGGACGCAACCCCAGCAAGCCGCCACCGACAGCGACGACAAGCAAAGCGAAGTCCGTATCGTCCGCGATGATCTGGGACGGGAGGTTCAGGTTCCCGAAGAGCCCAAACGAGTCTTGGCCCTGAACTCAAGCATGACCGAGATTGTTTTTGACCTGGGAGTGGTTCCGGTGGGAAAGGTGAGTGAATACGTGATATCCCGCCCGGAAGCTAGGGATCTGCCGGGCATTTCCTTCGAAAACACCCCCAATATTGAAATGATCAACAAACTGGCTCCCGACCTGATTATTGCCCATGCCAAAAACCACGCCGCCATTCTCGACAGCCTGGAAGCCACCGGAGCGGCTGTGGTCTGCGTCGACCCCAGCAAAGCCGAAGACCAACTGGTGGGCAGAATAGACCTGATCGGCGAGGTGCTTAACCGCCAGGGGGAAGCCGCAGCCTATGCTAAAAAAGTTGAGGAAAAGTCAGCCCGGCTGCGTGAGAAAATAGCCGGATCGCCGATCAAGACCGCGCTGTTTATTCAGGGGGGCAGCCAAAACATATTGGCCGCGCAATCTTTTTGCTTCTGGGGCAGATTGCTGAGCGATCTGGGTATTGAAAACATTGTGCCTTTAAAAGTATCCGATACGGCCAAATCCGGCTTTATTACCTTCGATATAGAAACCATTATTCAAAAAGATCCGGACGCCGTTCTGGTATTGCAGCCGGGCTTCAGATCCGGCGACGGGCAGGGTAAAGGTAAAGGCCAGGGAGCGGGAGCGAACAGCAACGGTCCCGGCCCAGCTGAAAATCAAAGCCAGAATACCGGCGCAGCCAAGAGTATGAGCCCGGAAGAACTGCTGGCCATCTATCAGAACGATCCGATGTGGAAACAGTTGTCGGCGGTGAAAAACGGCAAGCTTATTATTGTTCCCGCCAATATCGCCCCCGGCAAGATCAACGGATTAGAAGCTCTGGATGTGACCGCCCAATTGATTGCTCCGGAAGCGTTTGAGTAAAAAGACATGGAAAACCGGATCCGATGCGTCGGCGGTCGCAGGCAGTATTCAAAACACAGCCGGCGCTTGTTTTTGATTGCTTGCTTTACTTTGCTTGTGATTCTAGCCACGGTATTCAGCATATTCAAGGGCACTCTGCATTTCTCTCTGCCGGACGCCCTGGCGGTCTTAACCGGGAATTGCCCCGACCGGCTGACCCGCCATATTCTATTAAACGTCAGGTTGCCGCGTACTTTGGTTGCAGCCTTGGTAGGCCTGAATATGGGGATCGCAGGCGCCCTCTTGCAGGGACTCTTGCGCAATCCTCTGGCTTCGCCCAATATAATCGGAGCAAATTCCGGAGCAGGCCTGGCTGCGGTTATCGTTATGTGTATTCTGCCGGGGAATATTAAAATGCTCCCGCCGGCTGCCTTTTTAGGGGCTTTGCTGGCGGGCATGATTATATATACCCTCTCCCGGCGGGAAGGCAGCAGCTCCAATGTTACCATTATTCTGGCCGGAGTTGCCCTGAGCGCGCTTTTTACGGCTTTTACTTCTGCTATTATGATTTTGCACAGTGATGAACTGGGAATCACCTATACTTGGCTGGTTGGCAGCCTGACCGGACGTGGCTGGCCCTATTTCAGCATCATATGGCCATACAGCTTGCTGGGGGCACTGGCGGCCGTATATCTTAGCCCCCGGATCAACCTTTTTATGCTGGGGGAGGAAGTTGGCAAGAACCTGGGGCTGTCTATCGAAGTCTCCCGGTTTTTTATTATAATAAATGCTTCAATACTGGCCGGAAGTGCGGTAAGTGTTGCCGGTACCATCGGCTTTATTGGAATTGTGGCTCCCCATCTGGCTCGGATGATGATCGGCAATGATTACCGCTATCTGATTTTTTTATCGGGAATCTTGGGCAGTCTGCTGCTGGTCATGAGCGACACTCTGGCTCGAACCCTCTTTCAACCGCTGGAAATTCCGGTGGGAATAATTACAGCTACCCTTGGAGCTCCCTTTTTCTTCTTCCTGCTCTACCAAAAACGCTCAAGTCTGCTGTCCTCTTGAGAGGCGTACCCGCTTGGTAGTCGAGGTATTATTTCCCTCGGCCACCGGGCAAGGATACGGTCACTCATTCTTTAATATCCCTGTATATTTATAGATAATGTTTGACTGTAAAAGATGAAAAACTTGGCCTCTTTCTTTTCATACGTATCTGTCTTGACAATATGACCATGTGGTCATATAATACTCTTATAATATGACCACATGGTCATATGAGGAGGAAAAAATATGCCTAAGAGCACCTTTTACAATTTAAGTGATGACAAAAAACAAAAAATATTTGATGCAGCCGTTAACGAATTTTCTACCCGACGATTCAGCGAGGCGTCCATTAACCAGATCGTCAAAAACGCAGGCATACCGAAGGGAAGTTTCTATCAATATTTTGCCGGCAAAGAGGATATTTATCTTTACATGACGGAAGAAATATCAAAGGATATACATGAGATAATAGAAGTCTTCAACCCCGATGCCAGCTTTTTTGAAACCATTATACAAAGAGCCAAAGATACACTTAAAGTAGGCCAAATAAGACCGGAGTATTGCAAGATAGGTGCATTAACAGTTATTGATAACAGTGACTTCATCCTACAACTCCTCAGAGCATCCATGGAAAAGCACATCAAAATGATTGAGCGTGATAAACAGCGCGGCCTTATCAAGCCGGGAATCAATTCCGAAGTGGTTATAAAAATGATTCACATCTTCGTTTTTAATGAATATCTGTACAGCGGGTTCGACGAAACCCGGTATTTAGAGAAAATGGAAAGTGCAGTCCAAATAATCAAGGAAGGTATTGCCGTTCATCAGAATTAATTGAATATTTTGATTCACGTTAGGGACATCAAGTTAAAGGGTTAAAACACGAGTTAGCATGTATTGGGGTTTGAGGATAGAGACGTCATACTTGGAGATTAAGCCAATATGGAAATTAATTAATCGGAGGGGATATCAATGGGAAAAAATAAATCAAGTTATTCCGCATCAATAATAACTTACTGTCGAGCCTATCATGCGATGCATGACGAACCAAAGATATTTGATGATTTTCTGGCCGGTCACTTGCTTACAGACGAGCAACGCACAAAATTTGACGCGATGATATACAAATCCAATAAGGCGCTCTATTATATAGGTTCCCGCAAGACTTTCTCCTCCATAATAAAACTTTTACTTCCCCGGCGTTTTAAACGTACTTTTGAAGCTATTGCTCCCAAAGACCTGAACTTGATCTCCAGCCCAACGTCGGCCGTGGATTGGTATATGCATGCGCATGGAGCTCTTGCATTGGCAGTCAGCAGGGCCAGGTATACCGAAGATAACCTGGTGGAGGCTGTCGGGAAGGGAGTCAGGCAGTATGTGATCTTGGGAGCAGGGATGGACACATTTGCCTTCCGATGCCCGGCACTGATGGATAAGCTTCAGGTGTTTGAGGTGGACCATCCGGCTACCCAGACTGTTAAGCGTCAACGCATCACTGAATTGAGTTGGGAGATTCCCCAAACACTACATTTTGTTCCGGTAGATTTTACGCATCAGAGACTTGATGAGGAGCTTAAAAATTCATGGTATGATCCGAAAATTCTGGGCTTTTTTAACTGGCTGGGTGTCACTTACTATCTGCCCCGTGAAACCATATTGGCTACCCTGCGGAAAGTTGCAGCTATCGCCCCCAAAGGCAGTACTGTCATTTTTGATTACCTGGATACCGATGCCTTTGACCCTGCCAAAGTAGCTCCGCGGGGACAGTGGTTTTTGTGGTCTCATAAAACCGGTGAAACAATGAAATCCGGGTTTGACCCGTCGACGTTGTCTCACGAACTGGCCGCTTTAGGGCTGCGTCTTGAGGAGAATTTAAGCCCTTCAGATATTGAAAAACTCTATTTCCAGGACCACCCGGGCAACTACCATGCTCAGGAACATGCCCATTTTGCCTGTGCGGTGGTGGAATAATGCAATTATGAAATATTGAAAAAGATAAATACATGTGGTTGCTTTTAGCAAAGTTACGGTTCAATGGTAATCCTTTAGTTAAAGAAAACCGTATAAACGAACCCCAGATGGTCACTTTATACTTCGTAAATTGTTGATTCTTGGGCCTGACATCAGGGTTAAAGAGGTTAAATATGAGTTCATATGTATTGGGTTTCAATGAAATAGATAAAACCAAGCTCGCCCTAGTCGGCGGCAAGGGCGCTAACCTGGGGGAACTGTCCAGAATTGCAGGGATTAGTGTACCGTCGGGCTTTTGCGTTTCTACTGAAGCCTATAAAAGAATAATAGAGGACAATCAAGAACTTAACCAGCTTCTGGATCAGCTGTCTTCTCTACGCCCAAGCGATCTGGGAAAAATCGGACGGATAAGCGCGAAGATTCGCGCGGTCATTGACAAGACCGATACCCGCAAAGAAATTGAAGAGCAAATCGGCCGGTACATCGCCTTGCTGGGCGAAAAGAATGCCTATGCGGTGCGCTCCAGCGCCACCGCGGAAGATCTGCCCACCGCTTCATTCGCCGGTCAGCAGGATACATATTTGAATATTATAGGGAAAGACGCCATCATTAAGCATGTCAACAGGTGCTGGGCGTCGCTGTTTAGCGACCGGGCCGTAACCTACCGCATACAAAACGGTTTCGACCACAGTAAGGTGCATCTAGCGGTAGTAGTTCAGAAGATGGTTTTTCCTCACGCATCCGGAATCATGTTTACGGCTGATCCTGTCACCTCCAACCGCAAAGTGCTGTCCATTGACGCCGGCTTCGGCCTGGGCGAAGCCCTGGTCTCCGGCCTGGTGAATCCTGACATCTACAAGGTGAGGGAGGGCGTAATCCTTGATAAGAAGATATCCACCAAAAAGCTGGCCATCTATGCCTTGGAAAAAGGAGGTACCCAGAAACGGGAGATCAAGCCTCAGCGGCAGAATAAGCAAACCCTGACGGACGAGCAGATTTTACAGCTCGAAGGCCTGGGCAGGAAGATCGAAGCCTACTTTGGCTCCCCCCAGGACATTGAGTGGTGCCTTTATGAAGATACCTTCTATATCGTTCAGAGCCGTCCTATTACCACCTTATACCCCATACCTAATGTAAACGATGGAAAAGACCGTGTATATGTATCCTTTGGCCATATTGAGATGATGACCGAACCCCTCAAACCATTGGGAATGTTCTTCTGCCAACTTTTATTCAGGAACAATACACTGAGCCAAGCCGGTGGAAGGTTATTTTGCGATTTCACTTATGATCTTGCTTCGCCGGTAGGGAGAAAAATGGCATTGAGAATGTTTGGACAATTCGATCCTTTGATAAAAAGCGCCCTGCTAAATTTATTCAAGCGAAAACAATTTTTAAAGACTTTACCGCGGGCGCGGGGGAAGAGAGCATTCCGCATGGGGGCACAGGGAATATCCTGGAAACTTCCCGTTCAGATCCTAAAGATCTATCATAAAAACAATCCCGCGCTTATTAAAAATAACATATCCCGTAACGAGAAGTCAGTCAGGGATCTGCAGCAAAGGATTGCCAATGTATGCGGAGATGAACTTTTTGATTTTATTTTACAGGAAGATAAACGATCAATGGAAATCATGGCTAATCCCCAAAGCGTAGCAGCATGGTTGGCGGGGATGCTGACAGTAAATTGGATCAATAAAAAAATGGAAAAATGGTTGGGAGAAAAAGGTACAGTCCCTATACTCACTCAGTCGGTAGAAAACAACATTACATCCGAAATGGGGCTTGAACTTTTGGATGTAGCCGATGCCGTCCGGAAATATCCGGCGGTTATTGAATATTTTAATCATGCCAGTGATGAGACTTTTTTTGATGACCTGGCCAAACTTGAAGGCGGTAGGGCGGTCGGCAAATCCATGCAGGCGTACCTTGAAAAATACGGCATGCGTTGTTCCGGTGAGATTGATATCACCAGGTCCCGTTGGAGCGAACAGCCGACCGCGCTCATTCCCATGCTCCTCGGCAACATCAGGAACTTTGAGCCGGGTGCCCACAGGATTAAATTTGAGCAAGGGCTTAAGGAAGCGAAGCAGAAGGAACAGGAGCTCTTAATCCGACTGGAGCAATTGCCCGGCGGCAAGGGAAAGGCCAAAAAGGCGGGAAAGAAGATCAGTATGGTGCGCAATTTAGTGGGCTACCGGGAATATCCCAAATATATGCATATCCAACGTAACTATATTTATAAGCAGGCATTGCTGAAGGAGGCCGGTAAGCTTGTGCAAAAGGGGGTTATCCAGAAAAAGGAGGACATCTATTACCTGACCTTTGAGGAACTTCGGGAGGCAGTTAAAACCAGCCAACTTGATTATGGCATTATAACCAGGCGAAAAGCGGAATATGAGGTCTATGAGAAGCTGACGCCGCCGCGTTTGATGACGTCCGAAGGAGAGGTCATAATAGGTAAATATGACACCGGTCCCATTCCTCAAGGCGCTTTGGCGGGCACTCCCGTTTCAACAGGCATCATAGAAGGCTGGGCACGGGTGGTCTTAAAACTGGAGGACGCCATTATAGAGAGAGGTGATATCCTGGTTACCAAATTTACTGATCCGGGCTGGACACCGCTCTTTGTATCGGTCAAAGGCTTGGTGACGGAAGTGGGCGGACTGATGACGCATGGGTCTGTCATTGCGCGTGAATATGGTATTCCGGCAGTCGTAGGGGTGGAAAATGTCACCAAGCTGGTCCAGGATGGCCAGAGAATCAGGGTAAATGGAACAGAAGGGTATGTCGAAATTCTGACCTAATCAGGATGTTCTTTACCTGCCTATAATGCTTCAACTTACCCTGGCAAAGGCTCGCAAGCAAATCTGAAGAGAACAAATCCACCCCAGAAGCCGGGCCAACTAAAGGGTAATTCATAAACGAAAAGGGGTAAACCTAACATACGTTCTATTGCAATAGAATTGCCGCGCAAAGGAGTATCCTTATGGAATTCAATTTGTTCTGAAAATCATGGATATTGAAAGCCGTCGCTGCTCTGTCAAAAAAGGAGATTGCAGAGGGTGTAATAAATGCACCCTTTTTTAACCCAAACGGCAACGGCAGCTTTGGGAGCGGTAAAGATACTGAGCAGCCAATATCATTTACCGCTGCCCCCTTCTCTCCGACTATTCGCTGGCCGATGCAGGCGGAAGCGGCAATGCCGGGGGTGTTTTACGGTTATTGTATATTGATAGTATCAAAACGCCCAGGGCCAAACAAATCAGAATAAGGTTGAGAATAAAACCTAAAATAGGAATCTTGCCTAAAATAATAAAAACCAGAAATACGGCGGCGAAAGGTACCGCCAGCGGAAACCTGCTTTCCCAGGCCCAGCGCCGGGTTGCGTATCTGGCTGCCATATCGCTGACCATAATCTTAGCCAACGCAAGGGTTAAAATGTAAGCGACCAACAGGATGAAAGCCAGGGGTATACCGACGACGGTTATCATTAACAGGATGGAACCCAGCGGAATCAGCAGAAGGGCTAAGAATCCCCATCCCAGGGTAGCCCAGCGCCATTCTCCGGTCGTTTTCTCCAGATGAGGAAACAGCCTGGGGAACAGCAGGCACAGCCCGCCCCACAGCAGCAGCCCGGCAGCAAACCACAGCAGTGACCCCCACCAGGAAAATGCCTCCACGCCGGTTCGCTCAGGCCGGGGCGGCGGAGTCAGCCGAGTGACCGAACCGACTTGTGCTGCAGGGTCAATTTGGGCTTGCTGGGCGGAACGATAGGCGACCTTCCCCCCCATGACGGCGGAGGGACCTATGGACAGTCGCTTAACGTCCCATAGCATGACGTCTCCGGCAATAGAATGGTTGATATCCATTTGGTTGGCAAAACCCATGACCTGACCGGCCACCGCTCCCGAAATATTTACCGTGTTGCCCAGAAGCAAAGCATCACGGCTGATTTGCGATTCCCGGCGTAAAAAAATGTTGTTGCCGGCGCCGGTAATGCTTCCGCCCACTGCTCCGTTAAGCTCAATGGTATTGGCGGCGGCGCGGATGTCTCCGGTGACGGCCCCATTCACATTGACCGAGTTTCCGGCGGCTATGACGTCCCCGTTCACATTGCCGTTGACCACCACTGATTGCCCGGCTGCAAAAACATCACCGTCTACATCGGCATCAATGGTAAGATTTTCGCCGGAAACAAACAGCGGCCCTTTGACCGAGCCATCAGGCACATATACCATATTGCCGCTCCTGGTTTCCAAGGCCGCAGCCGGGGAAACCAGGAATAACCCCAGACACAGAGCCAGCAGCCCGGCATGCCAATAAAAACGTCCCTGTTTTTTGTCCATTCCATTGCCTCCTTAATTCCGGGCGGTACGCTGGTGCTGGTCAAACAATTCCTTTACGGACCACAGGCTGATAAAGGAATTGTTTGACCCACCACATGGCGGAGACCCGGACCGAATTGTTTATCGAGAAATACAGGCGGCTCATCTCCAGGATTTAAAATGCCAGCCAGGCCGGGCCCAAATCATCTCTCCAGCCTGACGACTAAAATGTGATATATTCCTATGGTGGCGAAAAAAATAGATGCCAAAAATTATGCCGATATAAGTCAAAAAGTTTTCTCCCATGTGAAGGTTTTATATTATTATAACCTTTTGCATGTCTTAATAGTTACCGCGTGCTGGTTATCGACAGCTATATCGTTTTTTATAGAGTGATCAGGGACGAGTTGGTAGTGTACCAGGTGTTTCATGGAAAGTGGGATTACCCCGACTTATTAAAATGATAACCTGCCGGACAATAGTCGGAGCTTAAACAGTTTCCCCCGGAAAACTACGGGAAACGTCCTAGTGAGAATTCTCTCATTCAAGTCCGCTCTAAATATTTCCCTATAGATGCACCCGTCCCTGGAAGGTGGAATAAGTGAAAAATGCGTAATAATTGGGGGTGTCCAGGATCAAATCCGGTGATTCCGCTGAGCACAAGCGTTGGTAGTCCCGCCAGTCAATGGGGCTCAGCTCCGCTTCCGGATTGCCCCAGCGCATGGAGAACAAGTCGATCAGGGCCGTTTTTATCTCCGGTCTTAACGGAGCACAAACATCCTGTACAAAGGTTTGTGCCCGGGCCGGCTGCAGTCCAGACTGTGCAAACCAATCAAGTCCGCACATGATATGCCGTTCCGGTTTCATGGTGAGAGAATAAGGGGCTATCCCGGCCGCGGTAGCGTTTAATTTCGCCTCCAGCAGCGGGTATCCGGGCAGCAAAACTTGCGAGGACCATATCATAACTGCGATTAATCCTCCCGGCTTCACCACCCGTGCCAGTTCGCTTAACAATACTACCGGATCTTCGGGTATAGAGCCTAGACAGTCCATACTGAATGCCCAATCAAAACTCTTGTCCCCAAAAGGAAGCCTCCGGGCGTGACTTTCCTCAAAAGCAACCCGGTTCGTCATACCGGTTTGGCCGGCCAACCAACGTGCTTGGGCCAAGAACTCGCCGTTTGCATCAAGGCCGGTTATATGAGCAGAATGTCCCAGCATTTCTGCCAGCATCATCGTATACAGGCCCGGCCCGCACCCCAGATCTAATCCCCGGCTTTCCGGAGGAAGCTGCCAGGAATCAAATATCCTGCGGACCAGCTGCTCGCGCAGCGGGTGTGACAGCAGCAGGCTCTTGAGATATTGGCTCTCTTTTGCAGGCATTGTTTATCACTCCTCTGCTAAAAAACATTTGTGCCTAAATATGCATTACCCGGTTCTATTATTAATCTTACAATCAATTACCAATCGCTGTTTAAGCATAGGAAAAAATTGCGGAGCAGTTTCAGCATACAACTGCAATAAAGCGGGGGCTTGGGACCAACCACCTGTTTATCAATAGGAACCCGACCGCTTAAAAAAGCGGAAGACATCTTTTCGTCTTGTTATCAATAATACTATATCCAGATATTTTTATCTGAAATAAACCCCCGGATTTTGTTGCGGGTATATTCATACTTGTCGTAAGCATGGTCTTCTTCCGAAACCCCCTGTTTATAAATCACCAGGTTTATTGCTGCTGATAGCTTATTTAATCCTAAAATATTAATATTTTGAAACAAAGATTCATTTTTGATAAAAGTTAATATTTACATAGCAAGTTAATTTTTTAATACGGTGGATAGGAGCTTGATACCTGGTCTGTTTGCATAGGGAGTATAGAATGCGAAATATTTTATGGGTTCTGGGAATTGTTTTTCTGATCATATTAGGAACAAGTCCGGCATATGGCCAGAATGGCCCGGAAATGAACGAAGACCGGGCTGAAACCGTCAGGGCGCGGGTACTGGACAGCCAACCGGACGGTCAGAATTATATTCTCACCGTACAAATCGACGGCGGTCTGTATAATGGACAGACCCTGGAACTTCCTTATGCGCAAATATATCCAAACCATAAAATCATAATTCGTCCCGGAGACGAAATGCTGGTACAGCTCGAAAGCAACGGCGATAAAATTACCGGTGCATATATTTCCGGTTATGTACGCGACAAGAAGTTAATGCAGCTGGCGGGAGCTTTTGTATTCGCCCTGATAGTCATGGGCGGCAAAAAAGGCTTAAAATCAGTCGTCTCTCTAATAATCACAGGGGCAGCTATTTTTTTGTTATGCTTCCCGCGTTTTTTCGGGGTTATGATCCTATTCTCACCACAATTTTGGTCTCCACAATAGTATCAATCATAAGCTTTTCTATCATTTCCGGAAGAAACCTCAAGACCCTGGCAGCCATCATAGGAACGACAGGAGGAGTGCTGGTAGCAGGAATCCTGGCTTATATTACAGGTTCAGCCGCACAGTTGACAGGTTTTAGCGATGAAGAAATGCAGAGCTTGTTGTTTATTCCGCAGCAGATAAACTACGACTACCAGGGTATTTTATTCTCAGGCATGATCATCGGGGCTCTGGGTGCAGTTATGGATGTCGGCATGTCGATTGCCTCGGCGATTGAAGAAATCAAACTGGCCAACCCATCTGTTGGAACTTGGTCTTTAATCCGGGCGGGTATGAACGTAGGCCGGGATATCATGGGTACGATGGCCGACACCTTGATCCTGGCTTATACCGGCGGAGCCATACCGCTTATGCTGGTCTTTATGGCTTATAATACGTCCTTGATAAAGATCATTAATCTGGATCTGATCGCCACCGAAGTGGTACGAGCGTTAAGCGGCAGTATTGGTTTAATCATAGCCGTTCCCATTACTTCTACAGCCGCAGGTATACTATACGGCCGGCTTCGTTCTCCTTAATTACCGCATGAAGAGTTGATGATTTTATACGGCCAACGCAAGCCGTCCCCCCTAAAAAATTAAAAGCCCGACATGATAGGCAAGGGTAGACATCAACAAGGCCATTGCGATATAATACCCGGCAATACGCAGCGTCCAGCGGAGCGAATGGCTTTCCTGCAGGGTGGCCGCCACTGCCATGAGACAGGGGACGTTAAAGAAAAAGGCATAGGTAAAGGCCAGCGCTTCGGCTTTGGAAATGCCGGTCAGCAAAGCTCCTCCCAGGGTTGCGGCGTTTACCGGGGTCTGACCCGATATGGCGCCCCAGATGCCCGCGGCTTCCCCGGAGGCGCTGAACAAAGAAGCCAATACGCCCAGGGCGGCCTCCTTGCCCATGGCGGAAGCGACGAAGGCCATAAAGGTCTGCCAGCGCAGCCCGAACCACATGGTAACCGGTTCAATAAAGACGCCGATTTTATAAATAACGCTGTTGGCCACATTTTCGTCGGCGGTATAGGACAAAGACCAGAAGAGAACTGAAACCAGAATGATGATCTTTAAGGCGCGCCCCAGCACATCACCCATACGGCTGAATACAAAGCGGAACAGATCCCGGTATCGGGGCCGGTGGTAAGGCGGCAGTTCCATGATAAGGCCGCTTCGGTCGCTTTCCTTGAGCAGCGATTTTCCAAATATCCTGGAGGTGATCACCATGTGCAGCAGGGCGACTGCAAACAGCGACAAAACCACCAGAAACGCGCCGCTGCCGAAGAAAACGCTGCTTACCAGTCCTACCACACTCCAGGTGGCGGCGCAGGGCACTACCCAGGAGAGAGCTATGGTGGTGACCCGCTGCCCCCAGGAGTCAATGACCCGGGTGGCCGTGACCCCGCCGATATTGCAGCCGAAGCTTACCAAAAACGGCATGACCGCTTTGCCTTGCAACCCCAATTTGGACATGACGTTGTCAAAAACATAAGAAATACGGGCCATATAGCCGATCTCTTCCAAGAAACCGAATACCAGGCTGATGCCGAACACAAAGCTGACCATCATCAGCGCAAAAGAGACGGCGGTCAGCACTGCATCGCAGAGCAGGGAAATAATCACGGCCGGCAGACCGATTGAGGACATTCACTGGACCAGCGGTGGGGATAAGAGACTGGGCAAATAGCCGAACAAGCCCATAAAGGGCATGGCAATCGCCATAGAGACCATCAGTCCCAATATGATAACCCCGACCGCGAGGGGATTGCCCCAGGTTTTACTGGTAGCCAGGCGATCAAAACGGCTCATCAGGGGCTTCGCATCATTTTTTACGCTTATGTTGCCCTGGAGCAGAGTTTCAATCCACTTGAATTTGCATATGCCGGTCAGCAGGCTGCCGTCTTTGACCTTGGCCAGCCGGTCAGTGAGCTGGCCGCCGAGGTCGTCGCTCACGGCGGAGCTGACCGTCTCCAGGACCAGCGTGTCTTGCTCCAGCAGTTTGGCGGCCAGCCAGGTTGAGGAAAAGCCGGACACGCCCTCGCCGGGCAATAAGGCCAGCACCTGCTGATAGGGGTCGCCAATCATTTCCGTGTAAAGACTTCGGAGCTCTGGACCAATACGGTCTGCAGTGATTCGGCCCCGTTCTGAGCCGCAGGCTGATTGATTAAGCGGCTGGCTTTGCCCAGCCCGAAAAGGGCCAGAATGACAACCGGCACCAGCCACAGCTTCCATTTGCTCTTCATAGCATGCTCCACCCTTCCGCCGCTTCACGAATGGTCAGGAATCTTTTATAAACACCCTCCTGTCCGCTCAGTTTCGCATGGGTTCCTCTCTGGGCAATACGCCCCTGATCCAGGACCAGGATCTGATCGGCATTATAAATGGTGGCCAGACGATGGGCGATGATGACGATGGTTTTATCATGCACCAGATTGCTGATCGCCTGCTGGATGGCATGCTCATTTTCGGGATCTACGCTGGCTGTGGCCTCGTCCAGAATCACGATGGGGGCGTCTTTAAGCATGGCCCGGGCTATGGAGATACGTTGTTTTTCCCCGCCGGAAAGGGTGACTCCGCCATCGCCGATCACGGTCTGGTAGCCCTCCGGTAGATTCATAATGAAATCGTGGCAGCAGGATTTCCGGGCTGCCTCCACCACCTCTTCGAAACCGGCCTCGGGATTACCGAAGCGGATATTGTTGAACACCGTGTCCCGGAACAGATAGACCTTTTGAAACACCATGCTGATGTTTTTGAGCAGGCTGTCGCAGGTCATGGCTTTGACATCGACGCCGCCGATTGACACGCTGCCCCGGTCGACGTCATAGAATCGGGCCATCAAGCTGCATAAGGTCGATTTGCCGCTTCCCGAAGGGCCGACGATGGCGGTGGTAGTGTTTTCCGGGATGGTGAAGGAAACATCCTGCAGGACATCCCGCTGGTCATAGGCGAAGGTAACGTCCTGAAAACGGATATCATGGGCGGATAAATCCATATCCCGGCCGTCTTTATCAATAAATGACGCCTGTTCTATGCCTTCCAGCTTATCCAGGGTGGCGTCGATGATTTTCAATACATGCACCGCGCTGTTCATCTGCTCCACCTGTCCGAAGATGACGAAGGAGAAAATGGCCATCATCAGCATGGCGGGGATATCCATGCTTCCCCGGGCGGCCGATAAGGCCGCGGCCAGCACGATTCCTACCGAGGCCGCCTTGAGTGCGAACAGATGGAGGCAGTTGTAAGGAACATAATTTTTTTCGATTTTGATGTTGATGTCCTTGCTGGCCTTATAAGCCTGGCGGATACCGGCGACCGAAACTCCGTCCTGCTTGAATGACTTGACCACCGCCATGCCCCTCACATACTCAATGGTGGCGGCGATCATGGCGTCCTGGGCCTTTTGATGCACCGGCGCATTGACGTTGCCCCGCCGGCCCAGCAATTTCAGGAACCAGGCGGACGCCAGTATGCCGGCCAGGGCAATCAGGGCAACCCACCCATTGAAAAAAGCCAGGCAGAGCACCATGGTCAGCGCGCTGATGTACCCGTTGACCACCACGTCGATCATCTTCATGCCCAGCATCTCTATAAACGATAAATCGGTGGTTACCGCCGAGGCCAGCTCGCCGGTGTTCCTCCGGCTGAAAAAGCCCAGCGAGACCCGCTTCAGGATGTCGCCGATCACTATTCGCTGTTCCGCCGTCACTTCGTAGCCGATGCTTTCCTGGGTAGTGGCGCGCAGATAAGCAAACCAAAAGCGGCCGGCCACCATGATCACCATGAAGCCCAGCATGTAAAAGGCCCAATCGGCGGTCAGGGTAATTTCACCGCTCCTATCCTTCAGAATCAGATTCAGCCCGTAAGCGGCTCCCATAATCGGCATGGCGGTGAACAGGGTATGGAAGAATGAATAGACGAAGCCGATGTATAAGCGGTGGCTGCGCTCACCGGACCATTGCATAATGCGCCTGATGGTGCTAAACATTTTGTCTCAGCTCTCCTTTCTCACCGCCGGCCGCCCATTGTTTTGCTCCTATATGGGCTTCCCACATTTCTTTATAAAGGCCGTTCCCCGCCAGCAGCTCGGCATGGGTACCGGTTGCGGCCACCCGGCCTTTATCCATGACAATGATCTGGCCGGCGTTCTTGATGGTCGACAGCCGGTGGGCGATGACCAGCAAGGTTTTGCCTTTGATCAGGGCGGAAACGGATCTTTGCAGCTGGTCTTCGTTTTCCGGGTCGGTGAAAGCGGTAGCTTCATCCAGGATAATGAGCGGCGTGTTTTTCAAAATGGCCCTGGCGATGGCGATCCTTTGCTTTTCCCCGCCGGATAGTTTTCGGCCCGCTTCCCCGGCGTCGGTGTCATAACCGTCGTCCAGGCGGCGAATGAACTCGTCGCAGCAGGCGGCTTGAGCCGCCCTGATTACTTCGGCGTCGGAGGCTGCGGGGTTGCCCAGCCGTATGTTTTCCAGCAGCGAGCAGTTGAACAGAAAATTATCCTGGGTCACGAAGCTCACCGTATCGGCCAGTTGGCCCAGAGGAAGCCTTTTGATGTTTACGCCGCCGATAGTGAGCTCTCCGCCGCCGACATCCCAAAACCGCGCTATCAGCCGGGCCACCGTCGATTTTCCTCCTCCCGAAGGTCCCACCAGAGCGTTGAGGCTTCCTTGCGGAAGTTTCAGATTGAGGTCATGAATCACGCTGTTTTCCGTATCGGCGGCATAGGAGAAGGAGACATTTTTCAATTCAATGTCATAGCGCTGAAGCTCCACCGGCTCGTCGATGCTTTCCAGCTCCTGCAGGTTCAAAAACTGATCTGCGTCTTTTACGGCGTACTCGATGGATTTTAGGTCATTGACAAACACCGTGAAACTGCTTAAGGGCGCCACAATCCCCAGGGACAGGATCAAAGCCATGGTCAGCTCGGCCGGGTTCAAGGAGCCGTTTATATACAGATACATGCCGACCGGCATGGTGCCCAGCAGGGTTGACGGCAAGACCGCGCCGCCGAGGTTCATGAGCTTCCAGGTGCTTCTGAACCAATCCAGGGTATACTCTTTGAACGACTCCACCGCTTGCCGGAATTTTTCATAGGAGGAGGCCGACTGGTTAAAGGCCTTGATGACTTCGATGCCCTCCACATACTCCACAATCACGCTGTTCACATGGTTGCTGGCCTCCATATAATCCGCATACTGCTGGTTAAACCTCCTCATCATGACCGCATAGGCGGCGACGGCGACCGGCACCGTAGCCAGGGCCGCCAGGGCCATGCGCCAGTCTATGGCCGCCAGGTAGGCAAACACGCCCAGGGGCAAAAGCAGGTTGGAGATGCCCTCCGGGATGAGATGGGCCAGCGGCAGTTCTATGGTTTCCACCCGGTCTACCATCACGCTTTTGAGCTTGCCCACCGGCTGGTCCAGCACGGTACCCAGCGGGGCTTTCATCAAGCGGTCGGCCATCTTGTTGCGCATGTTTTCCAGGATAGTGTAGGCGGATAAATGGGCCAGCGTGGTGGATAAAGCGTAAAAGCCCAGCTTCACAATATATCCGGCCAGAGCTACGGCCGACCAGAAGAGGATGTCGTTCATTGTCTGCTTTCCGTTGAAAAACAAAATGAGGATCTGATAAACGCCCAGATAGGGCACGAGTCCGCCGGCCACACTGACGATGGCGCATATGATTGAAATGACCATTTTCAGCCTGCATTCCGCGGCAAAAGACAAAACCGTGTTCAGCCAATTCTTTCTTTTCATTTTCGCGACCATCTCCCCGATTCCATAAATCCAAGACCGATTTCTCCCGGCACGCTACCGCACAAGGTAAAAGCATCATGCATCGGTCTGCCATACAACGATAGGGACAGGCAGATTAATCTAACCAATCCCTATTCTAATCGACTCCATGATGCCTGCCACTCCGCGAGGGTTGAACCTGCTCCGATCGGACGGTTAAATTGGGGCAACCGGGTTTTCCCCGGGGGCGAAAAGCTAAATAATGGATTTCTGGTATTTGGCCGGCGGCATACCTATGATTTCTTTGAAGGCGGCGGCAAATTTGCTGGGATTGTTATAGCCCACCCGGCCCGCTACGGTAGTGATGTTCTGGTCGGTTTGGCGCAGCATCAGGGCGGCGGTCCGCATGCGGTGCGACCGCATATAGGCATAGATCGACATCCCATACACTCCTTTAAAGCAGGCCTTCATGGTCGTGAGGGGCATCCCGAATTGGGAGGACAGCTCTTCCAGGGTGAAATGCCGGTCAATATGAGCGTTGATATGTTTCATGATCGCCTTTACCGTTTCGACTTGCTTTTTGGGAAAGTAGGGCCGTTCATAGCTGTTTACCGGAACATCCAGCGCGCTTAAAAACAGCAGCAATTCCAGGACCTTGATCTTAAGATAATTTTTCCTGATCTTGGCGGGCACGGTATAAAGCTCGGAAAAAATATGTTGGATGGAATCGTCCGCGCGCATGATAAACAGTCTCCGGTCGGCGCAGAATTTCTTCCGCAGCTCCTGCATATCGACCGAAAAACCATCGAAAACATGGGCCAGGGTTTTTGAAGCCTCCTCAATATATATGGCTACCGTAATGCCGTTATAATGGCTTAGAGGAAAGCTGAACCCCATGGAATGCTGCTCTTTGGCGTCGATCTGCAGGTCTCCTTCCTGCAGATACATATAGGAACCGTTGGAGATCTCCCATTCGATGCGCCCCTCCCGGCAATGGTCGATTCCGATCATTTCTACCCGGGGCCGGAACTCGGAGAAACAGTTCTGCATATGAAAATCATCATAGATCAAATCAATGCCGGGGAACACATTGTAGCAAGTCATGGTGCCCTCGCCGCCGGCGTCTTTCATTTTGTATACGGAACAATCCGGGCCTCTTTTCAGCATTTTGACATTGTGACCCAAAAACACTCTCTTTTCCAGGCTGTTTTCCATTTTTGCTCACCTCCTCGCCTGGTCCGGGTTTTCCGCTTTTATTGCACTATACTCAAAGGAATGACCAGGCTGTGCTTGCGGTCGCTGATCTGTACGGCGCCGATATGTACATTAACGGCAAAGCTGTCGCGCATGTTTTCACAGTTCACTACCGCCTGGGTGTCGCCGAAGAAGCTGTTTCCCCGTTTGTTTAAAATGAAGGATTTGTTCGATATCTGCAAAGCGTGAGCCGGATAATGGGTATTGAATATGGAGGAAATACCTTTTTCTTGCGCCAGCTTCCTGATCGTTTCCAGGATGATGAGCTGATTTTTAAAATCCAGGTTGGATTCGGGCTCATCCAGCACCAGCACCGAAGGCTCCGCAGTCAAAGCCCGGGCAATCAAAACCATTTGCAATTCACCGCCGCTGATACGGTTGCAGTATTTGCCTTTAAGATGGGTGATGCCCACCGTTTCCATGGCTACCTCCACCTTTTCATAGTCCTCCTGAGACGGCTGGTTTACCAGGCCGATGTGGGCGCTCCGTCCCAGCAAAATCATTTCTTCTGCGGTATAGGCAAAAACCGAACTTTTAGCCTGGGGTACATAGGCAATTTTCTGCCACAGCCTCCGCTGCGGTAGAACGCTTATATTCTCCCCATCCAGATAACTGCCTCCCCGGTCCCATTTTAAAAGCCCCATCATGCATTTCAGCAGAGTTGTTTTTCCTACCCCGTTGGGGCAGAGAATCGAAAGCACATCGCCATCGCTTATAGAAAAGTTAATCTTATTTAAAATCTGCGGCCCGCGGGCATACCCGAAACTACCTTCCCAAACTTCGAAAATCACATCCAAGCACCTCCTGTTCGCCTAAGCAAATAGATAAAAAAGGGAGCGCCGATCGTGGCGGTCAAAATCGACACGGGAATCTCAGCCGCGCTGGCGCTGCGCGCCGCCGTGTCGACTTTACTATCCCACCTTTGCCATAGATGGCAATTTTATGCAACGACGATCTCCTCCTAATAATTAGGTATAATACGGCTGCAGCAGTTCCCGAAATGCCTGGCAAGCTTCGCCAATAGGCGCAGATTAGCCGAAATAACGAACCAGCCATATCATCTTACGGCGAGCCAGTTCGTAATCCATTCTTTTTTCCCAGCCCAGCGCCTTTAACAGCTGTTCCGTCTCTTCCCGGCTCATCTTCTCAATCGGCTGTTTTTTATTTAAGCTGACGAGATAATCAAGCACGTTTTCTCCCCGTCTCAGTCCTGCTGCCAACTTCACCATCTCCTTTGACCAGTTGCCTATCAAGCAGGGAAGGTGGGTTCTCTTTGGCTCAATGCCCGGGCCATGCTGCTCAGGCTGGTGTTGGTAAGCAGGCAGCATTCCTTTTTCAGCTTGCAGGACAATTGTTTCACGCAATGGCAGGCGCCATGGCTGTTGATGTCCAGAGAGCACAATACCAGATCCGACCTTTTGACCATATCTTCCAGCCGATCACGCCCAGCACTGAGGCAGCCGTCGTGGTATTCGAAGTCCCAGCCCAGATCTTCGGCCACCTGGCGGTAGAACGGATTAAGCCTGCTGTTTCCTCCCACCATCAAGACCCGTCCTCTTTTCGGGTTCTCGGGCGAGACCATCATGATGCTTTGGCTGCATATAGCCTGGCTGTCGGAGAGACTGTGTATTTCCTGACACAATTGGGTAATGGTCTCTCTCTGCTGCAGAAGTTCATTCTCCAATTCATCTTTTTGGACATTTAACTTGCGAGCTTCCTCCCGGTAATAGGCGCTTTTCTCTTTGATATCATCCAGCTTGAGCTCCAGTTGCTGATTTTCGCTCCTTAAATCACTGATTAACTGCAAATATTCCTGGTTTTTGCCGGGCGCGCCATTTTCAGCCGCCAAACTGCCCAGCCTGTTTTCCAGGCGGCCGATACAGAGCCGGGAAGATTCCAGCTCACTGGTCATTTTTTTGATTTCTTCTTTTTTTACCCGCAACCGGGTTTTCAATTTTTGATTTTCTTCCGCCAGAGTTTTTGCTTCCCGGTTGGCCTGGCAGCAAGCCATCCCTTGCAGGTGTGAAAACATGTGGGCTTCCCCGATGATCACTTCCAGAGTTTTCTCATCCAGAACGACAGAGGTTACCGCCGCCCAATACAAACCGGCGATGTTGCCTTCCTCCTTTTTTTCCTTCCAGGCGGTTAAAAACTCCTGATCGTTTAAATCAGCGTATTTACGGATTTCGAAACGGTATTTCCGGTTTAAATAGCGGTCGGCCATTCGCGACAGTTTGTTTTCGGAAGACAGGGCATTTACGAACAGGTTATGAATTTGATAATCGGCTAATTCCCGGTAGTCCAGCTTTAATTTACTCAGCATATCGCGATGTTCGGCCATAGTCAGACAGGTTCCGCACACTGAACAATGCAGATGGGTAGGCAACTCCCATACTCGCTTGCCTATAGCGCAGACATCAGGGCTCGTTTTTCCCTTAATTCCGGTCAGATTTTGCTTCATTTATCGGTCCTCCTCGTCTTCATATAATTTAAAGTCGTCCTTTGGTGGGTCGTCGATGATTACCTTTTCCTCTTTTGGGTAAAACGTAATCATCATGGGGCGGATGCGGCAGATAATCCAGACGGTAACGGGCATTAATAAGGCGCTTGATTTTTCTGCTTATTATTACCACCCCAATCACCCCCAGGCTTACCCACAAGCATCCCATAGTAATCAGCTCCCGCTTGTTTATGTTAGTTTAACCTAACTTTTGGTTTAATATTAAAAGCACCTAAGGGGAAGGTACTTTTTAGAACACTTTTGATAATAATTATCAATATCATTATAATAATATGCCGCTTCACTTGTCAACTGCATCAATTTGAATTATTGAGATCTTTCATACGCTTTTTTAAAATATATGTTTAACTCATCATAAAAACACCCATTCCGCCGCTCTGAAGGCGGCACAAATAATAATGAAAA
>ENA-UOOE01000380-UOOE01000380.1-fermentation-metagenome-genome-assembly--contig:-NODE-380-length-44684-cov-15.471442_pt1 | contig 44684 bp, 65 predicted proteins | sample MGYA00245776_ERZ724021 | MGnify/ENA primary metagenome ERZ724021 (study PRJEB28704, sample SAMN03018321) | fermentation metagenome | biome: anthropogenic terrestrial biome; feature: soil; material... | reverse complement strand
GTCTACATCTTATCATATGATATTCTACTTGTCAAATAGTATTTACAGGATTTTAATTAGGCGATGTATTTATGCATTTGCCGATCATCATAATAAGCGCCGACATAATCACTGAATTTGCTTTTAACGATGCCCTTGCGCTCGGATTTACTACCGGAACGGAATTTCCCCGGCTGCGGCATGCCATTAACAACTTCAACCTCTTGTACCTGGATGCTTTTTTCAGTGGATTTCAAAACCTGAAACGCCCGATAAATACTGTTATCGGCGGGGCGGTTAAGTGTGAGTATGTCGCCGGTTGCAAATGGGTTGACAATCTCTGATTTCGCGTTTTCGGCTTTGACAATCTTAACGATTTCAGCATATGCGGCGGTTAAAACCATACCAGCCGCGCCGCCAGCCAGGATCTTATAGGTAAAGTTTATTTTGCCTTTGCTGACCACTTCGACTTGATCATGTCGTTTGATTTCAACAATGTAACCAACCTTGATGTTTTCCGGAGAAAATTTAATCCCGCCGCACTCATCAAGGCGGTTTAGCAAATAACCCTCTTTATCCATTGCAACTTCGATTAATTCAAGTTCGCGTTCAAGCCAGGAATTGATCTCATCGGCTGTTATGGGTTCGCCGTTGTATCGCGTGAGCGCTTCGCCGTTCTCGATGCGATATAATTGATCCTCGTAATGGATAACGTTCTTTTCGCGCTTTTTGATCTCTGTGCGAACCTCTTTAATGCGGCGATCAAGATACGCGACATCTTCAAACTTGCCTTGATCGGCAGTCTCGCGAGCGATTGCGGCGCGAGATCTGAAATAGTCACTTTTGCGGTATTCCTCGAAACCCTTGCGATATTGATTAAACATTCTTTCGCGGCGGTTCGCAAAGGCACGGCCAGAACTACTATTAATGTTCGGCTGTGTGAAAAAAGCAATGTCTCCGCGCATATCGCTAATAGGCTTCTGGAGAACTTGGGCGCGGCGCTCTGCGTTTGAAGCATACTCATCGTAACGGTCGGCGCGAGATTCGGCGCGTGCTGATTGCCGATTCTGCTGTTCGGCGAAGGAGATTCTCTCGCCTTCGCGCTGTTCCTCAGCGAATCCCAACTTGCGAGCGACTTCCTTTGCTCTCCAAAGGTTTGGCTCTTTTGCCCGACTGACCCAGCACTTACCGTAATTGCTCCAAAGAAATGCGCTTTTTAATTCGGCTTTTTGGGCTTCTGATAAGGCGTTATACTCGGATTTTTCAAAGTGTAGCTCGATCTTGGTGGTTTCGAGATTAAAGATGTAATGCTTCATTTTACTACCTCCCATATAATACTTAGCTTTAAATAGCACTTGCGGCGAAAAAAATGAATGTGAGAGCCAATCCGATACTGATTCCGCAGATCCAATGATCAACATCTGTGTTAAGGATCTCCATAATGCGCCTCAATGCCATCCCTCCTTCCAATTTATCCTTTATCCAGCGCACCATATAGATGCGCTGACTACAGGGTAAATTACTTTTGATTAATCATTTTCCGCATGATGTGCTTCATTGCCTTTTTGAGATCGTCTTCGGTGGGATTATCAAATACGAATTTTCCTGCAAACTGAGGGAAAGTATGGATTAGCCGCATGAAGGTTTGGGTGCTCTCTCCAGCGCGAGCATACTCGAATTGCTCTGTGTATTCATTCCATACTATAGCAGTTCCGTCCGTAAAGTAAACCTTGGGTTGGATGTCGTCATCGAAGGTTTTCGCATCGAATAACCATTCGTTTTCTCTAAAGCCAACATCTTCCCATATAGCGTCATAAGATTTTTCGTTGGTGCGCTCAACATATTCCCGAACAGCGATCATAAACTTCTCAGCCATTGTCATTTTTCATTTCCTCCTTCTTGGCCGGGATTGTGACCGGCCCTCCGCATTACCGGGGATTGCTCCCCGTCACTCTGCGCTTAGAATTTGGTATTGTTTAACGTAACTTCCACCATGCTCAAAACGTTCTTTTCCTCTTGGTATTTTCCCGGACTCACCACGTTCAATTTCAGATCGGTTTCCAGTAAGCGCTTTCTTGACTCCAGAATCTTTCTAAGAGCGTTTACGGTTCTTGTACTAATTAATTCATGCTCGCCTACCGTTACTCCATTGAATCCTACGTTCTCAGTGTACCCCCACACTTTTATGTGTAGCGCACAATCTATATGAGTTCTCATGAAAATTCTTTCGGCCTTTGTCATTCGTCGTTCCCCCCACAAGTTTTATCTCTCGTCTACATATTACTACAGCATATTGCAGATGTCAACTACTATTTCATAAAATGTTTTTGGTAAATTTCGCCGCTGCGAATTGCCATATTAAATGGAAGGGAAAATACCTGGAGAGAATGCCAGGAGAGAAAGAATCTATAGAGAGTCAGAAGGAGAGAGATTACATGAGAGGGAGATCATTACTAGAGATCATTTGGTGGATCTTCTTTGGAGTGTTAATGCTGTTACTGATTGTCTTAAGTGTGAGCGTTATCATATATTTAGCTGAGTGCATTAGATGTAATCAGTTCGTATGATAGGAGAGTATTAAGGATTACTTAATGGTTGAGAAAATCAACACTGTGTTGGGCAAGATACGATGTGTTTAATAATTATGGTTGTGTTGGGTGGTTGGCCTTGTCAAGTATTTACCTGCCCAATTTTCGGCACCCTCCCCAAACCCTTGTCATTACTGCATTCCATCAATAATATGTAACTAGTTACCTAAGCCTTCTAGCTGGTCTTTGTTTACAATACATAATAATGACACTCAAACAGTTTGTAGCAGGGGTTTTAAAGACAGTCAATAAGCCCACTCATTTCAAGTGTTTGCTTAGTTTTCCACAGCTATGGTTGTGTTTCGCTGCTGATTGGCCTCATTTCCTATTAGGATATGGGCTGATAGAGAGGGTTTTACTGGTTGACTGCCAGGATATAATAGGAAGCTTTTTCGGCTGGGGGGTAGGGGGGGTAGAGGCTCCGAACCCCGGTATCTATGATATTACTAGTCACCCCCTATACCCGACACCGAAATATCCGAGTTCCAATAGCTGGAAACCATAGTCACCCCCTATACCCGCCCTTAAAATATCCGGAATACAGTGATTCCCAACAGCACAGCTTTATGCTGTGTTTTTTATTGGAGGTAACATGATCGACTTACTACAAGGAGACTGTATCGAAGTCATGCGAACACTGCCGGAGTGCAGCATTGATGCAGTTGTCACTGATCCACCTTACGAACTAGGATTTATGGGAAAATCATGGGACAAAAGCGGAATTGCCTATAGCATTGAATTATGGCGGGAGGTTTTGCGCGTCCTGAAACCGGGCGGCCATATGCTGGCATTTGGCGGGACACGCACCTATCACCGGATGGCCTGCGCTATCGAGGATGCCGGGATGGAGATCCGGGATCAGTTGCAATGGCTCTATGGCAGCGGATTTCCCAAGTCGCTGAATGTGTCTAAGGCCATAGATAAGGTGCTGGGCGCGGAGCGGGAGATCATAGGGACAAGAAAATACAGGAAAAGCGGCCAGGCAGGATACATGAGCGATGATGAAAATCAAAGCGGCGGGGAATACAAGGCCGAGAACTCGATCACACTTCCCGCCACTCCTGAGGCCGAGCAATGGGACGGCTGGGGAACAGCACTCAAGCCCGCCAACGAACCGATCTGTCTTGCGCGAAAGCCGCTGTCAGAAAAAACAGTGGCCGCCAATGTGCTAAAATGGGGAACCGGAGCGATCAATGTGGAGGGATGCAGGATTGGGACGGAAACAATCAAGACGCATGGCGGCGCTAAGTTTCCCAATGTTTACGGAGTTTACAAGGAGTGCCAAGAAAGCTATCACGCAGGGCGATTCCCCGCCAACATCCTGCTGGACGAATCAGCGGCGGCGATGCTGGATGAACAGAGCGGGGAAAGTAAAAGTAATGGACGGTTGCGGCATAACAACAACGTCAAAAATCGGCCTAACTTTAATTGTTATGGGGGATACGGCGATAGCATAACCAAGGGATATAGCGATTGCGGCGGCGCGTCACGGTTTTTTTATGTTGCTAAGGCATCCGGAAAAGAGCGCGGCGCAGGGAATAACCATCCAACAGTCAAGCCGATCAGGCTGATGCGCTATCTATGCCGGTTGATCACGCCACCAGGTGGCACAGTCCTGGATCCTTTTGCCGGGAGCGGGACAACCTTACTGGCTGGATTGATGGAGAATTTCAGGGCAATGGGAATTGAAAAGGAACGGGAATACTGTGATATTATTCACAAAAGAATCAACGAATACAGAGAAAGAAACAGTGGATCTGATGAATTCCCTATATTGTGGGATGACTGGCCTTCTCATCTTGAACCTCCAACCGAAGAAGATATTCTTGCCGAACTTGACAAAAGAGCATAATTTGCTAGGGACATTAATGCCCTTACCAAAATAAAAAGGGGATGCAGGAATGCAGATTAACATACTCGGCACTCCATACGAGATTATAATCTCAAACAAAAAAGAGCACCCCGCGCTCAATTCTTGCGATGGATACTGTGACAACTCAACAAAGAAATGCATCGTATATGATTGCAAGGATACCGATTCACGATATGCAGTAGAAAATTTAAGCGAATCAATAAACAGGGTAATGCGCCATGAGTTAGTCCATGCCTTTTTATTTGAAAGCGGATTACATAATGATAGCTGGGCGGCCAATGAAGCGGCGGTTGATTGGATTGCAAATCAATTCCCGAAAATATTAAAAGCATTTCAAGAAGCAGGATGCATATAACACTTTACACCAAATAGCATTTATGGTATAATGGGAACAGATGTTCGATTGAGGAGTGGTGAAATGAAGCTGCTCGATTTATACTGTAAAGCTGGCGGCGCGGGATGCGGATACAATCAAGCAGGTTTTGAGGTTGTCGGAGTTGACATTGAACCGCAGCCAAACTATCCATTCAAGTTTATCCAGGCAGACGCAATCGAATTTCTCAAGACTGCTGATTTATCTGAATATGATGTAATTCACGCTTCCCCGCCATGCCAAGCACATAGCAGAGCAAAGGCGTTGTCTATAGCTAGAAACGGTGGCAAATACGGCGATCATCTTGAATTTATTGCTCAGACAAGGGAATTGCTCAAGGCAACAGGAAAGCCTTACATAATTGAAAACGTTGTTGGCGCACCCCTTATTAATCCCATATCTCTTAGCGGAACGCAATTTGACAACATATACACTCAGCGAAAAAGGCTTTTTGAAAGCAATATCCCTTTGCGCGAACCTGAAAACAAGCCCCAAAGAAGAAAAACACCCCCTGCGGGATGGGGGGTCGGCGATGATGGTTTCATTTCAATCTGCGGAAGCGGCGGGGTTAGCGGCATGAATCAAAAGCAAATTACCCTTTATTGGGGTTTTGCGATGGGCGGCATTGATTGGATGTCAAGAGAAGAACTGGCTGAAGCAATCCCCCCATGCTATACAAACTTCATCGGTGAACAACTTATTGATTACCTTAAGGCAGATCGGGAAAAAGCCGTCTAAGTGCCGCTAAAAAGAGGGCATCCCCTTACAGGACACCCCCTTTGACCGATAGGAGCATAAACGCTCCCATTGGTATTATATCATAGGAGGTAAACAATGAATAGGCAAGAGATAATCGATAAGTGGAATGGGATGAATGTTCATGCGAGATATTCCTGGGTGGAAGAAACCTGCGGCGCGATATCACCTATAGCGTTAATACTAGCATCGATGTGTGATGACGGCATAGAGTGCGTAATAATCCCGGAACGAATAAACGGCATCAGGCATTATAAAACGGCTCAGCTCGAAGTTGAAAATGAACAAGTGCGGGTTATTCCCTTAACCGATCCCCAAGAAACTCTCCCGCAAGCTATATACCTCGCTTACCTAATACATAAACTTGAAGCGGAGGACAAGCCAAGAGCAGAAAACTTATCGAAGCCTGCGATCATTGCGGGAAACAAGAATCAAGCGAGATGCGCCCCTTTGAAACCTTACATTCAGGTAGTAAAATGAGCATTTGGCTGCCACACCAAGGCACACGCTACCTTCTTTGTGACAAGTGCGGAGCTGACCTATTAAAGCGTCAATCGGGAGTAAAAGAGGTAGAAGCATTAAAACAGATCAGGCTTGACTTCATTGCTGAATGTCAAAATAATATTTGTTGACAACTATTTACCAAATAGCATATAATCATATTAGGAGGTGATTATATGCGTCAGCGTGTAGTATGTTCGGTAATCTCAGAGGATGAAATGGAACGCGCATATAAAGCATGTGACCGTTTCCCCGATGCTTTGGTAAGATGCCGAAACAAGGCTATGCTCAGATTCGCAGAAACAACTGCCTTAAGGCGTACTGAACTAAGAACAATCAAGGCAACAGACTTCAACTGGAAAGCCGGTTACTTCACAGTCATAGGCAAGGGTGACAAATACGCCGAACTTCCCTTCCCTAAAGACGATCCACTAATCCTAAAATGGGCAAAGTATCGCCCTGACTCAGAATGGTTCTTTTGCACTGAAAACGGCGATCAGCTCACCAATAGAGCAATGCAAGCTATCATTGAAACAATTCGCAAACACGCCAAATTAAACAATCGCTTAAGATGGCATAACATACGCAGAACAACTGCAACAAACCTCGTTGACAATGGAGTACCATTGCCGGTCGTCAGGGACTTGCTCAGACACGCAAGTTTAGCAACAACCGACAGGTACCTATCTTCGCATAATTGGCAGCAGATCGGCAAATATCTTTCCGGTAACAAGGATGATCAATCACTCAAAGCGTTACTCCAGAAGACACTTTTGGAGAACGAACGCTTAAAGCAGCAGCTTGAGGAACAATCTAAGGTATACTACAGATAGCAGGACTTTCACAACATTGTTAACATTGTTAAACGGGAGGTAGATGGATGAATCGCAATCCTAAAGCGGATTTGGAGATGTGTGAGAGGGCGACACCGGGGCCGTGGAGCGCGGAGGAAACAAACGCGCTCAGCATTGTCGCCGGAAAAGTGGAATACACCAACGGCAAAATGACTTGCGGAGGGTTTATCGCGGATATTGATGAGGACAACAACGAAAACGCAGAAGCGGATGCTCGACTCCTCGCCGAATCCCGCGAAGCCCTGCCGTATTGGATCAAGAGGGCAATGCAAGCGGAAGGAATGCTTGTGAAATGTTCAGATCTAGTTGCTTGTTATTGCGCCCGGGAATGCAATGCGCCGCCTGCGGAATGCGAAGGGTGTGACTACAACAAAATCAAGGCGAAGATCAATGAGGTCGTTTACTCAAACGGCACCGAACTATGCGACAAATAATCATATAGCCGCTTAAAGCGGCTTTTTTGTTGGTGATAATCATGTTAGAACTAATCGAACTACAGCGAAGGCAAAAGGAAGAAAAGCTAAGATACTTTGTACCAAACCCTGGCCCACAGCGTGAATTCTTAGCTGATCGACACAGAATCTTAGCCTTCTTCGGAGGAAACCGAACAGGTAAAACGGTTGGCGGTTCCCTCCGAGATATAGGGTTTGCACTAGGCAAAGATGGTGAAAAGTATTATCAAAACCTTCCCGCAGAAGTGCGGGATTTATTTATGTCCATTCAAGCTCCGACCAAAGGATGGATATGCGGCGAATCTGCTAAGACCTTGCGCGAAGTTGTTGTACCAGAATTTTTCAAGTGGATGCCAAAGAATGAAATCAAAAAAGTCATTCGCGGCGTGCAGGACACTATAGACAAAGTAATTCTAGTCAATGGATCAGAGATTAACTTCATGTCATATGAAATGGGCAGAGATAAATTTCAAGGTGCTTCACTTGACTGGATCCACTTTGACGAAGAACCGCCCGAAGATATATTCACAGAATGTCGCATGAGGGTTCTTGACAGGGCGGGGTGGATCTGGTTCACAATGACTCCGCTAAAAGGATTAACCTTCACCTATGCGATCTTTGTGGAAGGCAATTACAACGGCAACAAGATGCCTGAATACCTTGTTAATTTTCACATTGCGTCATGGAGCGACAACCCTCACTTACCTAAGAGCGCAATAGCAGAACTTGAAGCAACCATTTCCGAATCTGAATTAGCTGCAAGGCGAGACGGATTCTTTCTTTCAAGGAGCGGACTGGTCTATAGTGAATGGGTTGATAATATCAATGGCGGCAATGTAATTCACTTCAGAGACATACCGGAATGGGGCAGAGTCATTTGCGCTATTGACCCTGGCATTGCAGATCCGTTTGCTGTATTGTGGGCGTATGTTGAACCTGCGCGCGGACACTTAATTCTGTTTGATGAATACTACATCAAAGACAAGCCGATTGACTATCATGCTTCTGTGATCAAGGAGCGTAACATTCGTTTCCAGAATGTAAGATACCTCATTGACCCTTCGGCAACAAAAAGAAACCCCAAAGATCTATCATCAATCCATACCGAACTAGCGCGTGAAGGAATCCATTGCGGACTCGCTGACAACTCTATTGATTCAGGCATCACAAAGGTTAAGGCCAGAATGAAATCTGCTGACGGTATAAGATCACTGTTTGTCATGGAAGGCACCTGCCCGATCTTTAGATCAGAGATTAAACGGTATGAATGGCAGCGCAAGCGCGATGATCGCAACGTTCACGATAAACCCAAAGACGTAAATAACCACCTAATGGACTGCTTACGGTATATTGTTGCTTCTCACCCCTCTCCACTACCGGCACCTGAAAAAGAAACCCCGCCCCCCAATCATCCATTTTGGGCAGCGGAGTATGAAGAAATAACCAAAGGGCAAAAGGTATTTGATCCGGTTACGGACATGTTTTAAATATCTTGTCCCACCCCTCAAAATTTTTCCCGACAACGAACAAGAGGAATTCGGTTTCAACCTCAATTTTACGGTCTGTGATTGCAACCACCCTAGGAAATACCTTGAATGGCCAATCATCGGATTCGTAAAGACCAATGTACTTATCTATGTCCAATTTGTTCTCCGTTTGCACTTCTAAGCAGAAATAATAGCGGAATCCGTCCTTTTCGTAAACACAGAACGCATCGGCGCGTAAATTTGAAGCCCTGTATTCGCTCACAAACGTTTTAATTTGACCACCCAAGGTGATTAGCCTTAGATAAAATTCTGAACGCAATATGCGGTGTTCTAACTGCTTGATTCCTTTAAGGTGATATATGTATTGATTTGAATAGGGTTCCCGACTTCTCGCTATGTACGGTTCCTTGATTATATTAAGCAATCGCTTGTTTGCAAGAGAAGTAGAGTATTTAACGTTGCTAAAGAAAAGTGCTTCAACTTGTTTTCTGGTGATCGCGCCAAAGTCTTCAATGAATCTTATAATTTGCTTATCCCTTTTAGTCAACACTTTTCAACACCCCTGTTATTCTTTGCTTCCGGAATTTGCTTGCGGTTATAGGGCGCGATCAGTCTTCGCGCCTTAATATCAGGCAAGAACATTACCTGCACCTCCTTGTCTTTAGACCCTTGCTGATAGATTGCGCGACCCGGTATTTCAATATCAGCCGCTTTATCGTTGTCCAGCAAGATCCTTGAATTGACTTGATTCTTTACGGCGAACGCTAACACTGATTGAGTGTTTGCCTTGATCAATCCCGGCACTGTTTCAGCAGAAGGTCTTTGGGTGCAGACAATAAAGTAAATCCCGACCGCGCGACAGACCCTTAACAGCTTATCAACCTTTGCTTGGATCTCTTTGTTTTCCCTGAGATTGGCATACTCATCGATGATCACTAAATGATAATCCATTTTACCCTTTTTGTTGTATTCAGTAACATTGACCACATTAGCTTTACTCAGCTTCTTGTAGCGTTCTTCGGTGAGATATTCAAGGTATTTGAACAGCTTCATCGCTTCGGATTCATTCTTGGCGAATCCGGCCACATGTTCAACCCTTTTAAACATCTCAAACTCAACACCATTCTTTAAGTCAACAAGGTAAAGCTGTAAATCGCTAGGGCTTTTAGTCAATATGAGATTAACAATAGCTTGCCTAAGAAACACTGACTTTCCGGAACCGGGATAACCTCCCACAAGCAGAGCGGAAACCTGATCGCTAAACGTTAAGGTGTGCAACCCTTCATAGCCATAACCAATAGGGATCTCAACCGGATTCTTTGTTTCGATGACTTCATAATCGTATTTACTCATGAGCTTGTTTTCAAGGATCTTCATTCTGATGGTTCCATTCTCGTATCGCGTTTCAACGTGCGCTCCTAATCCCTCTGACAATCTTTGCTCGTTCTTCTTAAAATCCTCAGAGCATATGCCGGGAGGAAGTGTCATGACATACTCCTTACCGTTTTCAAGTACATGTTCATCGAATATTCTAGGGAACCAATCCTTATCATCGTCTTGGAAGTATAGCTTCAAGGACTTAAACAAAGTCTTTATCTTCCAGCGCGGATCAGGCGCAAAATGATATGCAATCATTCCCACGGCGGCGTATGAAAACCACCTCCAGAACGGATCCCTACTCATCACTTCAGCCATGATCCCAAAGATCAATGTTATCATGCCGATTACCCCTGGAGTCTCCATAGGCTCGACACGCTTTGCCATATTGTCCCCTCCCTTGGTGCATATTCCCTCTCGTGGAAACTATGCCCACGCCGACCCACTCTCTCACTTTCTACATTCCTGCCGACACGGAAGATGCTACCCTGAACGGGCGAAGCGTAAAATCTCATTACTTCAGTCCTCACCCCTTCACAGTCAACCCATTGATAGGTTAACTAATACGTCAACTTATACGTCAGTATATGTTGAAACTTACAGACGTGTTAATAGTAAAATTTGCCTTGACTATTTGACAAATAGTGTAGTATAATATTAACAAAGTTGTGAAACAGGAGGTAAAAGGCATGACTCGAAAAGAAATACAAGAAGCAATCAAATCAACCAAGGACTTCCTTAAAGATGCTGAAGATTATTTATCAGCCGGTAAAGAAAAAGAAGTCTATGATTCGCTCATTAATGCCGTCAATTGTCTTGATGGACTTTTGTGTTATGGAGGTGAATGAATGAAAATCAACCGAATAGTATCAGACTCAGGCAGAAGTGAATGCAGGTTTGTTTTTGGCGATAACACTTATTCCTTTCCTGCAGCCGTTGGAAGCGGCAAAGAGTTTCGCATGCCCGACCTCGAAGGCGGCATTGATTCCCTCGCGATCAAGTATGACGGGCGCGAATACCTGATCGGTGAATTAGCACTCAATGAAGATCGTTTTAACCGGCAAGTCAGGGTAAGAGATAAAACAAGCGATCCTCACACAAGAGTACAGCTCGCCGCAGGCACCGCTTTTATTCTCGCTGAACACAACATGAACGACTGGGAAGGCCGAGCAGTAGTCAATTACAACATACGCGACTTCTCAAAAAACAAGGTGAAGTTCCAGCAAGACCTTTTACGCGCATATGAAGTAAGGATCACCAGGGGAAAGCATACTGGCAAAACAATCCGCTTCAAGTTTACAGATGTGCGCGTCCTGCCCGAAGGTGTTGGCGCAATGTACTCAGCAGTATATGATCCGAATACGCTTGAAATAGTTCGGCCTGATCTTGCTAAAGATAACGTAGCAGTAATTGACATCGGCAGCCAGACCTGTAACATTGCTTATTTCAAGGGGTTAAGATTCATTGAAGAATTTTCGGGTGCATGGGACTTAGGAATGCACGTTGCTGAGATTGAAATGCTTAACTTCCTCAATGACGCATACGACTACGAACCCAACATCGCTGAATTGAAAGACATCTTCGAGAAAAAGAGCATTCGCATCGGTGACATGACACATTTAATCGCTCCGGAAGCGTCCGAGATTCTGAGAAAACACGCTGGCAAGATCATTGACCAAATCTCAGCGTTAATCCCTGAAGCTGACAGAAAACAAGTCAATCATGTTTTAGTCAGCGGTGGAGGTTCCGTCTTAGTTCCGTATCTCAAACCCGCCTTTTATACCAATGACATTCAAGGACTTCACCAAAGCCGTTGGGCAAATTGCTTCGGACAGGAGATTATGGCGAAGATGAAAGATGCCTAATTATATTCGAAAGAACATCGTGTGGGATTCCGATTCTGACGCTTACATGAATGAATTCCTAGAAGAAACCGAAAGGCAAGGAATCCCCTTCTCTGAAGCGATACGCCGATTGGTGAAGGATAGAGGTAAAGGGCAAAGGGATGCGGAGTATGAGGAACGGATTGCAAGACTCGAAAGAATGATCGGCGAATACCAACATAATGTACAGACTACGCAATTTGTACAAACACAAGTGGAAGACAAAGAGAAAGAAAAGATCAACAAAGCTGCGAAAGAAACACTTAATGACTTTTGGTGAGATTAACTTCTCACCTTTTTTATTGGAGGAATCTCAATGACAATACTTGCTTCATTGTGCATCCTGCTGATTCTGATATTAGCGGGTGCATTTTTCTTTGTCCTGTTTTACGGTCTAAGGTTGATCAAAGACCTGCTCAACAGGATTCAGGCACCTACTTTTACAGACTACACCAAAACCGCAGATGTAAGAGAAAAGGTTATCGAAAACCGTGTACCTGTCCTTTGCGATGGCATGGGCGAAATAACACCATTAATTCCAAACAAGAGGTGATACGATGATTGTTAACTTTGTTTTAGAGATGGCTTTATCAATAATGCTTGGGGCAATCGGCCTTTACTTTCTTTTCACAGGTGAAGTGATTAACGGCTGTATCATTATTGGATTAGCGTTAAACGCTTGGAACACTTGCCCCAAATACAATCTTACTATCGAAAAGGAGGATGGCTGATGGGAAAAGATTTTGGAGTAATACCCGCCGCTCGAATACCGGCATATGACTCAACTTGGGATACAGTTAAACCTCATGGGATAAGCAAAGCGGGAGCGGTCGGTAGAAAGACCGTATCAACGACCGCAGCAGAATTATTCGCAGGTGCGTCAAGACTTGCCAACAGGAAAATGATAATCATTCAAGTGTTAAAAGCTGAAACAAGCCCCATTTATATTTCAATCGGGCAATCAGGGGTAACAACCGCTACAGGATTTCCCCTAGACCCCGGAGTTATTATGACCCTGAACTTTGATTCTGCAACATCTTCGATCCCCATTTATGCAATTGCCACTGCCGATGTTTCCGTTTCGGTTATGGAGGTAGTGTAAAACAAGAAGATCGTAAGGAGGTGAATGGATGAAATCAGATGCAAGTACCCTTATTGAAGAAAAGTTTTCCGAAGCCGATATAACTTCTCGAATCAACGAATGGGAAGATAACCGCGCTTTTATCAAGGGCAAACAGTGGGCAGTAAGGTATGACGGCAGAATACTTGACTTGAAGCCGGGAACACAAACAAGATGGGGAACAGTCCCTTCACATACTGAGATGGTAACAGACAACCGAATCTTCCCGATCTACCGTACCGAGAAAGCTAAACTTGAAAAGAATAAGCCTGTTCCTGAAGTCAAAGCATCCTCCCAAGATGAAGAAGATATTAACGCCGCCAAAGCCTGTTCCCAACTTCTTGAACATTACGAGTATGATCTTTCTTTACCTATGCAACGGAAGCACATGTATGATTGGCTCGTAACCGTTGGCACAGGTGTTCTAGGAGTGTTTTGGAATCCCAACAAAGATGGATGGGTTCCCGATGTAGAATCAAGTCAGATGTTAAATGGCAGGGGAATAGGCGATGTTGAAGTGATGTCAATTCCGACTCCACAGATGCGCCCTGACCCCTCCGCTTTAACCCCTGAAGAAATGAAATGGTGTGGCAGGGAATGGGCGATGAGTGCAACAGAAGTCTTTGATCGATGGGGCATTGAGATTAAACCCGAAAACACAGTTTCACTCCTTGAAGGATTCAACACATTTGAACCCCAAAACGACATCAAGGGTTTTGTGAAGATCAAGGAATTATGGATGCTCCCTTACAAGGATTACCCACAAGGAAGGTATATCGTTAAAGCTGGAGATACAATCGTTTATGACAATGTTAACCCCACCTGCACTCAGAAGAATCCGCATGGATTTATACCATATGTGTTTTTCAGACACGTAACGATCCCGGGTGACTTTTGGGGCATGTCAATCGTTGGTCAGATCATTCCTTTGCAGAAGGTTCATAACAGAACCCTATCGAGAATGATCGAGAACAATCGCAGGTTAGGTTATCCTCCCTTAATGATTGAAGAAGGCACAATAGATATTAAGCGGATCACAGGTAGACCGGGCGAAGTCCTTGAGTATAAACCCGGATTCAAACCTCCAACCGTGCCGACTTTCCCACAACCTCCACCTTCTGAAACCTTCATTCTTGAGCAGACATCCGTTGCAATGAGTGACATTTCTGCACAACATGAAGTGTCCAAGGGGCAGACCCCTCCAGGAGTCCGAGCCGCCGCCGCTATTCAAATGCTTCAGGAACAAGATGATTCCCAAATTGCTCCCACAGCTTCTAATATAGCTTATGGCATGGTGGAAGTGTGGAAAATGATCTTGCATTATTGCGCGGCCAACTACCTTGAGAAACGCGCAATAAAGGTAATCGGCAGAAACAATCAAGTACAGGTAAGAGATTTTATGGCGAATGATATTCGCTCCTATGATGTCAGGGTAAAGCCTGGTACTGAGATGGCGAAGTCACCTGCGCTTGTCAGACAGCAAGTCATGGAACTTGCTGGGATAGGATTCTACAGCGACAAATTTGATCCGGTCATGAGGACGATCCTTTCCAAACAGCTTGATATTATCGAACCGGAACAAGCATACGATTCCGCGTATATCGTGATGAACGCAGCACAAGAAGAAAATAGACAAATGGACAACATGATTCCGGTTGAAGTTAAGTACTACGAGGAACACAAGATCCATAAAAGAGAACACAGAAACATCATGGACAGGGCGGAGTTTAAAGGTAAGCCTGAAGAAGTCCAGCAGATATTCCTTCAACACTATCAGGATCATTGCATCTATGAGCCAGACCCTTATTTTGAAGTCTTTAAGTGGCATATGCAAGTACAGCAAATATCCGAACAAAACAAAATGCTTGAACAGCAGGGGAAACCGCCTATGCAGATTCCTCCGCGCCCCGGTATGCCACCGCCGCAGGAACCGCCGCCTAAGATGATGGGGGCAAAACCTCCTATCGAAGCGGAACAAGTTCCACCCTCAATGTAAGCAAAGGCATTAGCCTTTACTGAACGCCAAACCAAGGCGTATTTTTTATGCCCAAAAACGGGCGAAGGAGAGATATTTATGACCGATGGAATTACCCCTAATGTTGAACCAAACGTTGAACCGACTCAGCAACAGACTCAAGTTCCGCAAACCCCGCAGGAACCCCAAGGCATCAAAATCAAGTATGCCGGACAAGAAGAAGTCATTCCCTATGATCACCCCGATTTACCATCTTTGATCCAAAAAGGCAAGGACTACGAGAACTTGACCACGACCTATGCGCCAATGAAAGACTTTGTTAAGAAGTATGGCGCAAACGCGGTCGAGGTTGCCGTGGCCGCTTTGCAAGAAGCGGAAAGGCAGCAGATGGAAACCGATCAGTATCAGCAGCCGTACAGCGATCCCGTTGCAAAACAGGCATTGGCTCTTGCTAATTCGTTGGCAGTGCAAATGTCCAAACAAAACGTTCAAGCTGCACAGCAACGGTTATACAACAAGTTTCCTGATGCGCAAAAAGAGGATTGGAATAAAGTTTCTTCTTACATGGCCAAACGCGGTTATGCTCCGGAAGAAATCGAAAGCGGCTGGGGTGCTTATCTTGCTGAAACCAAAGGCTTGGATGCGCTTGAACAACTGGCGATCCAAAAGTATAATGCCGAAGCCGCTAAACGATCCGCTTTACCTTCGCCGATTGGATCAAGTCAAACCCCCTCTAATCTACCCGCAGACAAACCCGTAACAGAAGAATCAATTCTTGAATACCTCAATGCTACTAAAGGATAAGGAGATGATCCCGCATGGGAAATTATGAAGCGTCTTGGCAAACCGGAACTGCCATCGAGGGTCTGATGAAGACTCAGTTTGAACCGGATATTAAGAAATACTTTGAGAATGAATTTTGGGCATGGAAAACCTTTGGCAAAGATAGTAAGGGCATTTTGATGGGCAAGGGACGTATCACCAACAAGAACAAGAAGAATGAATCTTATAAAACCCTTGCCGCGTACAACTCACCCCTTCCGACCTCCGGACAACCGTCGTTCGGCGGGTTCGAGTTCGAAACCAAACGTTCGGTATCCGCGATGAAGGTCTATTATGATCTTGTGGAAGCTACAAGCGAGGGCGCGGAATCTTTGGCCAGTTATCTTTCAACTCAGTGGAACGACACCAAAGAAACCCTTTTGTTCCATGTCAACCGTCAGGTTTACGGTGATCATACCGGAAAACTGTGCAAATGCGCCGCCGCAGCCGAAACCGTTGCGGGGACAACCCACAAACAGAAAGTAGATACTACCAAGTTCCTGCGCATTGGTATGGATATTGATATTCATAACGTCGGTGGAACCCGTAGTGTTGTAATCTCTGCCATTGATGAAGATATCAACTACTTCTATTTTACCGCAGAAGATTTGCCGACCACAGTCGCAAATGATGTCATTACTCTCGATGGACAGAAGGATGCCGAGGTCGAAGGCTTTATGTCTCTTGTTGGAAGTAAGACCAATACCGTCTTTGGCATTGACCGCACCGCCGTTGGCAATGAGTGGTTCAAGCCGCTTATTTATGACAAGGCCACTAAAGCATTAACCTACAACGACTACAAGAAAGCGACCGACACCATGAAAGCGCGTAGCGGTAAGTTCACTCATCTTATCACTACTCCGGAAGTGCGCAGAGCGTATGCGGCGATCTTCCTGCCCGATATGCGCTGGAACAATCCGGGCGGCGCGTTGCCGACCGGGTACGGTTCTGTCACCATTGACGGTCAAGAGTTCAACGTAGATCACTATTGCCCGGATGGTACTTTGTTTGGAGTTGACAAAGCGACCTTCAAAGTCAAGCACACCGGAGAGCCGCATTGGATGAAACTCAAAGACAGTGCTATTCTCGAACGCTCCACCGATGGAACCGCCTCTTACGATGCCTACATGACCTATCGTTGGCAGTTCATTTGCGATGAACCGCGCAAGAACTTCGCCATTCTCAACATCGATACTTCTGCCGTAGCTTAATAGGGAGGGGGCAACCCCTCCTTTCTTTTGGAGGTGCTTAAATGATTACAAATAAAAACATTGCCGATGAAGCAAAGGTTAGGTACTTGCAGGTAAGCATTGCGGCATTAACCGCGGGGAACGACAAGGCCGCAACAAGGTTAATGCCACTACCCAAATGCAGAATCACCGAGGTCCTAATTATGGCAGATGGTGATGACGCGGGGATTGATGCTGCGAACACAAGCGTGTGGGTGGTAAAGAGTGGCACCAATACGGTTGCAACCAAGACCTTTAACAACACAGTAACTTTTCCGGACGCGGGGAAAACCACTACATTGACGCTTGATGCCACTAAGGACGAATTAGCGGATGGCACAATCTTAACTTATGCTATCACCAATGGCGCAACCGCCGCAACGCCTGCAACAATCATGCGAATTGCATATGTTCCTATGGATGGAAGGGAGTAATTCTCCCTTCCCCTTTTTGAGGTGATAATATGCTGATTCCTATCGAAGATAATGTATACGATATGCCCCAAAGGTTAAAAGAATATGAACCTACACTAAGTCTTTTCTTTGAAACCGATTCACAAGAATTTCAGGTATGGCAAATTAAAGATCATATTCCACAATGGGTATGTTCTACGCCAAACACGCCAGATGATAGCTTGCTGAAGTACCTTAGAGCATCGGACAATCACAGGATTCCGTTTAGTGAGTACATGAGAAAGATTTATGACGATGACGAAAAGACGGAAAGAGAAAGGCAGAAGCGCAAAGCGGAATCAACCGCCGAATTAAAGGATGGCATTTTATCTGAATTAAGGCGGGTGATAACATGAATTTCCAAGATATAAAGATTCGCGCCCAGAAAGACTTCTTATGGGATGACAACACAGCCACAACCGATAAACTTAACCGGACAATTAATGAGGGATTGCGAAGGTTCGTTCGTGAAACCCTTTGCTTACACGATGTATCTACTTTAATGACCGTAGCGGGTACAGCCGCTTATTCTCTTCCTGCCGATTCCCTGAACCCTCCCTATGTTCATCAAGTGATATGGGATAAGTATGTTTTATATCCTATGAGTTACCTTGAAACAAGGGACTTGAAGTCCTATTTGCACACTTCAGGATCTCCCACAAGCTTTTATTTTAACAACGGTCAAATATGCCTATATCCTGTTCCGGACTCAGCCAAAGAGTTGAAGATTGTATATTACAAGAAACCTGCCGAATTGTCAGCAGATGATGATGTGCCGGAAATTCCGGAAGAATTCCATGAAGCTTTAGCTAATTACGCCGCTTATCAGATCATGAGATCGGACAGGGGCGCACTCACTGAAACTATGACCGCCGCCGACTTCCACGAACGCGAATTCAATGAAGCTGTCAGAAGATGTCGTGCGGCGATGTGGCACAACCAAAATGACATATTGGATGTGATCGGATGAAGCTAATTGAAATCAAGAAGTTTGGTGGCTTGAATGTGGCTGACGATCCTTCCAATCTCAAAGAGGGCGAATTTGTTGAACTAAAGAATTGGCGTTCGTATTCAGACGGCAATCGCTTATCCTTGACGACACGACCTGGGCGCAGGAGAATAAATGACACTTGGGGAGAAGGCAAAGTCAGATCAATAACAGGAAGTACAATCAGCTCTATTCCTTATCTATTTGTTGCTCACGGGACGAAGTGGAAGAAGGTAACTACTTCGGGTGTAGCTACCGACCTTGCCGATATAACAAACGCCGATGCCTCTCAGATTGTATGGAAGGGCAATGTGCTGTTGGCGAATGGCACCGACTTCAAAAAGACAGATGGCACTACAACCGCAGATGTTGGCGGCACCCCACCTAAAGGAAAATACCTTTGTTTGCATGGAGCAAATGTTGGTTCAATCTTATTCACCGCTAATGTCACCGGCCATAGTTCAAGAGTGTATTGGTCAGGCATAAACGACTTTGAATCATGGAATACACTCGATGATTACAATGACCTGCACGACTCCGACAACGATGAGATTACGGGCATGTTCTCCATGGGCGGTAACTTATTTGTCTTTAAGAAGCATCAAATCCATTCCCTTTTAGGAACCGTACCGGAAGAGGATCGCTGGACAAAACTTTATGAAGGTGTTGGATGCATTGCGCCTAAAACAATATGCACCGATGGTGACTCTATTTACTTCCTGTCAAATGATGGCGTGATGAAGCTATCGAATGGTTTGCAAAACATCTCTTTACCGATATGGAATGAGATCAAAGGCGGCACATTAAACCTTGCCTGCGCTGCGGTTTATGACAATAACCTATTTCTAGCAGTCAAGACTACTCCGACAGAATCAGACAATCACCGCGTATTTGTATGCGATCTTGCAACTTTACAGTGGTCGGAAGATACAGGCAAAACCGTATCAGTGTTCTATACCTTTGAAGATGATCGCAACCTTTATTCAGGTGATTCGATTGACGGTATCATATGGCACGAAGAAACCGGAGTGCACGATGAATCAAAGGATGGCTATATCAAGAACCTTTTGACAGAGAATCAGTCCACGTTTGATGTTGACTCTGATGCGGACGGAGTGGCTGATGGATGGGAAAAGTCCGGTATGACCGCCTCGCTGTCTTCGGGCTCTTACCAAGGAGCAAGTTGCCAGATGATTTACAGGTGTAGCATAATAGCAACCGTAAACACAGCCATAAACTCCACTTACTGTTTTAGTGTTTACGCCAAATCGGAAGGCACGTTTTCCATAGTTGTTTCCGGAGCGGAAAGCAAGCAATTCACGGGTAACAATACATGGCAAAGGTTTTCTGTTCCTTTCATCGCCAGCTCCGCTGTCACCCAAATCACGATTTCGGTTGGGTTCGCCGGTTCATACTTTGATGCCGCTCAACTCGAATTAGGAGATGAGCCGACCGATTGGTTTCCGGGGCAAAGCACAATTCCTTGCGCCCTTGACATCTTCTCCTCCGCAACCACTTCCGAAATATACCGTGACGGGCAAAACATGATCAGGTGGATCACCTTGCAAGCAAGAAGCGAAGGTTCTGACATCGGATTAAATGTAGTTTGTGATGCAAGTTCTGAAACTGACTTTGTGTTTGAGAACCCTAACGTCACGTGGGAAGAATGGTCTAATTACACATGGGGTGAATTAAGCGTTTGGCCAACACTCAAATATGGGCCAATGCAAAAAGGAACTTCCCTTTACGGAAATTCCTTTCAGTTTAAACTTAACACCACAGGCAAATCCAAGGTGTCTATTAATTCCCTCACAGCAGAGGGCATTCAGTTAAGACCGAGGTGATAACATGAACAGACTTTATCCCGAACAACAAGTCGATGTTACCAAGATAGACGCAAACTTTCAGGAGATATGCGCCGCAGGTTGGGTAACAGAAGAAAGATTGGCTGTCAACTCTGTTCCTGCTTCTAAGATTGTAAATGGCGCAGCTACCGACATAAAGATCGGTACCAGATTAATGGACGATATGACCGCACCAACTTCAAAAACAGGAATGCTTCAAGACCACTTAAACAATATCGGCTACATGATTAAAGCAATTACAGGCAAAGAAGACTGTATTACCGCACCAGCCAAGTCTATTGCTGATTTAGTGGCCGCGAAACCGATTGCAAGAGTAACAATGTCAACACCTCAAACACTTACCACAACCGCGACAATAGTTAATTTCGACACAGAAACGTTTGACGTTGGCGGCCACTTTGATACTGCCACTTATCAGTATATTCCGCCTGCGGGATACTATAGGGTGACGGCAACGGGTAGCTTTACCGCACATGAAGGCGGTGATGGCGGCAATGTGCAAACCGTTCAAATTTTTAAAAATGGTTCTCCGCATCACACCACAGAATCCTTCATGTATCTCCCCGGCTCGCGAGGTGCTGTTTCTATTTCGGACATCGTGCCAGTGGACGGTGATGACGCATTGGATTTAAGAGTAAAAAAAAGCACGGCTGGTCCTATCGTCAAACTCTCCGGGTGCGCCATCACCTTTGAAAAAATCAGCGATTAAAGTTTTAGCGTTAGCGAGCCGCCAAAACCATTGTATTGATTTGAGGCTTCATTCAAGTATACGAACCCATCAACCGTATGCAAGCAATATTGATTGAAATACAGCTCAAAAGATAATTTGTTTATTTCCAAGCCCAACGATGCCTTCCAATAATAATCTTGCAACAAGGGATGCCATTTCAAGCAACTATGCCCCATTCTAGTAAAGCTGAGTAGTTTGGTTTCGACACTTGCGAAACAAGTCAGAAACCGGCCCCTTATGTTAATCCTGATTGTTCCCCCAATGCCCCATTCCCATATATCTACCAAAGGGGTATCAGTCCACCATCTCTCCGGCAAGTATTCTCCGGATATTCTTATCTCGCTGCCTTCAAAGTCAATGGTCGGAGCAGCCAAAACCTCTCCGCAACAAATCAGCGTTAACACTAAAGCCAAACCGACCACCAATACTTTTTTCATTTTATCCACCTCCACTATTTACAGTATACTATATGCCACTTTAATTGTAAAGGAGGTTTTTAATTGGATGTAAAAACAAAAGACGGACAAGAATTATATAAATTACAAAAACAAAACGCAATGCTTAAATTACTCGTTGGCCGCAAAATCGGACTCAATATTTTCTACGCTGACGCAGACGATATTCGCGTAACTAGCGGGATATGTCATGTGAACAATGGTGCCGATCATTGCGTGGAAAAAGCCACGGAAACTAAAGTTACTGTTTCACCTATCGCGAAATGGCAATATGTTGTAATAAACAACCTGGGGAATATTGCGACACGCGAAGCAACGGGAACAATTTCAGAGCGTCCAACCGATCCCTGTTTTCAATGGTCTGGATACAATTCCTCCAAACAAGGTTATTATTTCAATAAATCCGAACGCATTATCGGCTCAATTTACCGGGTCAACTCAACGTCGTGGCGTATCATTAATTGCGGCGAGGGCGGGGATGAGTCCGGCGAAAACGCGCAAGGTGCTTGGATCAGGAACGGGGATCGTCAACAGTGCGCTACCTCTTACAGTGCCTCAATAACCATTGCGAACAACTCTATCCACGAAACACCTGCCCGCGCTCTGCCCGTAGCGTTTACGGCAGTCCCTATGTCGGCGGTAAACCTGACCAGAACCCCGGCTGGTGCGTGTAGTCAGGTCGGGGCCTCAGTCACCGCAACCACGATTGCCGTCAAAATATATAACCAATCCGGCGTAGATCGAACCGGCACAGTGGCATATCACGCGATCCTGGCTGGCAAGTGGCGGTGATCTTATTGAATACTAGGGAGGTGATTCAATGGCTAAATCTAGTTATGGACAAACGAACAATCAGAGTTATGAGCCTCAAACGTTTTTACCCAAGTGGACGCAGTACCTTCCCGGCGTTGGCCTGTGGGCAACAGCACTTAATGCATTGATACCGGGAAAACAAAAAGAAGATGAAACCTATTCCTATCAAGATCACATGACACCAGAAATGAAACAGAACATGCAATGGTTTCAGCAAAACGCCTTAAATCCTCAATTGAATCAATGGCAAAAACAGTATACCGAAGGACTTCAACAGCGTCTCGATCCTAATTGGCAGTTCTGGTCAAACGATCAAGTCAACAACATGTATAATGCTTGGCAGAATCAAGCGCAAAAGTCACACGACAACACGATGACCGATATTGATCGGTACAATCAAAGACAAGGACTCATGAATTCAGGCGAAGCTAACCGCAGGAATGTTGAGGAAATGCAGAACTGGGAGCAAGCACAGTCTAACAAAATGGCTGAACTAGCATGGGAGAATCAAAAGGCTACTGAATCTGCAAGGCAATATGCTTTATCGGGGCTTGGCGGGTTCGGACAAGCGCATGATCCCTGGAATAAAATGTCCGATCTCTACGGTATGCAACAGCACATAGCAGATCAGGATTGGGTAGCGCAATTAAATGAAAGGATGCTCGAAGCGCAGGAGGGTAATGCCACCGGAGATTTCTTTGCTAACCTCGCAGAAATAGTCCCGATTATAATTAAATTGATAGGAGCATAGGAGGTGAAACAATGGCTGTAAAAAAGGCAAATACTAATAGCTTTTGGGGAACGTTCGGAAAGAAGATTGGCCCCGCCATCAAAAGTGGTCTTCAGCTTGCCAACGATTGGGAAATGCAACAGTTTCAAAAGGCAATGCAGGAAGCCGCTAACAAACGTGCCGAAGCACAGGAGGGCAGGGCGGCAGATAAATGGACAACGATTGACAAACCCATTGGATTAACCGATGTCGCATGGGCGCAAACAAAATCAGACCCTTCTTTATTGCAGGGATATAAAGACTTTACTTTGAGTGATTATGATTCCGGCATAGCCGAAAACCGATTCAACACACAACTGTACGATAGATACAGGCAACCGGATTATTTTAATCCCATGATCGATTCTCAAATAAGCGGTTTTACAAGTGATTTGTGGGGCAACCGCGCCAATACTGCCGAATCCGCCGCTTCGCTGGGTAGGGGTTCAGAGGTTGGGTTAAGTCCTAATGCTCCTATTCAACTTACAAGCGATTACAAAATGAAGACACAACAGAATGATTTAAGAGGACAAGAACTCGACCTTGAACAAAAGCAGTATCAAAGCTTGATTACCAATGCTCTTATCGGCGCGGGAATTCCAGAAGCAACCGCAAGGCACTATGCTGCGCAGTTGGCGGCTGATACCGCAGAAGCGAAAAAGAATGAATCTATGTTCAGCTTGGATAAGAGTTTATATGATTCTCTGGCTGGCACTGATTACAACAAAAATAGAATGGGTGCCATGATAGCAGCTCCAGGACTTGAAACAGAAGCAACAAGATTAGGGAATGAATTAACCGAAGCGCAGATATGGAATTTACGCAATCCGCAAGCCAAGTCATCCGGAGACTTCAATGTGTTTGGCGGGGGATGGGGAACTATTGATAAGGACACTCTTACTCTCTTGAATAAACAATACGAGTATGACCGTAACAAAGCGGTTGACGATTACGGCAATCCTGTTGCTGGATACGAGAATTTCCCCACAAACTTCCTTGAATACCTCATTGAATACGATCCCGGAGTATTCTTCGCCGCCGCTCCGACACTAGGTGTTGCTGATCCCCAAAAGTATTACAATGACTACATGGCGTGGAAATATCCTAAGTTCGCTGAGGAAACCAAACAAGCCGCAGGGGATCAAGGCGCAATTGCCCGTCAAAACTCGCAGGACAAAGTAAACGCCAAAGCATTACTGCAGAATTTACTTCAGCAAACAGGCGGCAATGCGGAAATGGCGTTGGCGGCACTGCAATCTTCTAAGTCCTCGATGAGAAACGTAAGCGGGGGTGTCGTTCAAATTGTACTCAAGGAACTCCAAACACTTGCTGGACAACAAAGGGCGCGACAGGCGTTCAATGAAGTCTTCCCGTCTTGGCATTAAGGAGGTGTCTTGATGGCTTTACGATATAAACCCATTGCACCTCCTGCCCCCAAAGAAAAGCAAAATCTGTTACAAACAGTATTTGATCTTCTTTCGCGTGGGCAATATGTTTCTGCTAATACCGCCAAAAGGTTTATTGACTTAGCGCAAAACGAATACAAGGGTAAGCCTGAAGAATTCCTTTCCTCGCTATGGCAAGGGTTAAAAGGTGGAGTCACCGGAGAAGAAAAGGGCGACTATACTAAAATCCTTGAAGATGAATTCGGAGTTAAGGGCGCAGGGGCAAAGGTTGGAGGATTCCTTGGAAACCTTATCTTGGATCCTCTTAATCTTGTTTCGTTCGGCGGGTTAACCAAAGCTGGTAAACTAAAGGGCATTGCAACAACCGCAGCGAAAGCCGGTTCCAAGGTTGACGATGTGAGTAAAGTTGGTAAGTTTGTGAACACCCTGCGTAAAGCGGGTAAGCCACTTGATCTGGCAGATGATATTGTCGATCAAGTCCGCATGGGTGATCGCGCATTGGTACAGATTGCCGGTAAAAGACTACCGGTATTACCTGCCAAAGCGGAAGCGGCGATCATGTCTGCTCCCGGAAAGGCGTGGGGAAAGATCGCTCAAACACCTTTGGGCGGCGCAGTACATCGAATGTTCTCCACTAAACCTTTGACCGAAGCCGGAAAAGAAATGCAATCGATACGCAAAGCAGTAAGAGATAATCCTTTGCGTTATCAGTTAGGCAAAGTGCAAGAAGAAGGATTGGATTTAAGTAAACGCATACAAGACTTAGGTAAATTGGGTGTAGATGAAAAGCGAATTCGGGACTTAGTAGAAATGCCTAACACTTCTTTTATTAAATCCGGACAAAGATTGCCTTCCAACATTAAGCCTTTACACAGCAAACCCAGCATAACTTCTGCTTCATTGAGTCCACGGGCATATGTTCACAATGTTGATAAACTTGTGAAGCAACCGCAAGAAGTGCAGAATGTGGTTAATGATATAAGCCGCATGTTGCGTGAAACGCTTGAAGCAGAAAGAAAAGTCGGTATTGATACTCCTGAACTATCAAGTGAATTCATGGAGTATATCCCGCGTTATTTCAAAAACAAACCCGACAAGACGCTTGTCGGTTCTGCTCCAAGAGCATATAGCTTAAAGCATCCGAGCATGAAAGCGAGAAAGCTAAGAAATATCACTTCAAGAGAAGCGGTTGACGCGGGATTCGACTTCATCGAAAACCCCGCTTTATCAACTTCGATGCGCAGAGCATATTCCGAAAAAGCGGTTGCTAATGCTAAGTACTTGGATGAATTGACTAAGCGATTCGGCAAAGAGGCAGCCGAAGAATTGCCTGAAGGGTATAGGGCAATTAAACAGCAATCTTTCTTTACTCCGAAGGGACTTCGCAAAACCGATCCATACCTCAAAAAGCTGGACGGCAAACTGTTTCCGGAAGAAGTTGCGCGAGAGATTGAGAAAGAGATTGTCAAAGCCGCTCCTTCCGAATTATCCAAAGCGGTTAAACCGGTACTTGATGCGTATGATCAAGGTTTATCATGGTGGAAAGCACAAACACTACCTTTATTTCCTTCATACCATTCGAGAAACCTTGTCGGCAACGTATGGCAAAACTATTTGAATGATGTTGGCATAGGTAATTATGTTGATTCGCTTAAAGCACAGGTTGGCAGCTCAAAGCTTGGAGACAAATTAGGGTTAAGTAAATGGCTTGACAAAGAGATTGTAACTGACACCGGACAGAAATTAACTTTAAGGGACGCTATGGAACAAGCAAAAAAGACCGGCGCACTTGACACCGGCTTTTTTAATGTTGATGTTGGTAAGAGCATAGAAGAAGGGTTAACCACTCCTTCTCTCAAACAATCCTTAAATCCATTATCGAAGAACAATGCGGCGATTCGGGCGGGGCGTAAGGTTGGAAGCTCAATCGAAGATAATGCCAGATTAGCAAACTTCCTTGACAAAATTAAAAAGGGGCATGTTTCAGAAGATGCAGCCGCAGCCGTTAACAAATACCTTTTCGATTATGGTGATCTGACTGACTTTGAAAAGCAAGTAATGAAAAGAATGTTCCCATTCTACACGTTCCCGCGCAAAAACATTCCCTTGCAGCTCGAATCCTTAGCTAAGAACCCCGGTAAATTTGCGACAATACCTAAAGCGGTTAATGCTATCAAAGATCCCAATGCCCCTAATCAGGCATTTGCTTCTGATTGGATTCAGGAGAACATGGGTGTCCCGATCAGAACTGCTGATGGCGAACCGGCTCATTTACCTCTCAGAAGTTATTTACCTGCTGTTCAACCTTTGGAGCTTGCTAACATAGGTCAGCTTTTGGGGTCAATGCTGACTCCGGCCAAACTTCCCCTGGAGCTAGCAACAAACAAAAACTTTGCCTTTGGCGAGGATATTGAGCGAACACCAGGAGCGCAAACAAATATGTTAGGTCTTGATATGCGCAATAAAGCCGCTCACGCTTTAAGGCAATTGCGACCCTTGTCTGAACTCGACCGCACTAATCCGGGCAATATCTTTGGAGCATTAAATTCCATGCTTAAAGGGCAAGGAATGAACTTTAAGGCAGAGCGTCCGCATAAGGTGGATGCCCCCGGACAAGACCGTGCCGAAACGTACTTAACAGGATTAAAGCAATATAAGTATGATGTTCAGAAGGGCAAGAGTGCGTTAATTGCGCGAAGTGAAAGAGAAATCTCAAACATTAAATCGGAGATCAATTATAACCGGCGCGAAGCATCCCGCTTGAGAAGCAGAGGGCAAGTGGCCGCAGCCATGAGTTACGAGAACCGCGCCAAACAATTAACCGAACAACTTAAGCAAAAGCAAAAAGAATTGTCTCAAAAGATGAGATCGTAAACCTATTTGACCGATAGGAGCTGTTGCCCATGCAGCCAATAGACGGAAACCAAGTCCTTGACAGTGTGCTTCAAACGACCATGAACTACCCGAACATGGCATGGCTTGTCATAATGATGGTGTTTTTTCTGTTCTTGATCATAGGGAGCGCGTTATTGATTCGCTACACCTTAAAGAAAAGCGACAAGCGAGAATTAATGATAATGGAACAGAGCGAGAAGCGAGAAGCCTTACTGATTGAGCAAAGCGACAAAAGAGAAGCCGCCCTAATGGAGCAGTTAAGAGAAATAGTCCCTGCCATTAATGAAGTATCTCTCGCCGTCAAGGGCATAAAAAGTGAGTTTGATCAGCGTTTCTCCAATATCGAAGCAAAGCTCGAAAGGGGTGATTAATTGAAACCAGAATATATTGTAATTCATCATTCAGCGACCGCAGACGGCCAAACCGTAGACTGGAACGCCATTACAAATTATCACAAACATAAGTTGGGATATTTAGATGTCGGTTATCATTACGGTATCGAGAGAGTCAATGATCGATGGGCGATCATAACTGGCCGAGCAGAAGATCAGGCCGGAGCGCATACCAAGCAGGAAGGCATGAACTTTAAGTCTATCGGTATATGCATGATCGGCAATTTTGACACAGGGCGTCCCGACAAGGAAGCCCTTTTTCTTTTGACAATGTTGTGTGCCGATCTTTGCAGACGGCATGGAATTCCCGCATCAAATATTGTCCCTCACAGTAAATATGCCGTCAAGACTTGCCCCGGTAAATTGTTCCCAATGGACAAGTTAAGGAAGTCGGTTGAATTTCGTATTAAGGAGTGATTTTATGGGTAACAACATTGTTCACGTATCACAGGTTGAACGCGGGGGGAAAGCAATACAAGAAGCTATCAATTCCCTGCACGCAGACGATGGTTTAATGGCACAGTAAATGTTTCAATTACTGCAACTTCTATTGCTGGCGTGGCCACGATTGCCGATGAAGCAACAACCACAACCATATCAAACGGAACGGGCGGCATTCCCATTGTCCTTACTGGAACATGGGCAGAGGGTGATTCCATATCATTTACTGTTAGCGGATCGATATTAGGTTATACCCTAACATCACTCACCCATACTGATGCGGTTATCTTTACTACACCTTAAATAAGGAGGAATCATTATGATAGCAAAACTTAAATTGCTCTATGCTAAATTTGTTGTTTGGCTGTCCCAAGTTGCAGTGAAAATATTACTATTCCTCATTTGGACGATAGCAATGTTTGTTCTTGGTGACTTGGTTGGCTTTAAAGGTTTACTGAAATTGATTGTAAAATAAAGAAGGAAATTGATTCCCCGATGTCGAATATACAAGCAAATGTCCGGTCGGGAGGGGAATCCAATGACCGAAAACGACTGGCGCAAAGTGCGCCAAGCTGTCTGGGAGATCGAAAAAAGAATCTCATGCAGAAGCGATCTTGTTCTAGACTTACCAGGCAAAAAAGCTATTGTTTACTCTTGTGGTGCCAATGTAATACGAATAGATATTAAAGCAGCGAAAGCCCCGTATTAAGCGGGGCTTTTCTTTTTGTGTAAGTCTATCTAGTGTCAGAACGACCCCAAACACCATCATTTCATCTCTCCATTACTTGGAAACCCAATCCACATTTCTTCCACAACACGTCTACATGCTAATCCACAGGTACATTCAGACACTTTCCATGACTACGGGGTTACTACTACTGAACGTTTTTAATCTCAAACCCACGAAGCTTCTGTGTTGCTTATTCCTAATAGAAGAAATAACTGAATGACGCAACACAATAAAGAGTAACATTGTACACTCAATGAATTGATTATACTGTAACGAGCGTTTAGCGAGTTACAAAGGATCTGTCAGTACGACTGTAAGATACAGTTTGCCTTACTCCCGAACCGCCTCCTCCACCCTCGTCTGCTCCTTTCGCTGAAACAGACTACTATAAATACTCATCTAACGAGTTAAGCCCAGACCGATAAAAGCCGGGGAGGTGCGCTAATCCTCAAAACAGCGAACACATGTTCGATATAGAATTTAATCATATTATACCATATAAAATAACAGTTGTCAAGTATTAATTTTAGGAAAAAGGACAGGAATTATAATCCCGCCCTTCCCAGCATCCGACTTAGAGGAATTTCATAATACTTCGCAATACGGATGAGCTTATCTAGCGTAGGATTAGTGTTTGAAAGGGTTTCCAAACACGACATATACCCAGGATGCAGATTCATTTCCATGCTGGCAGTCATTTGCGAAATTTTGCGTTTTTCTCTGTAGCCCTTTTCCTCTCTAAGCTCGGATAGCGTTTTTGCTAAATCCTCCAATCCTTCTATTTGAAACTCCCTGTCTTTCGCTATCCTCATACTCAGCACCTCCTTTCTCGCATTAAAGTATATCACAAACCATATTTAGCATCAACTACTTCCAATACATTGAAAGAGTGAGAAAAACGGAGATAATGGGCGTTAAATACCATACACAGAACACTATGCCACAAATAGCGATTTGCCGAACATATGTTCCCGTGTTAGTATATGCGTATAGGAAATAGTTTATACCAAATAGTTGTCAGGGAGTATTAAATTGCACGAATGAAATGGCATCCGTGTATTTATTTTTAAGGAGGGGATTGGATGATTGTTGTTAGGAGTGAGGATGGGACGTTTTTGGGAGAGGTTCGAAACCTCTGGGCAATGTGGCGCAAGGAAGGATATCGCTTAGTCGGGGATTTCATCCGCGTAACAGACGAAGCCGATGACTATGTGGTTTTGGCAGAGTACAAAACCAAAGAAGCCGCGATTGAGCAGATGAATTGCATTCAAAACATCTTGGAATGGGGGCCGGGCAAATTGAAGACGGAGAACCTCAAGGCTTATGGAAGTCCGGAAATTACCCAAGTTTTAGTTCCGATTTACGACCTGCGCGAATGCAAGATCCATGAGGACTGATTAACCTTTCCACAGCGGCGGCGTGGTGGGAACACGCGGGGCAGAGGCGAGGGAATCCCCTTGGCCGCATCGCAAGCCTGTTGGAGAAGCGATGTATCCAACGAGTAGGTTCGAATCCTGCCTGCTGTGGATTTAATTTTAACTTCATCATAAAGGAGGTATTTTCAATGCCACGCCCATTACACAGAGGGCGCATGGACGGCATCATAAGATTGCAGCGAGAGATTAAGTCCAGCAAGCGGTCACAAGCAAAACTCCGCGAAACAGAGATCCGAGAAAGAATGGCTATGTATCGACAAGGTTTGCTCAATATTAGCCAACGGAAAAGATTCTGCTACCAGGTACTAATCAGAGACAACTTCACCTGTAAAATCTGCGGTTCAAGAGAAAATTTCACGGTTCACCACATCAAGTCAATTTCACTTTATCCCCATTTGCGTTGCAAAGTCTCCAACGGCATTACGGTATGTCGTGATTGTCACAACGAAATTGAAGTTTGGAAGGAGAGAAGATATGTTCAAAATCATAAAACTCCTTATTTCAATGCTTCAGTCTTTAGCGCGCTGGTTTGTTTCTAGGGACAAGCCTGTTGAACCGAACAATCGCGCTAAAAGGCGCAGAGAGTATAACGATTATCGTAAGAGAAAAGCGGTCGAGCTAAAGAATGACATTTTCATTGAATCCACGCCAGACTTACGGAACAGAAGAACGCGAAAAACAATTGCCAAAATCAGTTATATGAGGGGGAAATAAAAATGCCAGATCTGCAATGTGATCTTGAAGGGTGCGTACATAACAGCAAAGGGTTCTGCGAGTTTGATGGTGTGTTGGAATTAGTTGAAGGCGCGTGTATGAATCGAGAGATTCCCGAAAACGTATGTCCATATTGCGGTCATCCTTCTGCGGAAGGCGTATGCACGGAATGTAAGTCACTTGTAAAGCAATATTAGGAAGGTACAAAAAATGAACGTAATCTCCATCATAACACTCGAAGGCGAAACAATCCGCACAGATGATAACATCGGAGAAATGGATGACAATCAACTTAACACTTATTTCAACAACTTAGATCAAGCAGTCAAGTGCATTGCCTCTGAGCGCGAAAGAGCGCGGAGGGTACTGATCAGAAGGCAGATTGAAGAAGAATACAAACTCAAGTATGGAGGTATGTAAATGGCATTTCAAAGAGCGGAAAGGAAAAGAGCAAAAGCTCGAATTGCAATTACCGGCCCATCTGGTTCCGGAAAGAGCATGGCGGCGTTGCTGATTGCTAAAGGGTTGGGTGGTAGAATCGCCGCTATTGACACTGAGAATGAAAGCCTTTCCCTTTACTCCCACATCGCAGAGTTTGACACTCAGGTATTGAAGGCTCCGTTCACTCCCGAAAGATACATAGGGATGATCAAAGAAGCTGAGAATGAAAAATACGACGTTATCATCATTGACAGCTTAACTCATGAATGGATTGGCGAAGGCGGCATATTGGAGACTCACGATTCAATGCCTGGCAATTCATGGGCGAACTGGTCAAAGGTAAATCCGAGACACAACAAATTGATCGAAACAATCCTTCAAAGTCCCGTCCATGTCATTGTCACACTGAGAAGCAAAACAGAATATTTACAGACAGAGAAGAACGGTAAAAAGGAAATCGAAAAGGCTGGCTTAGCACCTCAGCAGAGAGATGGCATTGACTACGAATTTACGCTTTGCCTTGACGTGCAGCAAAAGAATCACATTGCGAGCGCAAGCAAAGACCGTACAGGGTTGTGGGATGAGCGGTACGAGAAAATCACAGAAGCGCATGGGCGCGAATTGCTTGATTGGCTTGAAAAGGGCGCGGAACCGAGCAAAGATGAGCCGCCAAAAAAAGAAATCCTTTCACTTGACGACCTCGACATTGACAGACTTAACGCTGATGAATCGAAGTGCGCTAAATGCGGCAAAGAAGTTCCTCCCGAAGTGATCAAGTGGTGTCAATCACATCCTGAAAAATATCTTGGCAACGTGTACTGCAAAGAATGTCAGAAGCAGGTGAAGTAATTGCCGCGAGAAAAGAAACCGGCTTATCTTCTCAAAGAACTCTTCAAACAGATGTATCAAAACTTCTATGACAAACCTTATCCCGGTATTATCAATGACGATGTGATATTTATGCGAAACCTCAACCAGCTTTTAAGCAAAGCAACCAAAGATGAAATCGAAGCGGGGATCAACCGATTCTACGAACTTAACGCCAATCATGGTTATGGATATTTCCTGTACTGGTTCAGAGAATGCTTCATTAACGATTACAGAGTACGGCAGGAAAAAGAAAAGGCTCAGTCGCAGAAGCAATCGCAGATAGAGAAGGTGATTGCAGAGTGTCAATCCCGCAAAACAGAGAATTGGAAGCGTCCATCCTTTCGGCACTCATTGACGAACACGACAACACAAAGCCAATAATACAAAGATCGCTTACCCCTGATGACTTTTTAATCTACAAAGAACTGGCCGAAGTGTTGTGGGGAGAAGACTTAACTTTAACATTACTGATCGACAAGATGCGAAACATCATGCCAGCGAGTGAGATTATCAAGGTTTATAACGCACACGTACCAACAACCGTTGAGAAGCGCGAAAACGAAGTGGCAAGGCTAAAAGAATTAACCGCAGCGCGAAAGGCTTACCTTGCCGCTTCGCACTTCCTAAAAGACATCGAAGAAAATGAATGGACACTCGAAAGTGTAACATCGCTCTTTAATGAAGTCGGATCATGCATCAATAGAACGAACACAGACACTAAAACAATGTTTGAAGTAGTCATGGAAGTATTTGATCAATTTGACACAAGACTACACAACAAGGGACAAGTCTTAGGTGTACCAACCGGATATAGAAGGATTGATTATGTATTGTCGGGACTTGCGCCTGGGAGAATGATTGTTTTAGCGGCGCGTCCCGGCAAAGGTAAAACAACATTAGCATTAAACATAGCGCGTAAATGTGCAGAGAAGGTTCCGGTATATTTTGCCAGCGCAGAACAGTCAAGAGAGGAACTGGGAACAAAACTGTTACACGCTGAAGCAAGAGTAAACCTACAACAAGCAAGTATGGCAACTTGGAAAGAAGAAGAATGGAATGCACTCGTTGGAAAATCCGCTAATATCGCTAATCTACCAATCTTCATAGACGATAAAGGCGGGATGAGTGTTGAATTTGTTGTCAATCGCGCCAAACAGTTAAAGCACGAAAAGGGCATTGGACTTGTAGTAGTTGATTATCTTCAAAGATTAAAAACGCGTCAGAAGATGAAACGCATTGAAGAAGTGGGATACATCAGCAGAGAACTAAAAGACCTGGCAAGATCAATCAATGTTCCAGTATTGGCCTTATGCCAGTTAAACAGGGATGTTGAAAGGCGCGAAGACAAGGTTCCAAACTTAGCTGATTTAAAAGAATCTGGCGACATTGAACAAGATGCAGATCAGATTATGTTCATCTATGAGGATAGCAATGAAGAATCCCATATCAAAGTAGCTAAAAACAGACATGGAATAGCTGGGGATGACATTAAGATGAGGTTCGATAAACATTTTGGGAGATTCGCGGAGATGTAGAAAGGAGCGGTAACATGCCATTTGTGAAATGCGCAGATTGTATTCGCGCCAAAGAGCGCAGTTGCTCTGCATCACATCCGGACAATCCCGTTAGCGGTTGCTTTTGTGGAGCGACCGAGGGAACCAAACCAGAGCAGGTAGGCAAAAGGTGCGTAGAATGCGGTCATTTTACCCGCTGCAAATCCATATTCGGGGTAAAAGCTGATTCGGAATGCGATTTTTACCCTTCGCGGTTTGTGAGTAGAAAGGAGCGGTAACATGAGCCTGAGCACAAGGCTATTCGCTGGCATGTTGATGGCGCAAATGATAGCCGAAGAACAGCAAGGCGAAACCGAAGCGACGGGGATGTTGAAGTGGGAAGTGCAGGTTTGGCGTGCCGCGCACAACGATATAGCGTTTCTTATAACGGTAACGAATTCGGGAAACTATGATTTGCATGTTTGGGAGAACAAGGAGGACTGGAAAAACCTATTTGAATGGGTTGACATCCCCACTCTCGAAGCCGCTCAACAGAAGGCTGAGGAAGTCCTGAAAGAGATGGAGGGGTAAGGATGGCTAAGACGACCATCGAATGGGCTGACAAGGTGTGGAATCCGGTTCCTGATTACCCTGGATATTATGCTTCCGAGGACGGCAAAATTCTTTCTTTAAAGCAAAGCAAGCCTAGGATTATGAAGCCAATAGAATCAAAAGACGGATATTTGTATGTTTATATGTATGTTGGCGGAATTCAACATAAAGTTCGAATCCATAGGGCTGTATTGTCATCCTGGAAGAGGTTGCCTAGAAAAGGTGAAGAGTGTAGGCATCTTGACGATTGCCCTAAGAATAACGACATTTGCAACCTTGAGTGGGGCACGAGACTTGAGAACGTTAACGATAAAAGAATCAACGGAGGCATAGCAGAAGGCGAAAAATCAGGCACGCACAAGCTTACCGAGAAGGAAGTTATAGAAATAAGAGTCCTACATGGGAAAAAACCGCTTAGAGAGTTAGGAAGAAAATACGGTGTGTCGCACACGGCAATACGACGTGCCGCTTTGGGAATTAAGTGGAGTTGCGTAAGGGAGGGACTGAGTTGAGCAGAACAAAAATCGAATGGGCTGATTACACATGGGGGCCCGTCACAGGCTGCACCAAAGTGTCAGAAGGTTGCCGGAACTGCTATGCCGAGCAAAATGCAAAGCGGTTTTGGGGCAATAGACCCTTCACAGAAGTCAGATGTCATGAGCATAAGCTCGAAGAACCCCTGCATTGGCGTAAACCGCGCAGAGTGTTTGTAAACAGCATGAGTGATCTGTTCCATCCGGACGTGCCGTTTGATTTCATTGACAGAGTTTTTGCGGTGATAGTATCTTGCACGGTGTTTAAAAACAGACCGGATCATGTGTTCCAAATTCTCACCAAGAGACCGGAAAGGATGGCAGATTATTTTTCAACTTCACCGAGCGAACTGATTCAGAGATGGGCAAAAGCGGGTGACGGATGGATTTTCACAGACAACCCGGATGTGTTGTTTAGCGAAGCCGTTTATTCTCAGGTGTGCCATATGTGGGATAAAGACGGGAGAAATAGTAGTGGCAGTGCATATAAGCCTTGGGGTTATCCCGAACAGCTTTTTCCCCTAAGCAACGTCTGGCTTGGTGTAACAGCCGAGAACCAACAGACCGCCGATGAGCGCATACCTCTGCTTTTGCAGACACCTGCGGCGGTTAGGTTCGTGAGCGTGGAGCCGATGCTTGGGGAAGTGGATTTATCCGAATGGCTTTCGCCTTGGCACATTGAAACGCTTATAGGAATGGATCACGATCCGAGATGTGATGGCTCGTGCCGATATTGTCCTATTCCAGTACCGGTAGAAGAATTCGTTCCCGATCCGCCTATGCTTGACTGGGTTATCTGCGGCGGCGAAAGCGGCCCCTGCGCACGTCCGATGCATCCGGATTGGGCAAGGAGCCTAAGAGACCAGTGCCAAGACGCGGGAGTGCCGTTCTTTTTTAAACAGTGGGGAGAATGGTATCCCGACCGAAAGGGTATTTACGAGCAAAGCGATAGCGTTCTTTTCGGGAACACCGTAGTCCATCGAATTGGTAAGAACGGTGCCGGCCGCCTGCTTGACGGCGTAGAACATAACGAATTCCCGGAGGTACAAAATGGCTAACACAGACGAGAGGTTGAAGGAGATAGCAGAAAAAACCGTTCGGTGGGACAGCCCGGAAGGATTTTGGGATACCGTAACTCACGATGATGTGAGGTTCATTACTCAGAAAGCCATTGAAGCGCGGGATGCACTTCGCAGAATACGAGATGTGTGTAATCCGGAAACGCCATTCACACGCGCCGTATCAAAGCCTGTACTGAAAGCTATGGTGGAATTAATCGACAAAGTTTTAGAGGACTAAGGAGGTATCCTTTTATGCTATATCTTAGTACCTTCTCAGCTATAATCGGGTTTATATTAATCTTACTTCCACTCACTTTAACATTACTCATCGGATGTTTCATTATCCGAGGGCTAACATGAATTCGCGGGAGAAGGGGAAGCGCGGCGAAAGGGAATTTGCTGCCTTCCTCCGCGAAAACGGCATTGAAGCAAGGCGAGGACAACAATTTAACGGACTTGAAGGTGAAGATGTTGTATCATCATTACCTTATCACTTTGAAGTAAAGCGAGTAGAGAAACTTAACATCGAAGACGCAATGAAGCAGTCAATCGAAGATGGTAAAGACAAAATACCGGTAGTGGCACATAGAAAAAACAACCAAAAGTGGCTTATCACAATGAGGGCGGAAGATTGGATAAGGATGGTGGGAGAGTGTCAGCAACAAACAGAGGCTCTATAAGAGAAGAATATGATTTTTATCCCACACCGAGAAGCGCCGTTGATCCGTTCTTGAAAGAATTTATTCTTAATCCCGAATCGCTTTTGGGCGTGTTGGAATGCTGTGCTGGTGACGGAGCAATTATTAAAGCCATTCAAGATTATTGCTCGAACGTCATTGTCGAAGCCTGTGAGATACAACCCCGATTCGAGAGTGACCTTCGCAAATTGACAAACGCAGTTTACATCGAAGATTTTACTAAATTCGATCCAGACGGATACGATCTCATCATTTCAAACCCACCCTTTAACCAAGCGGAAGAAATCATCACTCATGCGCTCGAAAACACAGGCGGGTTCACTGAGATTGCTATGTTGCTGCGCTTGGGATTCCTGGAAACAAAGATAAGAAAACCATTTTGGGACAAGCACCCATTGACACAGCTTTATGTGCTGAGCAAACGCCCGTCATTCATCGGCAGAGGAAGGACAGATTCATCCGCTTATGGATGGCTCGTATGGAGTGATCTGAGAAAGCCGCTAATCAAAGTGATATAGGAGGATTAGAATGATCAACATAAAGGAACTAACAATCGGCGATGAAGTAATCAAAGTACCTTATGGTCTGGAAAACTTCTGCGGATATTTCCCAAGATACATAGTCAAAGAGGTTTCCCTTAAGCCTTACGGATGGATAGTAACGATTGAAACACAAAAAGACGAAAACGGCAACACTGCCTTTACCGCGATAAGCGAAAGCGACACGCCGAGCCGCTATTTTTATCCGGATGAATTCGAAAAAGCAAAGCAATTCGCTTTTGACCGAATCAATGAATTGTGGGTAAAGGTCATCGAAGCTAAAGATAAAATCAGCGGCATGGAGGGTTAAAATGATTTGCTCTAAGTGCGGGAAAGAACACAACCAAAATCATTGGTATTGCAGAGAATGTCACATCGCTTATTGTAAGGCGTATCACAGACGGAAACGCGATTTAAGGCGAGCAGCCAGACGGAAAACCGACAGGGAATTAGCAATAATATTGGGGTGATTCAATTGCTGGGCAAGATTAAAGGCATTGAAGAAGTATATGGCGTGAAGCTTTCACCTTACCGCGCAGAATGCGAGGGGTACAAAGTCGAAACGGAAGAAAACACATTCCAAGTATTAATCGGAAGTAGGCAGCAGTGCTGTGAGGATTATGGTTATTTTGGAAGTGATGATGACTTGACTTACTTTGTTGGCACCAACCTTCTTGAGGTTAATCTTACGGACACAGCACTAAACAAAAAAGCATTGGAAATAGGGAACGAACTTTCGCGATTCGCGGGAATTCAGTTTGTAGATTTTGTAACAAGCAAAGGCACTTTTCAGTTAGCTGTTTACAACGATCATAATGGATATTACGGGCATTCAATTTATGTAACAAAGAACGAAAAAATAATTCTTGACAGCACTCTATAAGGGGTGATTCAATGGCGTTAATCACCATAGACGGTAAAACCTATATCCAGGGATCGGTAAGCCCAACACCAACCCAAGATGTTTACGTCATGAAACTTTATGCCACGGAAAAAGCGTTTGAATTCCATACAACACTTCGCAGAAAAGTAGAACAGCTTCTAAGAGATTATCCTCTCAATGTCAAGGAATATAAAATGAAGTACCCATCGACAACCGCCCCATTAAAACTCGTGTGCGTTCAATCCAATTCAACCTCAGATCCAACAGCGCAATTAGCTATAGAAATGGCAGAATTCAAGCAAAAGTATTTAGATCCAGTTGAACAAGGTATGCAAGAGCTTGATGAGGATTGCCGAAAATTCGTTGAGTTAAGGTATTTCAGCAATAAGAATTTTAACTATGCGTGTGATATGATCCCTTGCTCAGCTATGACGGCGGCGAGATGGTTAAAAGAGAAAATAATACCGGTATTCGGCACTTATGTTAGTAAACTTGATAACAAATAGTATATATCATATAGTATAATTGTATCATGAAAAGAATGCGTAAGAAGTTCTTTTCATGCAGAACCGCTTCGGCGGTTCTTTTCGTTTGCGCTTGAATCCCTCACAACGAGGGATTAGCGGATAAAGGCGGGTTCCCCACTAAAATTCTGCCATGACACTATCGCCCGATAGCCGAGCAGATATCCCCGCCTTTTATTCTTTTGACTTAATAAAATTATTTTTAAGCATATGAGGTGAAAACATGAATTGTTTCAATCAACGTGAAATAGACGATAAAGTTATTTGCACCAGAGAAGGATTTAAAATATTACGCAAAGCAAAAGGATGCCAGAATCCGAATCATTGCTGCGCTGAATGCCGCGGCTGTGTCAATCCGGTTTGCTCGAAAGGGTGATCGCGTCTTGGAAATGATCGAGATACCATATTTGGGCAACTTAGATAAAGCAGAAATATACGGAGTTTCGGATCTACACAGTGAAGACATGCTTTTCGATGAGTCCTTGTGGAAAAAGTTTAAACAGAAGATTAAAGGGATTGATCATCCCTGCTTAATTGGAATTGGCGATTGGCTGAATTACGCTGTGTCGGGTAGTAAAACAAACCCAGGTGAGCAGACGCGAACCGTAGGACAGAGCGAAGAATGGCTGATCGAAGAGTGTAAAGAGTTAAAACCTTGGATTATGGCGATGGCTGATGATGGCAATCACGAACGAAGATTAGCGAAGAAGGGTGATGGGTTAAGCCCCATTGCTTTTGTTTGCAAGACATTAGACATTCCGTATATGGAAAACGGCGGCATACTAAAGATTCCGCTTGGCAAAGATTCGCATGGAAAAAGAGTTTGCTATACGGTGTATGCCTTTCATGGCGAGGGCTATCGAGGGAGAGTCAATAACGTTAACACCATTGTTTATGCCGACATTTACTTACATGGACACGATCATCTGAAAAGCGCATTTAAGCGCAATTTTTTTATGCCTGATCCTCAAAACAACATAGTTCGAGAAGTTGAGCAATTACATGTGTCTGCCGCTCATTGGCTGTCTTATGGAGGATATGCGCAGCGAGGATCATTTCCTCCGAGTTCAAGGGGTGCCTCACCAATTTATCTCAATGGCCGCTACAAAAGCGCGGAGGTATTGTTATGATATTTGCGATTGACTTTGATGGGACAATAGCGAAAAACGGATGGCCAAACATTCACGAAGCGGAACTTATTCCAGAAGCGCAAGAAGCGATCCAATTACTGCATGATGCAGGACATATCATTATCATCTGGAGCTGTCGAGAGGGCAAGGACAAACAGAACGCAATAGATTACCTTTGCAATCACGATGTACCATTTGATTATTTTAACGAGAACCCACCTGGACTTATTCAAGAATACAATAACGATTCACGTAAAATCGGAGCCGATTATTACATTGATGATAAGAATTTCGGTAAATGGACTTGGGATGAAGTATTAGACTTAATGGAGGGCGATACTGTTGAATTACGACATGAAAGACTCAGGCGAAAGAGAGAACTTCGAGAGTGGAGCGGTGCGCGACCGCAGGGATGGCAAAGGGCGGTTTGACCTTATACCACCTTTTGCACTCAAAAGATTGGCCTTGGTGTATGAGAAAGGCGCAAAGAAATACGCTGACCGTAACTGGGAAAAGGGCATCCCTGCAAGTCGCTGCCTTGATTCGGCATTAAGACACCTCAATCAATACCTTGCGGGTCATAAGGACGAAGATCATCTTGCTCAATGTGCTTTCAATGTTTTCGCAGTTATGCACTTCGAGGAAGTTCTACCGGAAATGATTGATTTAGAAACAAGGAGATGACGCTATGTATAAGTGCTGGAGAACAGAGAAACGCCGTTATGAAATTTCCATTGGACTTAACACATGGCTGATTGGCGTTTCGTGGACAAGGAGAGATTTTGTATTTTGCTTCTTTTGCTTCGGACTTATTATTACGTGGTAGGTGAAAAAATGATAAGGTTTCGCAAAGGAAAACTAAAAACGCTTTTCTCAGGTAAGAATTGGGCAGTCGGCATCGACACAAGGGAAATATATTTGCTTAAGATTCAAAAAGATTACTATACAGAAGGAATAAGCTGGCTGGGAATCTATTTTCTATGCTTCTGGCTTGAAATTGACATAGGGAGGTAATCCCTTGAAATGCAATATACCTGGCAATGAACATGTTACGTGTCGTGAAGAGGAATGTAGCAATTACTGTTGTTGTTGCAAGAGTGTAAAAATATGCTCGAAAAGGTGTGTGGTGATGGAAGATGAAGTTAATCAATCAACTAAAGGGAATTGACGTTGTTTTGCGTTTCCCCACATGGGTTGGATTCGGAATTGATCATTACAGGGGATATAGTCAGATGCGATGTGGTTGTTTTGCAATCCGGAAGTGGCATTTCCATGGGCATTAACTACGATGAATACAAAAACTTCACCTGCGCCATTCCCAAGCCCCACAAGGGCAAATTAAAATCAACAGCCAATCACCTTACCGACCCTAAAAAAACCGCGTACAAGCCAAATGGTGGCTCCAAGTCCAAAGGAAACAATCGAACACATGTTCGCAAAGACAAAAACGCATACAGAAATTGTCAATGGTGCGGACAAACCTTTAAAGAAACCGAACTATCGGTACACCACATTACCACCATAGGAAGCGCAGGTAAAAAAGGCGATATACCGGAAAACAGGATTGAACTATGCGGCCCTCGCGCTGCGTGGGGATGTCACTATGAAGCACAACATAATGAAATAACGAAAGAACAGTTATACCGCCGCCGAGCAGAGCTTGACGGCTTTTCTTATGAGCAGATCATTGAAACGGTAAAAGAAGCAATCGGGCGCAGACCCGATGTGCCGTAGGAGGAATAAACCTTGTTGACAGATGAACAGAGAAACGAAAGAGATCCGGTTGCGTTACAGCAAGAACTTCTAGCCATTGATCGGGAAATGGAAACCCTGCGCCCTGACCTTGAAAAAAAGAATCAGGAATATCAATGGGCAAAAGCGGAATATGAGGTTTCCAAAATGCGCCTGAAGTTGCTCAAAGACAGGCGAAGCGGTATTCAGAGCGTACTTAAAAGCTTAATGTAAGGAGATAACAAAATGAAAGACCTAAACATGGTAAACCTTACCGGCAACCTCACCCGCGATGTTGAAATGAGATACACTCCAAGCGGGGAATCAGTTGCAACATTCGGCATTGCAGTTAATCGGTCATTCAAGAATTCTGCAGGAGAATATGAAGCGGATTTTATTGATTGTGTTACGTGGAAGAAACTTGCTGAGTTGTGCAGCCAATATTTGGCTAAAGGATCTAAGGTTTTGGTGTCAGGGCGGCTACAGACGCGCAATTATGAAACAACTGAAGGGCAGCGCAGGAAAGCGTGGGAAGTTGTTGCGGAGGACATTAAATTTCTGAGCAAAAAGCAGGAGGAATAAGGATGAACAGAAGGCAGAGAAAAGAACTTGATCAAATCATCTTAGAAGCAAAAAGAGGGCTTAACATTTGCATGAAGATATTGCTGGAGGAACAGGCCCCAAAACCATGTAACCCTAAAATCGACAAGGTGTTTGAATATCTTTTGAAACAAAACATCGAAATTTACGCCGAGAAAGACCCGGCGTGGTTTAATTCCGACAAATTGTTATTCAATCCCGCCAGACTGCACTCAAGGAAAGATGACCTTTTTGAGCGTTGCCGCGCAAACAATTACCTTACCCTTGATGAGATCCACAAGGCCGCTGTAACATTATGGCCGGAGAAATACAGCTTTATTCCTGAGAGCAAGATCAAGAATGAGGTTCCCAACAATGCTTTATCGTAAAAGGCCGGTCGAAGTTGCGGCGATTCAATACAACGGATTCAATGCCGATGAAATTGATGCTTTTGTCGGGCATAAACTTCACCGCGACATTATTGATACCGCTTATCAGGCAGGGGTCGCGCCGCCCGTGATGCGCTTAGTGATTTCAACGTTGGAGGGCGACATGACCGCTTCTCCGGGAGACTGGATCATCAAAGGCGTAAAAGGCGAATTCTACCCCTGCAAACCGGACATATTCGAGCAGACATATGATCCGGTAGAAAATAATGAAATGAGGGCGATTTAAAATATAAGTTAGAAGATAAAGGCGGTCAATTAATTAGAATTGATAAATGGTTTCCTTCTTCTAAAACTTGTAATAAATGTGGTCATATATATTCCGAACTACAATTATCAGAAAGAGAATGGGTATGTTCTTGCTGTGGGGCAATAATTGACAGAGATTACAATGCCGCTAAGAATATAAGAGATGAAGGAATAAGAATATTAGGATTAGCGGCGTAAAATAAATATAAACAACCGTAGGAACTACGGGGATAGCCTGTTGATACTGTGTACATAAGTATACTTGAGCAGGAAGCACCCACCTCTAAGCGTAGCGTAGGTGGTGTGTAGTTCACTGAATCCATATCTCGATTTTTCCGAAGCATTACAAAGACTGAAGAATGGTTGTAAGGTCGCACGTTCGGGATGGAACGGCAAGGGCATATTTGTTGAACTGCAGCGGCCGGACGAACACAGCAAGATGACCTCCCCGTACATCTTTATCGACACTACAGGACTGCAAACGACCAACCCCGATGCGCCCAAAAGCCGCGTGCCGTGGCTGGCTTCGCAGACAGACATGCTTGCCGAAGATTGGATTGTTGTAGAGTAAAGCAAAAGCCCCTCACTGCCTGTGGGGGGCTTCTCTTGCTATCTGATTTTCAATAGCCTTTTCCAAGAATCCTTTCATTGCGCCGTATCCCTGGCAGCAACTCCTTTCTAAATGATCCTTCATCGCCTTGTGCATCCTTGCAGTTATCCGTATTGTTGTTGTCTTTGGCAATTTAAATACCCCCCTCTGGATGTGATTACATGGAAAACACTGATTTAATACCAAAGATCGTTGACCTGGAGCTTTCCGGAACATCCTTGTCTAAGATTGCTGATAAGCTGGAAATAAGTGACTCAAGGCTGAGGACAATCCGCAAATCCACGGAATACGCGGAACATGCGGACAAGCAGTTAAAAAATCATAGCTTATCTTTAGCTAAAAAAGCTGAACTACTCAACGCCATCCATAGCGCAGCGGTAAATGGCAACGCACAGTCTCAGAAGCTGTTAGCCGGTATTGGTGGGCTTCTCGATAAAAAGGACGAAAGCGAAAACTTGTCAGAAATTGATGACACCTCCTTAATCCTTAGAGCTATTTGGGCGGGAACAGATAAGTTTGAACTTTACAAGAAAGATAAGAAATTCGCCAAGAAAACGCTGGAATTATTAACTAAGCTGAAAGAATTGGCGGGGGAATCATCCTAATCCCTCCTTTCCCGAAAATCACCCCTCACAGATAGTATATACCATCTATTATTCACTGTCAAGCGTTCTGCGCTGGACGTACTCATCCCAACGTTGATCAACCTCTTCTGGCGGGATCCCTTCGGCCACGCAGTACATTTCGCCGTATGCGTTGATTCGGTCGACATCGTATACGCTAACCATTGCCAGATCAAAAACGCAAGGATAGATAACGCGCCTCATTTTATTCTCCCTTTCTTAAACCCTCTCATGTAGGGAGGGCTTAACAAGGGGAGAAAGCCCATCCTTGGGCTTAGTTGCTCCCACAATAGTAGCAGTCATGCCC
>ENA-UOOE01000377-UOOE01000377.1-fermentation-metagenome-genome-assembly--contig:-NODE-377-length-44807-cov-6.143368_pt1 | contig 44807 bp, 64 predicted proteins | sample MGYA00245776_ERZ724021 | MGnify/ENA primary metagenome ERZ724021 (study PRJEB28704, sample SAMN03018321) | fermentation metagenome | biome: anthropogenic terrestrial biome; feature: soil; material... | reverse complement strand
TAGGGTTCACCCAGAAGAACACGTTGAAATGATTCGTTCCTTCTGCAGGGAAGGGCACTCTAAAAACCGCACCTTTTAAATTCAAAGAACAACTAATCAACAAAACATGATCACAACAGAACAGATCCTCAATGACAAATTAATAAAAAGGATGTTCAGACGTAAAAACCTAAAAGAAGATGCAATAGACAATTATAGAATAGTACTCACAGAATACTGCAATCTCTTAGATAAAACCCCCTCTGAGTTAATCCATGAAGCAAAAGAAGAAAAAAGAACAATCGTCTACGACTATGAACGAAGCATCAACGATCACATTGACGACTTTCAAGAATATTTACAGAACAGAAAATTGATGAACTCATCACGCACACTGAAAATGCGTACAATCATTGCATTCTACAATTACTACAAAACAGATCCACCAGAAGCCCCAAAATTTGGGCGGGATAAAGTCGTTAAAAAACGTGAAAAAATCATAGAAATGAAACATATTCAAGAAGTAATGCAAAACACAGGTAATAACAAACATAAAGCAATAATAACATTCCTATGTAGTAGCGGACTTCGTTCAAAGGATATGCGATTAACAACACTTGAAGAGTTTGTCGAAGCAACACGAGAATATCACAGTGAAGAGGATATAAACGATGTCATCCCTGAATTAGAAGGAAAACCGGTCATACCCTGTTGGGATTTTGAAAACAGTAAAAGAGACATAGACACAATAACATTCAACACACCCGAATGCGTTGAATATATTATAAAATACCTAAAAAGTAAAGAGGAATTAAATAACGAAGATTACCTTTTCTCATCAGATAAATATGGATATGATAAGCCTTTTTCAGCAAGAGGATTATCTGACGCATTTACTTATATGAATAAGCGAAATAATTATCCTATCCTTGGAAACGGAGTTAAATTCTTCCACCCACACGGTTTAAGAGCATTTTTCGGGACAACAATCACAAACAAAGGCGTACCGTACAGCATTGTAAAGAAGATGATGGGACATTCATTCACAGCTGTTGACAGCGTCTATGTTTATCCTTCCAGGGAAGCGTGTAAAGAGTTCTATGAAAAGAATTGTGTTGAAGCATTGACAACAACAAACGTGAAATATAAGACAATGACTTCAAAGGAGATGCAAGAAATAATAGAAAGACTGAATAAACTTGAAAACAAGGAAAAGGCACGAAGAGACCTTGAAGAAGAGGATGAAAAGCGTATCAAAAAGTTCAGAGATACCTCTGATTCTGCTTGAGATATATTTCACGACATTCATCAAAGACAGATTTAATCAACTCATGACGATCCAGGTCAGGGTGCTTTGCAGCTGCAATTGTCAAGAGATCCTCATAGGCAGGATGGGTTTCGTTGAACCAGATATACATGAGCACAGCATTTTTAAGTGCTCTGGAAGTGTAGCCCCTTGTAAATTTCTCGTTTTTTGATGCGGTTTCCTTGAAGCGTATGAAAAGTTCATCTTCGAGGATAACACAAACATTATGTCCCATGAGATTTATGTTTAAAGGTTTAACTATTTTTATTTTTCTATTTAAACCATTACTGTGTCTTTAAATACTGTTTTGTACTATTTTATGAGAGTTCTTAAGTATTTCATCATTTCATGAAATCATGTTCTCATGAAAATAAGAACTTATCAAGCACTGTCTTTAATCAATTTTAAATACTCAAAAGAGTAAGTAATCTTGTGTCACTTCATACTCGGAAGTGTTACATAAAAAGGAGGTCATGATCATATACTAAAAGCATGATCACGGATGATCTTGAATCAAATAAGAAATGTACCCAAACACTCACAAATATCGTGAGATAACTTGCTGAAAATTCTCTAAACAGAATTTAAGGCACAAATAGAAAGATTTAAATAAGTCAAAAATAGACATTCCTATGTAGCAACTGCTACAAATAACTGCAAAGGGGTCGAACTTTAGGTTTGCCGACCTGACCCCGATGCAGGACCACGAAGGTGATCAGTTGGACTGTATAGGATTCGTAAGATATATAGTTTTTCCCAAATTAAAATCTAATTTTGATCGTTATTTTAACAATAGCGATAGCAATGATCGTTTGAGCAAATATAACTGTTTTAAAAAGAGCGTTGTTGGTGATCTATATGAGTAATAGATCATTTGATGATCTCGAAACTGAAATCAGAGATCTATGGGATCGTGCTGATCAGATACGGGATGAAGATCCAGTTAAAGCTCGTGAATTGACTTTGCAGGCTCATGAGCTTGTTGTTGAGTTGCGAATGTTGCCTTTGACAGCACCATGAACTCTACTGTTTTTAATGAGAGAATAGGGGATAGCGAAAGCCTTGGAAAAATTATTGGAAATTATTTAGATTCTGGATGTGGTGTTTCAGGCTCTATACAAACTACTATTTTATCATCTTTAATTTCACAATTCCATTTGAGTTCATCCCCATATTCAATTCCTAACATTTTTGTGATGGACATAGGTATTGTTGTTTTAAGGGATTCTCCTGTGCTTTTTGCCCTTCCAACTTTTGTTTTAAATGTCATTTTCATAACCTTTCCTATTTATTTTGTCGTATTTAAATTTACAAGTTATGTTATCTATCTTGTTATATTTAATGTTATCTATATTGTTATTTATCCAGTCGTAACATTTATATAGTCTTAAGTTTAAGTAATATTGTCAAGTCGTAACATTTGTTATGACTTCTCGGAAGACAACCCAGTACGTGGATCTGTCTGACGGCTCTGATAACAGCAAAAAAGTAATCAAGGAGTACAACTACCTTCTTTTATCTCCGAGGCTGACAACGAATAGTTAGAACTTTTTATTTTGTTTAAAGAGCCTTGGGCCGTTATCTTCCAAGGTCGGATAATATAAGAGGTGAAAATAGATGCAATGTATTTCAAAACGAACTGGAATGAAAAGACGGTACAACACCGCAAAAGAAGCAGAATCAGCAGCCGAACAGATGGAAAAAATACACGGAAACCCATACACAGCATATCTATGCAAAAACTGCGGCCTATGGCACGTCGGAACCCGAACACTCGGAAAAGGAAACAAAGTCGAAAGACAATTCAAAGTCAAAAACGTGTACATGGGAAACGCAACACTCTATCGAAAGGATGGTACAACCTGGAATGCTCCCTTCAAAGGCAACATGGGGCTTGCAGATAGGATGCAACATCGTATCGAGAAAGGTGCCAAGGTGGAGGCAACAGTTGAATTTCCACGCAGAGGGGCACCTGTGGTGACTGATTTCATGGAAATAGTGAAAGAGGATTTTGGATCTGTCAAGGAACAGAAACATGAATACATCGAGCTTGGAGGGGATTACTGAGATGATAATCACAAAATCACTGAACGATAATTTTGTCACGACTGTTGATGAAAGAGATAAACAAATTTTAGAAAGATACAATTGGAAGGTTAGATTGTTCCCATTAAAGAATAGAAAGTTATATTATGTGATTGCGTGGGATTCAAAGCTCAACAAGAACGTTTATCTTCATAGAGTTATCACAGGGGCTCAAAATAATGAAGAGGTAGATCATCTCAATGGGAATGGACTTGACAATAGGAGGAGTAACTTACGAGTTGGTTCGCATCGACAAAACCAGATTAATCGTAGAAAAAGAGGGTCCTCAAAATATCCTGGAGTATATTTTGAAAAAAGTAAAAAAATGTGGAGAGCGAGGGCAAGAGTTAATGGGAAAAATAAGTGTTTTGGGTATTTTAAAAATGAAAATGAAGCTTTTAAAGCTTATTTAAAAGGAATTTATGATTTAACTGGAGAAAAACTTGTATTGGTAAAGGAGTGATTAGATGGCAAGCACGGCATACGGCTTAACAACCGAACTCTACAGGATGACAGGGGATAAAGAGAACTTCTATGACACAATGGCAAACCTAATCAGCATAGAAACAGGTGAAGAAATCGAAATCAAGAAGGTGAAAACATGAGATTAGAAGAGGAAACCCAAAGGCGTGATTACGAGTTAGCAAAGTTAAATACAAAACTCTCCGAGCATATTGAGGAGTTCCAAGAAGAATTTCCAGATGAAGATTCAAGAGGGCTGCTCAGCTCACTCTTAGAAATGAAAAGCAAAGCCTTGAAGGTGAAAATATGAGAACTCTTGAACGTAAACGACAAGGCGTGAACTGGGAACCACTCGCCAAAGCACTCCCCGTCCTCACTGTCGTCTTAACATTTGCCCTTTTCATATTCATTTTAGGCATACTCCAATATGTCGGGGGCAACTATTAACCTTTTTTGGAGGATCACACCGTGAATGGAAAACCATGGAAAAATGAGGATGAAGAAAAACTAGTACAAATATTCCCTCATGCCTCTGATACGGAGTTATTAGAAGAGTTTTATCCAAGGAGCCTTATGGCCATACTCACTAAAGCTCGGAAGTTAGGGGTTACGCGGGGTTATGGACGTGTTTTAAACAGGATACATAGGAATCAGTTGAAGTTAAAAGGAGAGGTGATTTAAGATGGATTTTGATATAAAGGAAGCAGGAAAATTAATCGGATTAGGAAAAACAGTATTCACAAAGGCAAAAACAAAGACCATAAAAGTCGTAGTTGATAAAATCGAAGACTATGAACAGGAATACTTCGCAAACGACTTAAAATTAGCCCAACTAGTTAAAGAAAAACAAACCGTTGAAGCAACTGCAAAATCAGAGAAGAAAAGATTAGACACGGAGATTCAAGGACATATAAATGAGATACTCAAGACTAAACGCGGTTTTGATGCAACAGAACGTTATGAACATCGGAATGATGATCTAATTCAGTTACTCCGTGATTGTTTACACGAATTTGATTCTATGGAGGGGTTATGGGCCTCTGATAGTACGGGGGAGGTTAAAGAGAATCATTTTCAATTAGAATTTAATGGGTTAACTGGACGATTAGGGGACGCAATAACCGTATTAGAAGGAGATGAATAACATGGCATGGGTACAGGCAGAATTAGAAGAAAAACAAGAATATGATAACGATAAAAAGACTGAAACATTCATATTTGAAGAAGGCGAACCAGTAGAATTTGAAATCCTCAAAATGGGAAGCAATACAGATGACTATGGCAAAGAAAAACCATGGTACCTCGTAGAAGATGGGGATAATAATAAATGGTTTCTCCCAGGACACACCAAACTTGTATCTAAACTTAAACAGTTGAAAGTAAAACCTCGAAAGGAAGATGAAGACGGGGAAATAATAGAAGATGGTGACCTTGTCATGGTGGAATTAACTGGTGAAAAAGATATAGGACGTGATTATCCTATGAAACTTTACAACGTCCAGAAATGGGAAGAAGAGGAAGAATGAGGTGGCAGTTATGACTGAAAAGAATGAAATAACAGTACAAAACACTGTCAGCATAGCAGTAGATCCCAAAATTGCAACAGAAGAAGCACGCAACGCGGGGGTTTACCTCCTAAAACTCCTTGATAAAAAGGAAAAGAAGGTAGTCATCAATGGTAAGAGACATATTGAATTTGAGGATTGGATAACTCTTGGAAACTATTATGGATTAACCGTTGAAACTGGGGATGCTGAACCAGTTGAAATCTTTGGAGCCAAAGGATTCAAAGCAAAGGCACGAGTTATCCGTATAGAAGATGGTGTAGTCATTGGAGGGGCTGAAGCATATTGTCTGAATAATGAACGTAATTGGAGGAATAAGGATTACTTCCAACTTGCAAGTATGGCACAGACACGAGCAGGGAGTAAGGCGTTATCTAATGAACTTCGATGGGTTACAGCATTATCGGGCATTGCAGGCACCCCTGCCGAGGAAATGGACGGTATAAATGGTAAGTCCTCAAGTAAGCCACGTCCACGTCCTAAACCTAAAGGTAAAGTTGAAACCATCACACAGGATGATGGGTCTGAGTTAGAACCTCCAAAAAAGGCACGGAAGGAAAAGAAAGTCGTTGAAGTCAGTAAATCAGCATTGAAGGAAATCTTCAAACTCAGTCCTGAACTTAAAGAGAAATTCCAAGCCATAGTTGATGCAGGGGAACCAGTACCAGTACCAAACCTACTCCGAGAGGCACAGAACCTCTACGCTGAAGGGGATATGGACTTGTTCAAACAGATACGTGGGATTATAAAAGAGGCCAAATAAAGGCCCCCTTTATCCTTTTTTTGGAGGTGATTTTGGATGAGAGAAATTAAATTCAGAGCATGGGATAAATCTGAAAAGAAGATGAAAGAAGTTTCATGCATTGACCTTGTGGAAGATGGGGTAGTGGGTGTGGAACTGATAGGGGATACCTGTTTTGAACATGTAATGTGGAACTATGTTGAGTTAATGCAGTTCACCGGCCTACATGACCGGAATGGCACAGAAATATACGAAGGCGACATAATCCAAATGGGAGGATGCAGAGGTTTTGTTACTTTTAAAGGAGGGATATTGTGTGTTGAAAGACGCATCCATTACAATGAAGGTAAATATGTCCCGTATCTGGATTGGCCTGCTGAGGCTTTTGAGGGCTGTGAAATCATTGGTAACATCTTTGAGAATCCTGAACTCCTGGAGGCTGAAGAATGAATCTCTCTCAATTCATCAAAAGATGGGTTCAGACTTACGGGTCAATAGAATTTAATTTAAATATGAACTCAACATGGGGATGTTCACCTCGCAGACATGAATTTGAAGAAAAGTATCGAGAACAGTTCTATGATGATGTAAAAAGCTGGGAACCTTTATATCATCCAATTGTTGCTATTCAAGAGGCTCAACAGCAATTTATTGAACTTCAAAAAGATTTCAACGCCCTTTGGAGTAAGATCATGGAAGGCACAATTCCTTTACAGGGCGTGATAGGGTGACCTCTGTTCTTGTTGATAACAGGGAAAAACCCGAAACCATCCAACGAGGCCGAGCATACTTCAAAGACCTAACCGTTACAACACTACCAGTTGGTGATGTCCTCGCAGGAAACATTGTAGTTGAACGAAAGAAGGTTGAAGACTTCGAAGCCAGTATCAAAGACAAACGATACGTGAACCAAGCCTGTAACATGATAGAAGCCTCCGAGAAGGGAGCTCACTGTTACATCATTCTTGAAGGGTCATTTAAAGACCTGTGCAAGTCAGGTTATAGCAGTATCTCAAGGGAACAGTTCTACGGTGCAATAGCAAGTCTCAGTGAACGGTATGGAATCACAGTCTTGATGGTTGAAGATAACTATGACTTTTGGCTCATGGTTGAAAAGCTCATCAAGAAATACAATGATAAAAGACCCATACGACGCGTATATGTTCAACCAAACGGTGAAACCGTCACCACAAGGATGCTCCAAGGCATCACAGGACTTGGTGAGGTAAGGGCACGGGCGATTGCAGACATGTTCAACATCTCAGACCTGACATTCCTGCAGCCTGAGGATCTTCAGAAAATTGAGGGAATCGGACCCAAATATGCTGAAACAGTAATCAGAGCCGTTAAAGAAGGGATTGGATAATGCAAAAAACATTGAATGATTTTGGGGCCGTCAAAGATCCTCTTGAATTCGGGAATTGCAGGTACAGATTTTTAGATCCAACCAGGGTCCCTAAAGAGCAAAAATATTCTGATGAGTTCCAGGGAGTGCGTTGTATCTATTTGGGCTTTGAGTGTGGTGGTAAAAATGATGAATGTTTATGTGGTTGTTGGACCCCACGTAACCCTAAAAAGGGTTATTTTTCATGGGTAGGTAAGGATCCATTTAAAAAGTCAAAACATGGTCCTAGAGTGGTTGATAATGATTGGAAACCGTCTGGTTGGGATAATTTAGTGATGGAAATGATTCAAAATAAGAAGAGAGGGGTTGAGTATGGAGCTTGATGAGGAATACATCGAAGACTACCAACGAACCCTCCACAAAGCACACACACGAAAGGAGGGGGACAATGGATGACGCGAACCACATAACACAGGAAATAAGAGCACCACGACCTGACGATCTCAACAGGGACGGATCCATGAAACTCAGCCCTGCTCTAAAACTATTCTTTCAGATGTACCATGAAACCGACATTAACCTCTTAGAAGCTGAAATCAAGGAAAACCAGAGAACCATCCCCTTAAACGTTGATTACTTTGAACTAAACAGTTTTCTTAATGATTATGTCAGAGAAGGGCTTTTCAACCACAACCCCGAAACTGTGATAACTGGAAGTCAAACAGTTTTAAACCCAAAACTAAGAATGAGGGTTAATGATATACCCCAAACCAGCCCATTAAAAGAGTTAGACACACAACACGTTGGAAAATTTGTCTCAACAGTGGCCATGGTTAAAAACATCACGCCGATTAAAGCAAAGATGAAAAAGGCCGTCTTTGAATGTCGAAGTTGCTTTAAAATGTATGGACAAGATCAGGAAGAAGGCGAAATACAAGTAGTTCAACCTGCCCTTTGCCTGGACTGTGGAGGCCATTCCTTCAAACTATTACCTGAAAGAAGTGACTTTGTCAATTACAGGTATGTGAAACTTGAAGAACCCCTTGAACTCAGAAAATCAGGGGCAACAAGAGAGTTCCTGGCATACATGGAAGAAGACCTTGCAGGGCCAAATCAAACAATTAAACCTGGTGATGTGGTGGATGTTTCAGGGGAATTTGGAGTGGTTTATAACGAAAGAACCAATGAATGGCCATTTCTTTTGAAGGTACATAATATAGAACCCTTAAATTCCAGTTTTGAAGATATTGACTTGACAGATGAGGACATAAGTAAGATACTTGATCTATCTCAAGAGAAGGATATTTTCAAGAAATTGGTTGATAGTATAGCTCCAAACATCTACGGCTATGAAAACGTGAAATCGGGAATTATACTTCAATTATTTGAGGGCAACAAACCAGAAGATGAAACCAAGGATCGATGGGTCATCCACATACTACTAATTGGAGATCCTGGTATTGGAAAATCAAAGCTTGTCAAAGAAATAGCAACCATGGCACCCAAAGGGATCAGTGTTTCAGGTACAGGATCAACCGAGGTAGGATTAACAGCATCAGCCGTTAAGGATGAACTCACAGGAAAATGGGCAATGGAAGCCGGAGCCATAGTCCTCGCAGATTCAGGGTTACTATGCATAGATGAGTTCGACAAATTATCACAGAAAACTATGAAAAGCCTTAACGAACCTATGGAAAGCCTGACAGTCAGCACAGCTAAGGCAGGACTTGTTCAAACAATGAGTGCACGAACATCTGTTCTGGCAGCTGCAAACCCGAAATATTCCAAGTTTGACAAGTACAAATCGATTAAAGAACAGATTGAGATTCCAGAAAGCACATTATCACGTTTTGACCTTGTCTATGCAATGGAAGATAAAATCGATGAAGCGGGGGACTATAAACTCGGTGAAAAAATCCTTAACGATGAACTATCCATGGATGAAAAAGAGTTGTTGGACCCTGACATCGTTAGAAAGTATATTGCTTATGCCAAAAATGAGGTTCATCCTGTCCTGACTGAAGAGGCAAAAGAAGCCATAATCAAGTTTTATGTTGAAACAAGACAGGCTGCACTTACTAATGATGATAGTAAACCTATCACGCCAAGGGATATGAAAGCTATTGAACGACTGAGTATCGCAAGGGCAAAGGTAGAACTCAGGGAACATGTGTATCTTAGTGACGCTGAGGATGCAATTAAGATCTTTGCGGGTGCATTAAAAACGGTTGGACTTGAACCTGGAACAGCGGGGGCACTGAGGGGAACAAAAAGCAACAAGGAAATTGAAAGCATCAGAATTGCAGAGGGTTTGATTAAGAGCTATGTTGAAAGTTATGGCTTGAGTTTGCCCCGTGATGCTGTGGCTGAAATTAAGGAAGATTTGAGGGTGAACAGGTCTTTGAGTGATGAACTGGTTGATAAGATCTATCGAGAAGCATATAATAATATTAAGAAGAGTGAAAAGTATTAAGGTGAAATGGGTGTCTATAGAGTGTTCTCAGAATCTTATATAATTTATATAATTATATAATTTATATAACTTTTTTTTGAACACAGGGTACACTTGTTTTGAAAATGCATACTTTCTCTTTTTAAAAGTATTATTATTATGGTTCAATAATTTATATAATTATATAACTGGTGGTAATATGTCAAAATTCGTAAGAAGCATAAACATAGAAGAAACCGTCTGGAACGAAGCCAAAACAAAATTCCCAAACCTAAGCCAATTCATTGAAGATTTCCTAAAGGCAGCACTCCTCTCTGAAAACAACGATGAAATCCAATTAAGACAAACCCAAATACGACTACAACAGGAAATCGTGGCAAAACAAACCGAACTAACAGCAATCGAATCAAAACTAAACAATGTCACAGCTGCAAAACAGGATAATTCTAAAATGATGGATAATGAATGGAGAAGACTCTTCATGACCTATAAAGATACACACTGGCATGATGAAAGCCTGGAAGAAAGGTTCATGGAAGTTTCAGGACTCTCAGAAGATGTTTTAAGAGAATTAATGGAAGAAGTGTACATTGACCTTAAACATGGTGATGGGGATCAAAATAAGATCAGGTTCTGGAGTTTTGTTGAGGAGAACTATCTTAAAGGTGGTGATTAAATGAAGACTTCAAATATAAATTTCATTGATGATATTACAGGACACATATCTAAAAGATTACATGAAGGATGGATGATATTCTACGGCCCAATAGACTACTACAAATCCATAGAATACACTTATTACCCTCCAGGGACTCCTGAAAATAATAACTTTGAATTAATCTCAGGAGGATTTTGTGGAAAAATAATTTCAATTGGTTTGGGTAAAAAAGAAGGAAAAATTCTTAACATTATTGGCAAAAAGGCCATTAAAAATTTAATAGCGTGGGAATGTTTTGATAAAAAGGAAATTGGATATTTGAGTCTCGATTTAAGAAAAAAAGATAAAGTATCCATGGACTCCTTTATTTCTGATAGGATCGCATTAATGTTCCTAAACTTAGAATTTGAGATTAAAACTGGAATCAAACTTCCATCTATCTTTGAAAGACCTAAATTCGAAAGTTCTGAAACAAAGAAACCTAATAAAAAAGGAAAGAAAAGAAACCACATTTCAAAATCAATCCGACACGAAGTATTCAAAAGGGACCGTTATAAGTGTGTTGAATGTGGTGCAAGCAAAGAAAAAACCACTTTGCATATAGATCACATCCTTCCAATTTCACAAGGTGGCACGGATGAACTTGATAATCTTCAAACTCTCTGTGAGGAATGTAACTTTGCAAAATCAAGCCGTAAATGGAAGGGAGGTCTTGAATGAACTCCCCTTGCCCTTATTGTACACTTGAATGGCAAGATTGGACTTGGGCTGAGTCTTCCTTTGATGGTACATGGGCTTATCGGCGTGAGATATCCAAGTGCCCTGTATGTGGACGGTTGAATGAACGAATAGTGAATGAGGTGAAAGTATGAATGGGCTTGAGTTAAAAACTGTTGGTGAAATAGTAAGGGAATTAGAATATTCAAAGAAGAATCTTGAAGAACATATATTGCAAGAAAAGGAAAAGAATGAGTTAGACAGTTTAAAAAGACAATTAAATTATGTGAATGGTCAGATCTCAGGGATAAAACGAGTCATTGAATCAATTATAACTTTAAATTGAATATGGGGGCTGAAAGGATGGGAATAATTTACGGTGAAGATGCTTTAAAAAAAGTGGTAGGGGCAGAAATAAAAGAAATTGAAAGCATTCAAAGGATTACTGAAGGATTTGATGAGCTAAGGATACATTTTAATTGTGGAATGCTTGTAATTAAACGAAGAAGTATGAGTTTAGAAGTACGCTACGAATTTCTTTCAGATGATGAGGAAGAATAATGGACAAGGATAATCACTATGGTAAATCATTAAAACTGGGAAAAGATAATCCTGTTGTTAAATTAGCCCAAATAAACTTAATTAAAAAACAGAGAGAACAATTTTTATCTATCTTTTTTGGTAAAGGTGATTAAATGATGACTGGAAACTTTTGTGACGATGATAATTGTGAAATCAACACGGGATACACTGCAAGTGAGATTAAAGAAGCTAAACGCAAACTCAGAATCTCAAGGGAAATGCACTATGGAGGTATGGTTGTCTCGGATGATGAGTACCATGAAGCCCTGAAGATATTAGGGGAGGAATGATAAGGATGGTTAATCAACACATAAAAAATAGGGCTGCATGGAAAAGACAACAAGCACATAAACGCAAACTAATAATTGAAGCACGAAGACTTGAAAATAAAAAAGAAGAGTTCAGGAAAGACCCTCTAAAAAAGATAAATGAGATAATTAAAAATGCTGCAACATGTGTGCAACCATTTATGGAATATTTAGGGGATGTTGTTAAAAAGGCAAATGAATCATTATATCAATTAGGTGTGTTTGCATGTAATATATTAGGAATTAAAAGCCCTGAACCACTTAAGAGAATTGTTAAATCTGATGATTGTATTAATCCTTATTTTAAAGGGATTATTATCCAAAAAGATGTTCTATGGGGGACTAAACAATGAAACCAATCGAGTGTAAGGTTTGTCATCAACAGACAACCATCAAAGAAGTGAAAAACCTAAACAGCCCATTACAAGATGTGGATTATGTTAAAACCGAGTGTGGACATAAGTTTTTAGTTGAATATGCTGATAAGAAGGTAGAATGATGGTTTTACAGGAACAGTGCAGTAAGAATTATGAATGTGGAACCCCTCAACAGTTCTTTGATAATATCTCAAAAAGTTATGGGGAGTTTGATTTGGATGTTTGTGCATCTGAAGAGAACCATAAATGTGATAACTATTTCACAATTGAAGAGGATGGTTTAAATCAGGAATGGACGGGTAAGGTGTGGATGAACCCTCCTTATGGTGTTGAGATTCCTAAGTGGATTGATAAGGCTATTGAAGAAAGTTCTCATTGTGAATATATTGTTTGTTTAGTTCCTGGAAGGATTGACACTAAATGGTTCCACAAACTCCTCCATTCTGAGGTATTAAATGATATAATCATTGTAAAAGGTAGAATTAAATTTGAAGGGTTTGAAACTGGGGCCAAATTCCCCTCAGTGATTGCAGTACTTGATAAAAAGGTTAAAAATTGTATAAATGAATGTCCTATTTGGTGGACTTGTGATAATAAATTTGAAGATTTAGGGGTGATCTGAATGGATGAGGAATATATCAAGATGTGCCGTGAAGCCACAGAGATCCAAGAACAATGGAAACCTAAAAGTGGGGACATGTTCCATTTTAAAGCAGTAATAAATCCTTTTAAACCATGTATGTTTAGATCAGATGTAAATAATTCAATAGTATCTTATTCTGAAAATAATCAACTAGATAAAATTTGGCTTCCAAGGCAGGAGGATCTACAGGAAATTTACATGGCACCGTATAAAGGAGGATTACATGTTTCTACAATGGTAAACTCATTTTACAGATGGTTCTGGGATGAATATAATAATAAGGTTAAGAGTTGTCTTGAACAGTATGATTGGAATGAGATTTGGCTTTGTTTTGTCATGGAAACGTGTTACAGTAAACGGTGGACTGGTGAAACCTGGGAGAAAACAGATTAACTTCTTACTTTTTTTTCTCATTTTTCTTCTCGTATTTACATTTTTCGATAGTTTTAAGTACTATGAACATAATAATTATTAACTAAGTAAGTGTGAATGCAGGTCGGCAAACCAGTGGATGGTTGGTCGAATGTCTGCAACAAAAAACAAACAGGAACAGGAAATAAGGGTTGAAGAGAAAAAGAAGACAGAAAAGGATTACCTTGCTATTTTTGATACATATTATAAGGAGTTTAATGTCGTAGATGCTTATCACGATTTATTCGAATCGATTGAACTGACAGGACGGAGCTACACAGTAGGACGGATCCACAAACCAATCATGAAAGTGGAAATAAAGGCATGTCCCGTCTGCAAACATCCAATAAAATCCTATGATTATCACCGGAATGAAGTAGTCTGTGATAAATGCGGAGTGGTCGTTTCAACATACACTTATGACCCTGGGGATTACAACCCTAATGAGCTACCCTGGAATGATGGCCGATTACGAAAAGATGAACTCCGAGTTATTGGATTGGAAAGGAAACGAAAAAGGAAGATAGAAGGATTTAACCCAGAAAATAAAGTCAAACATCAATCAGATATGAAAAGGTGGAGGCGAAAACAGTATATCAACAAGTTAGATCTGGTTGCAGAACAGCTTAAAATGACAGAAAATGAAAAAGAAATCGTAGAACACGTGATTGATACTTATAATTTAAAACAGATCCATAGCCGACTAAAATATGATACAATAATACCTGCAATTTGTCGTTATGTGCTTTGCAAGAATGGGAAAGGTTCAGAGTTACGTTTCAACCGTGCAGTGTTCAAAGAAAATAATGTAACTCCTGAAAATTATGAATTAATGGCTAATAATATTAAACGGTTAAGAATATTTGGCCATTAAGCTATGATTTACGTATTGATTAATATATACTCTTTTTAACTTATTTTATTTGATTTAAACCTTTTTTTGGTCGTGTTGAACGTTGCAATAGTTGTCGAGGGAAATAATTAGACTAGTTTTTTCTCTTATACAGATTTCGACCAACTATCACCTTATCCTCCCTCCACAACAGGGGGGAGGTTTAAATTTCATGCAGTTATATGGGCCTGTAAAACGGCCCCGCTACCTAAACTTTTAGGAAAAGTTTAATCAAAAGGGGCGTGTTAATATGCTTTTTATTACCCTTAGAAGTGTCTATCAATCTTAAGCTATGCTGAGATTGTAAAACCCAAAACAGAAAAGGGGCGATTTTAATATTCAACGAGAATTATTTTTACTAATATTACTATGTTTATTTGTTAGTTTACCTATCTCAAGTGCAACAAACCAACCATACAATATCACCGTATCAAAGAAATACATCACAGCCACAAGTAAATGCAGTTGTGGACATGGAACATGGAATTATAAGACAGTTACATTCTATAATTACGATCCTTCATCCCATAGGTGGGGGGTCTTGAGTTACAGTAAATATGCAGATGCAGGACAATGGACTTCAAGGATAACGGATGTTGATTATTGTATGCAATGTGGAAAAGAGAAGATAAGTGGCTCTAATTTACATTTGATACGATATTATGGGAACAGTACAACAACAAAACCAGTTCAAAATAATACTGTTGAAAACAAAACAGTTCCAAAACCTAAAAGTCCAGTTGAACAAGCAAAATCTACTTTTTTAAGTAAAGCTCATTTGAATGTTTTTGAGCTATTTTAAATTTATTTTTACGAGGTGTTTTTTTGATTGAAACAATTGAAGTTAACGCAAGTTTTATTCAAATAGATAATAAGCACGTTGCAATTGTAGATAAAGAAGATTACCCAAACCTTATAGGTAAATCATGGCGTGCTGAATCAATGCATGGTAAGGATAATCATTATGCAGTTACAACGAAATACCTTGGAAAAATAAACGGTAAAAAAAGACAAACTACTCAAAGGATGCACCGTTTGATTATGGAACCATCAAAAGAGGTTCAAATAGACCATATTAATCACAATGGGCTTGACAATAGAAAAGAAAACATAAGGATTGTTACATGTCGCCAAAATAACCAAAACAAGATAAATAAAGGATCCTCAAAATATCCTGGTGTTTCATGGGAAAAATCAAGACAAAAATGGAAAGCGGGAATTGAAATAAATGGACATCATCGGTTTTTAGGACACTTTACAAATGAAAGGGATGCGGCCAAAGCTTACGAACGGGCTTGTAGGTCTTTAGGTGAGGAATTAGTTTGTAAAACTTGAATATGCTTTTAAATTAAATTCTTTTACTTTTTAAGTCCTTTGGTGTAATGGCATATCATATCGGACTTTGAATCCGATGATCCACGGTTCGAATCCGGGAAGGACTATTCAATACTTTTTTAATACTTATTTGAAGGTGTTATCATGTTTGATGAACCAAGAAGTAAGTATTTTGTGAATTGTCCCCGTTGTAGGGCTTATGTCCTTAAAACGGTGGGGAAACCAGTTAAATGTCGGAATTGTGGATATACAGAAACAGAAGAAATGGAAAAGGAGATGAGATAATGGACATAAAAGTACAGATTGAAGTAATAGCAATAGTAGGAATCCTAAGCGGACTCGCAATGTACATGGGACTATCAGAAATGGCAACAGCAGGTCTTGGTGGACTTGTAGGATTCCTAAGTGCAAACCAGTTAAAAGAAGCAAGCGAATAAAAACCGAGATTGATGGAGGCCCAAGCAATGGTACACACAGACCTCCACCGATCCAAGGATCTGTGGAAACAAGGATATAACACTTCCGATCAAGGGGCAGACCATGAAAACAACAAAAGACACCAACCCAAACGCAGAAAACACAGGTTGCAACCCTCAACATCAGTGCATACATGAAGAATGGCGTGAAACCGTAAATCAAGACATCAAAGACCTAAAAGAAGATACCAAAGACCTTAAAAACAGTCACATGGACATATTACTTGAAATAAAAGGTTTAAGAACAGATTTACGATTAACACAACAACAAAACGGTTATCAAAACAAAGACATTGAATGCCTGAAAACACAGAAAGAAAAACAGGAAAACAACCGATTCGAGATGAAACGAGATACATACAAACTCATAGGGGCCTTCATATTAGGAGTAATCACACCAATCATACTATTCTATCTTAAAATACACGCATGAAGGTGAATTGTGATGGAAATACTTGATAATATAAAAAGAGTTGCAGAAAAGAAATGCCCATGCTGCCGACCCGTACGATTCAAAGAAAACCTACTACTCATCAATGAACCACCAATTTCAAGCGGACCTGGGGCACATCAAAGATGGTTAGACCTGAAAGATTACCTCGACACTAACTATGATGATGTGAAAGTCATCAAAAACAAATACCAACTCGAAGTCATGCCAGTTTAATCAAAGGAAGTTTATTTTTATGGAATTTATCAAAGTCAATGAGATCAAACCACATCCTGAAAACCCAAGGGATCATGATGATGAACAGATCCAGAAGATTGCAGATTCAATTGAAAGGTTAGGATGGGGAAGACCCATAATCCTAAGCAAAGATAATTATATTCTTGCAGGACATGGAGCTTACATTGCAGCCACTGAAAAACTACATTTAAAAGAAGTTCCATTTGTAAGGATGAAACACTTACATGACAGTCCAGAAGCCAAAGCCTATATGATTGCAGATAATAAACTTACTGATGAATCAGAATGGAACTATGGAAAGTTAGAACCAATATTTGAGGAATTAGAACTTGAAGGCTTTGATTTACAACTTACAGGCTTTGAAGATAAAGAACTTCGAGAAGTTGAAAATAAACTTGAAGGACATCAAGAAGTGGAAGAGGATAACTTTGACGAAGAAGTTACAGAAAGTATGTGTCAACCTGGAGACATTTGGCAATTAGGCAAACATAGGTTGATGTGTGGGGATTCAACCAATACGGATGATGTTAAAGTTTTAGTTGATAATAATAAGGTTGATATGGTCTTTACAGACCCTCCTTATGATTTTGATAAAGATAAAGAAATAGCAGTACAATTGGACAAAATAACAGAAAATAGTCATATATTTGTAATGCATGATGATAGAGGCATAATAAATTATTTAAGAGCTTCACAGTTTGAATTTGATAGATTCTTTGTTTTAGATACTAAAATATGCAGTCCAAGAGGGAATGACCCTTACCTTAGACACATATTAGTTTCACATGAACGCAAAGGACAGCCAATGAAACATGAGAATAAATATGATGGCCTCTCATCAATAATTCCAATTGAATATCGTAAAAACATCAAAGAAGAAAGATTGCATGACCACCAAAAGACTGTTAAGGATGTTTCAAAGTTCATAACTCACTATTCACATAAAAAACAGAACATATTAGATTTATTTGGTGGTTCCGGAACAACACTGATTGCTTCAGAACAATTAGAAAGAAATTGTTTTATGATGGAATTAAACCCTCATTTCTGTGATATAATAATAAAAAGATTTGAAGACTTTACAGGAAAAAAAGCAGAAAAAATATAATTAAAAAAGAGCAGCCTGAACATCTGCACACTGAACAGGGAACTCTTTACGATCTGCAGGGACCACTTTAAGATTGGGCTTCAAGAATACAGGGATTTTATTAATATCTGCAAAGTTCATCATGTCTAAAACCCATTCCTTTTCTGGCTGTGACGCTCTTGGATAACTACAAGCACCAATGATGAGCCAGTCAAGATTTGAATTATTCATTTTAACTTGTTCAAGAAGTGGTTCACACGATAAGAAAGTTATATGATCATTGATCTTATCAAGCACATTCATTGCACGGTCATACATCTTTTGATCCGTAGCTGAACATCCAATCCAACAGTTACGTGGAAACTCAAATTCTAATAACCGTTCAGGATTTTTAGTTAAGAATTGAAACGTATGCTGCTTACTAAGTTCACAGATATGAAGTACACGTTCAATCCATTCCTTTGGAACCCATTCACCAAACAAATCAGCCATACTACATACAAAGATTTTCTTACTTTTACTTTCCTTTAATGGTTGCCTAATTCTACTTTCATGGAACTCAGGTTCCCAAGATCTTTTAAAACGATGTGAAATAGCCTTTGCATAGCAGTATTCACATTCATGTTTACATCCCGTCACAGGATTCCAACTCTTATCAGTCCATTCTATACCAGTCGTGTTCATAGTCTCACCTTTTAATTTTTAAACATAATATGCACTTTGGATACCTTAAAGGTTATTGTCCACATCCCAAAACAAAAACAAAGAAAGGAGAAACATAATAATGTCAAAACGTGGACGAAAAACAAAACTCACCCCAGAACTCCAAGAAGAGATATGCAAATACATAAAACAGGGGAACTATGCAAAAACAGCGTGCTTGCTCTGCAATATTAGCGAAGCAACATATTACAACTGGTTAGAACGTGGAAAAACATCTAAATCTGGAAAATATGTTGAATTTCTTGAGTCTATAAAAAAAGCAGAGAAGTTTGCAGATGCGTATTTTGTTCAGATAATACGAAAGGCTGCTGAGAAACATCCTATGAATTGGACTGCTGCAGCATGGTTACTTGAAAGGAGATCTCCTCAAGAATGGGGGAACAAAGAAGAATTAGATATAACTCACCACACCGGAATTGATGAACTTGCCGCTAAACTTCAAGCAGGACGTGAAAAAGCTCGGAAGGAAGCGGAAGAGAGAAGTTAAGAAGACATTTACGTATGGGGAGTTTGGACCTAAAGCCGTTGATGTTATTGATAACTCCGATGCTTTCCTTAACATATTAACAGGGGCTATACGTAGTAGTAAAACTATTGATTCCACAATAGCATGGCTTCAATTTGTTAGTGCTTCCCCTCATGATGAGTTCATGCAGAGTGGGAAGACACGAACAAGCCTGTACCGTAACGTATTACGTGATGAACTCTCCATGCTTGAAGGTATGGGGGTGGATTATGAACACCGTGCTGGTGATGGTTATCTCCGGATTGATGATAAATACATCTGGCTTATGGGATTCAACAATGAATCTGTAGTTGAAACCGTAAGAGGAATGACCATCGCAGGATGGAATGCAGATGAAACCAACACCTACCCAAAGAATGCAGTAGAAGAAGCACTTGACCGGTTAAGCTTAGAAGGAAGTAGAGCCTACTGGACTATGAACCCCGATAGTCCATATCATTACATTAACAAGGAATATATTACTAATAAGGAACTTTTAGAGAGTGGAACATGTAAGGTATGGCAATTCAACTTATGGGATAACCCTAACCTTCCTCAAGAGTATATAGATCGTATATTAATCCGTTACCCAAAAGATACGGTACAATATAAACGTAAAGTCCTTGGTTTATGGGTTATAGCTGAAGGATGTATTTATGACCATTTCCTTGAATCACGGCACACCTTTACAGATGAGGATATTCCATATGCAACCTATGATCAAAATGGGAACTTCAAAAGCCTTGATTATGACTATTATGTGATCGGTACAGATTGGGGAAGTGGAACAGTAACTGTCTTCGGCTTATTTGGGATTAAAAGAAGCCCTAAAGGTAACCATTACCACTTATTAGATGAGTTTTACTTTGACACAACCCAACATACAAGAGGATTAAAGGCAAGTGAATATGCAAATAATGCCATTGATATGCTTAACTTCCATGGACAACTCATACCCATCAATGCCTTTTTCACACCCCATGATGCATCAACCCTCCGAAACGAACTTAATACAAGACACTGGTTAGGACAGAAGATGCCAGTACGAACATATATGCCAGATACACTTGCAGATATTGAAAGTATCAAAGAAGTGATTGCAGATGACCGGTTCATGATTAACAAAGAAAGATGCCCTAACACCCTTGATTGTATGATGACCTATGCATGGGATCCTAAAGCCCAAAAAGTGGGTAAAGATGCACCGTTGAAGGTAGGAGATCACCCCGCAGATATGATCCGTGGCCCTATTCTTGGTACTCGTAGTCTGTCTATGGGTAATGATAGGCGTAGTAGTAGGGCGTATACTTTTAGTAAGGCTGGAAGGGATGAAAGAAGAGTAAGGATAAGGTGATAAAATGGTTTGTTCTTTGTATCTGAATAAATACGAACTCGAAAAAGCAATTAAGATGATAAGAATAAGGGAATATAACAGATCCTATTTTATGTATGGACCTGAAAGAACATTATTAGATTCTTTAAAGAATTTAGAGGGCGATGGGACCTGTTCCAATGCGAGGTGATAAAATGGAATGGGACTTGAGATATTACATGCCTACGTTAATTGGATTAATCTTATTAATTGGGTTAATATTCCTCTTCATGAAACTATTTTGATTTTGAACATTTTTCATTTTATTCTCATTTTTCACTATTTTGTTTAATTACACTTACTATTTTACACTCATTTGAAGCCCATTCACGGCTTCTTTTACCTAATTTTGAAATCAACTTCCATATACCAGAATATAACGAAGTTCACAGGACTTGATATCTCATGAAACAATTTAACCCCACGGAGTACTTCCACATCGGAAACCTCGAAGCAGCACAATCAAACCCCACACCAACCCTCCGAAGTGGAATGGGCCGACAACAAAGCAAAACCGTTGATAGTACATGGTTCAAAGGCATGTTCAACACCACCTACAACAAAGACAAACTGGACTATAACGATTATGATGCAATGCTTGAGGATCCCCAAATCAAAGCTGCAAATGACATCATAGAATACTTCCTATTATCCAAGGCGTGGGAGATCACACCTGCAAGTGATGACCCATTGGATGTTGAAGTTGCGGAGTTCATAGAGAATGTGTTTAAACGTTTAGACACTCCAATGCGACAGATACGAAGGAACACCTACACAGACCGGGTTTATGGTTACAGCGTTTCTGAATTAATCTTTGCCTTTGATGAAAAGAAGCATAAAATCGTGTTAAAGGATATAATCCCTATTCACATCAAGACATTGAAGAACTGCTTCCAAACCGATGACTACGGGAACATCACCGGCGTAGTGCAAAGTGGATATGGTATAACCGACACCATAGAACTTCCCCCTGAAAAATGCTTTATCACAACCCATGATGAACGATTCAGGGACAAATACGGTAATTCGGACTTGCATTGTATCTATGATAATTACTTCATGAAGACGAAGATCCTTGAATGGTGGGCTATTTACCTTGAAAAGATGGAAGGCCCTGCATTATTCGCAACAGCGGGGACTGATGGGGATACTGAACAGCTCTGGAACTTCATCGAAGACATAAGAGAAGGCCGTGCCGGTGCTGTTGGAAAAGATGGGGATAAGATACAAGTTATTGAGTCCTCACATCGTGGGGAAGGGTTCATCCAAGCCTTGAATTATCATGACACTGCAGTTCTCCATGCCTTTAAGGTAGGTACACTCCTCCTTGGTGAAAGTGGGGGGGCTAGTGGTAGTTATGCCCAAAGTCAGACCCACATGGAATCAACCCAGATAGTCCTTGATGGTATGGCAGAGGATAATGCTTCAAATTGGCAGCAACTTGTTAAACGATTGGTGGATTTGAATTACCCTGGAGTTGAGGATTATCCATTATTTAGTTATGAGGCTTTTACTCAGAAGGATTTACTTAGTTTATTATCCGCTATTCAGCCTTATGCCCAATCATTCCTGGTGGATACGGGTAATAAATGGTTTGAACAGTTACTGATTAAGATATTAAAACAGTATGCGGGTTTAGAGGTTTCAGAGGATGAATTAACCCCCGGAACAGCGGGTGAACCATTAAATAGTGAGGGTAATCCACTTGTGAGTCCGGAGAATCAGGAAATTTTTAACCAAGTTCAAGAGTTATTCCCTTCAACACAGACAACAGAACCAAACCAAGTAACAGAGTAAAAAAAGGGGCGTTAAAGGATGGCTGCATGGGATAAAAAACCCAACCCACTCATAAAAAAACGCCTATACAACCTAATGGCCGACAACGAACAAATACTAACCAAAATCCTCAACATCAAACAGAAAGAACTCAACCAACTCCTAAAACTCTACGCCAAACATCCGGAGAAACTCTACAAAGCCCTTCAATACTGGATAGCACAAGGCACTCTTTTAAATAATGCCAATATTGGAGATTTGGCTACTTATATCAACAACATGGGTACTGCTTACAGTATCGGATTATCATTAGTTGAGGGTACACCAATAGCAACCCAACAAGCCATCAAAACAGTGATGCAAGACAGTATAATGAAGTACGTCACCAATGTGGACACACAAACCAAACAGAAACTGGCAAAGATACTCACCGATGGCTACGACCAAAAGCAGATGCCCCGTGACACCATCAAACAAATGCAAAGCCACTTAGAGCATGATAAATACCGTGCCTCAATGATAACCCACACCGAAACCATGCGAGCATCAAATGGTGCAAGTTGGGCCCAAGCAAAAGCTGAAGGGGCAACTCATTTTATAGTTGATGTAAGACCTGGAGCATGTAAATATTGTGTTAAACGGTTTGAAGGCCGTGTTTTTGGGATTGATGAGGTTAAATATCTCCCACCTTTACATCCTTGGTGTGCTTGTGTTCCACAGTTCTTTTTTAGTGAAGATGAAGCCCAAAATGCGGCGGATGAGTTTAAACAGCGTAACCTTGATGAGATTAAACGATTGAAGGATAAAGGCTTTGAGTTTCCAGAGAATGGAACGGGGCCATTATCACCAGAGGCAATTGCACAACGAAAAAAAGGAATAAGGAGTAAATCATGACAGATGGAGCTAAAGGCACAATATGGGCAAGTGGACTACACAGACCCTCCGTAAATGGAAAGCCAACCAAACTATATGTCCCCAAAGAAACCATCCCAAAGACATTTCAGTTATTCAAAGAGGAAATAACACGGAATGGAGGGATAAAACTTGGAATAGACCACATCCCAGAACATTTATATGAATCATACCCTTTTTTGAAGAAATTAAACCTTGACGATGTAGGTAAAATCACCGAAGTAAGAAGTGACGGTGAAAGGATATATGCCACTAAATCAGAGCATACCAACCCCTTAATTGCAGAACTCTATGCAAGGGGGGATTTACCCGCTTATAGTATAGTATCAAGTATTAAAACCAGTCCCTGCCCTTCTGGTAAGGCGGATTTGATACTTCGTGATATGAATGATATTAAAAGGACTGATTATGTCGATGAGGGAGCATGTACCGCCTGTAAGGTGGGGGATGTTCCGGATGACATGATTCTAACCGCAAAACTCTCCATGGAGGAAGAAATTATGACAGAACCAATTAAAGAACCAGTAGTAGAACCAGTTGAGCCTGTTAAATCAGAGCCAACCGAACCAGTAGTTGAACCACAGGCCGATCCGGAGCCAGAGCCTGAACCACCAGAACCTTCAGAGCCTGAAGCATTGACCGTTGATTCTCTTAAAGGCATGCTTGGGGACTTCAAAGAAGAAGTAACAACCCTCGTAAGTGACCTTGTAAAAGGTGAAACACAGAAAGTCGAAGCCAAACTCGCAACAATGAAAGAAGACACCGAAGATATGAAACTCGAAGCCAAAAAGGCCGTTGTAGGTTCAAAGATTGACGCTAAAATCAAAGAAGGATTCATAATCCCTGCAATGCGTGACGGATTACTTGAAGCAGGACTCGCAGTCAAAGAAGAAGAGAAATTTGACACAATGCTTGCAGGGTTCAACAAAAAACTATGGGAAGGGGGACAGTTACACCAGGACCTCCCAGAAGAAACACCCTCATTAGACATGAAAACATTCAGAGAACAAAGAGCAAAATCAAGATTCTAAAAATAGGAGGACGATAAAATGGGACACAGAGGAATAGACTTACTAGGAGATAAAAGAGGAGTATCCTTCTATGTAGAAGAGGGGAATTTCACAAGAAATGAACTTATGGACACAGACTTCGGACCATCAAAAGGAGGATCCTTTGCATCGAGAGCACAGGATGGGCTTGAGGTTCAGATTTACGCAAGTGCAGATAACACCGTCGCACCACTATCCACAGGCATTGCAATAGGAAGAATAAACAGTCCAATATTTGAAGGAGCACTTCCAAAAGCAACAGCAAACAGCGGAACATACCAGAGAAGACTTTGCAGGGTAGAACTTGATGGAAGCCTTGGAAAAGTTAAACTAATTGCTACAAACCAGGAAATCACGCCGGGAACACCATTAGGAGTTAGTGCATCCGACAAAACAGCATACGACAAAGAAGAAGATGCAGCCACAAACGTTTATGCATTTGAAGCCGTTGCCGCAAATGCTGGAGGATACGTGAAAGTATTCAGAAAAGGAGTAAGCCAGAACGTGGCTGACTAATACAAAAGGAGATAAGATAACATGGTATTACCAGAACTAAAAGCCGAAGATATACTAATAGGAAACCCCGATCAAGTCAGAAACAACGCACAACTCTTTGTTACTGATGAGGTTGCAACAGGACTCACAATAGCACCAAGACTCAAATTCCTCTCACAGACAGGTCGAAGATACAACTTCTACAAGAGGGATAAAACCAGCAAAGAACTGTTCGATGAGAAATTAACCCCGGATATATCTGATTTAGCTGTTGCTAAAGGTGCACAGCTCACCGCAGTATCAGGATCAGAACTCACACCCGACAATGAGGTCATACTCAGTCATGGATTCAGATATGTAGTATCCCTTGAAGACCTTAAAGAATCCCCAGAATCCTTCCTCATGGACATAGAGGATATGTGTTACGCAATATCTGTTGCAATAGAAGAAAGTGTTACAACCAAACTCCTCGCAGAAGCCACAGCCTCCACTGCATCCATAACTGGAGGAACATGGGATACAAGTACACAGATAGCAGAAGATCTTAGAGGCTTCAAATCAGAATACAGGAAGAGGGGCATCAAAGGTGGTCTGGACCAGATGTTCTATAATGGAACTAACCATGATGAACTTGCCAACTACATAACAAGTGTTGAAGGAATTAAAAACCTCCAAGAAACCGAGGACACAATCAACTACGCAGGGATCGCAAACACCTACGCTGCAAACGGTATAAATGAAGGTGCAACATTAGGATGGGCTTCACAGTCCCCACCAGCCACTATCGTATATCGTACCATCCCTGGAGCATATGCACCAATACAGAACAGCGCATCACCAAATATGAAACCCGGAACCGAAGGATACCTTCCAGTTATCAATATGAAAGTTGTTGATCATGATGCTGAAGGACTCGAGGATGTTAGGGACTTCAGATTTGGTGCTCATTGGACTGTTGCTGTACAGAGACCTTCAAACATATTCTACAAAACTGGGATCTAAATCCCCTAATTAATCATTTTTTTGGAGGTTAAAGAAAGATGACACTAAGTAAAACATACAGGAGCATCCTTGGAAAGGGAGGACTTGTACCTAAGTGCCTCTATGACCTTATAAGTGAAGTGGATGCAAGGGTTGAAGATGTAGAGGCCGGAGTGGTTGCAGCAGGTTCTATTAACTCTGATGAACTCGCAAATGGTGCAGTGGTAGAGGCAAAGCTTGGAACTGGCGCAGTTACAAGTGGGAAGATAGCAGATACAAGCGTCACCGCTGCAAAGCTCCGTGGAGATATAAAATCCGTTACAAGTGCAGGGGTAACAATCACCGCATTAACATCAGCCATAGCCGACCCAGCAACACTCCCTGATGGTTATATTACAGTTGTTAAGGATAGTGCTGATACTGATAAGATTAAAGTAGTCACCGTCTTTGGTGGAGCTTTCTACGTATCAGTTGCACAGACTGCAGCAGCATAAGACCCCGTACTTATTTTTTATTTTTGAACTGTTTTTGGAGGATAATATTATGACCTATACAGACAGCACCACCGTCACCAAACGCCTCAAAAACATCACCGGAAACACCGGCACCATAGACACCGACCTCATGACAGAAGCCATCCAATCCGCAGATAACATCATCAACAGCCAACTAGACACGGAGGATATACCAATCCCCTCAGATAATCCAGATACACTCATCAATGCAGCGACATATTACACCGCCGCAGACATCCTCGATGCACAGAACAATATGAGTCAAAACCGGAACCCAACAGCCAAAGCATGGGAAGACAAAGCCGCCCAGTTAGTTCAGAGCTATATCAAGAAGTATATCAATGATAATCCAACCGCAGATACTCCACAATCATATCATCATGGCTTATCAGACAGACACAGGCCAATGCATGGTTATATGCGTTCTTATCCACGTAAACGGTGGTATTAAATGGTTTACTTCATTGAAGCCAAATTGGATGACCATGGACTTGCAGAGAAACTTGAAAGTAAAGCCTCAGAAATAGCCCCCCAGTACAAGAGAAGGGCTTCAAAGATGCTCTTCACCATTGAGAATGTTGTTAAGAACTTCATACCACGTGGACAGCATTGTCAAGGCAAAGGGGGCACTACAAAGTCAGCGATTAAACATCAACTAACAGGGGATGGTGGACAAGTCTATGCAGATGAAAACACCGCGACATGGTTTAAATGGTTCCATGATGGAAGAGGGCCAGTTGAAGCTAAATATGGGGGCACATTTCACAGAGATAAAAGTGGAAAGATAACTCATTATACTCCTCAAACTTATTTAGGTAAAAAGATTGGGGGAGCTGGAGCACTCCATTTTTGTATTTATGGCAAACACATCTTTGTACGGAGTGTTAAAGCCTCAAAACCAAACCCCGTAATGCAGAAAGGGGCACAAGAAGGATTCAAAAAGATAAAACCAGAACTAGACAGTTTTACACAGTGGATAACGGAGCTATGATAATATGACGGTATCACAGACAGCAACAGCCATAAAAACACGAATCGATGCCATCAAAGAAACCATAAACGAAGAAGAAAGGCCACTTGTTAGTAAATCATGGATAGGGGACATCGGAGCACCACCACAAGTCGGTGAAATCATAGTAACCATCATGGCAAAACGGAAAGACAGAGAAGACTTCAACTATCCCGGAAACAACCCTCCAGCCGTGCCTTATTGGGTGCCATGGGAGATATTTGTGATAAGCGTCGGACAGGACGTAACAACAGCAACAACACGATTATATGAGGTTACAGATTTAATTGAGGATGCATTACGAACCGACCTAAGTTTTGGTGGGACATGTGAAATGGGAATCCTCCCCGCTGATGGTGTTACCTTTGGTGCTGGAGGTACAGACCGAAACGACCTTAAACCCACCGCATTAATCAGTTTAAAAACTTATTACACACCTTAACAAGTAGATAAGGAGTAAATATTATGGTAAAAATGAAAAGCAAAGCACACAGCCCCCACCTCGTCCCCACCATAGGAGAAGTACTCCCAGATGGGATCTTTGAGGTGTCAGAGGGGATGGCAGATGAGCTTGAACATGGATTATTTGAACGAGTAACAGATAAAAAGGAGGTTCCAACCCCAATAAAACCCGAACCCCCTATAAAAGAAGAAAAAGGAGATAAATAGATGACAGACACCTATACAACAGGTAAATATAATGGGGTAGGAATAGCCATAGAAACCACCCCCGGAACCTACAAAGCACCAACAAGTTACATACCCAACACAAAAGTATCCCTCGACCCAGGAATAACTGATGAATCTATTGATGTAAATATTGGTAAAGCAACCAGTAAATTCCTTGTAGCAAGAAACAAAGCCGAACCATCCGGAGAAATAGACTCCCCCGCATGGCCAGAAAACGGACTCGAAGCACTACTCAAAGCAATGATAGGGGATGCAACCAGCGCAGTACAAGGAGCCACAACCGCCTACAAACACACCTACACAGAATCAACCAGCATTCCCAGTATATCAGTGACAAAATGGAATGAAAAACAGGGCACAGTCGAAGCCATGCCTGGATGCTACTTAAACGCCTTAGAATTTAGTTATGACGGCCCTGGTGTGGTGAATATGGCTGCAAAGTTTGATGGAATGGACTTTGACACCAGCCAGACAAAACCAACAATCACATTATCCACAGCTAAACCCTTCAACTGGGGTAATTTCAAATGTCTCATTGATGGTACACAGAATAGTACAGTCACTAAAGCCAGTATATCCATGAGTAGAACAATGAATAAAGATTATGGTGCACGGGGGGATGGTAAATTAGCACCTAACATCCTCGTAGCCGGACCTCTTGGAATATCTGGTTCCCTTGAGTTCCCACGTGGTTCTAATGCTGAATTAAACAATTATTTAGATGGTACAAGTGCCGGTGCTGCAACAACCATTGGTTCAACGATATTAGATAGAACTCTTGCTTTGAACCTTACAGGGGCGAATATTGCAGAAACCTATGACTATGACCTTCTCTTTAGTCTTCCGAGGGTTAATATGACTAAGGTTGATCCATTTGGGGATGATGAGAACACTCAGAAGTATGCATGGGCTTGGGATGCACTCTATGATACTGTGACAAGTAAAACGTTATCTGCAAGTTCTACAAGTAAATTAACAGCAATAACCTAAAACTATTTCCTTTTTTTATGTTTTAACCTCTCTTTTTAACTTATTATTAAATTTTAACTTTATAGGAGCGTTAGCTATGGCTTTATCAAATGATGAAAAATCCAAAATATTAACCAATGATGAAAAGGCATTAGATCAATCTTACAAATCACCAATCAACTTTATGGGGCGAAAATGCTACTTAGGACGCACCAATGAGATAACCCTCAAAGAAATCAACTTCATAATGGCAGATTTCAACAAACTCGAAAAAATAGAATCAATCGAAGAATTTAAGAAACTAAAAACTGGAATCATAACCTCCCTAAAAGATGTTATAGGAAATATCGTTGATGGCTTAGAAGAAGAAGATTTCGAGTTTATAGGTATCCTGGATTTACAGGACATCGTGTCTAAGATTGGTGCAAGGGAAATGAAGAGAATGGGACTCTCCGATGAAAAAATCACCGAAGCCCTTGAGAAAGATAAGAAACGGATGAAAAAGGCCATTGAAGCCAAAATAAATGAAGTAGATGAATCTGGAGATGAAGAACCAGATTTTCGGGAAGAGAAGACCCAGAACAAGGAATAGGCTACAAATACTGGGAAGCCGAACTCTTCAGAGGACTAAGCAGAGAAGAGTTCGAACAAGAAGACGACCAATACCACGCAATGATGATGAAATACCACTGGAAACACTTCTGGGGAACATTTGAAGCCAAAGCCAAAGCCATATTTGGGGAAGGCAAAGAGAAACGGAACACCTACGCCGAACAAGTCAAGAACGACCCCAAACACCAAGAAGCACGGAAACGATTAAAAGCACTACGATGAGGAAAAGAAGATGGCAAGATATACAATAGACTTAATACTCACCGGTAAAAACTCCGCAAAGAGTATGCTAAGCACCACCGCATCCGAGATAAAAAAGACCGCCAATGATGCAGTGAATGGGAATAAACAGATAGGCCAAAGTGCGGGTAATGCTGCGAAAGAATATAATAAAATAGCAACCTCCTCATCAAGTGCATTCAGCAAAGCAAAGAATGCTGCAAATAACAGTAATAGTAGCATAATAAGTGGATCCTCAAAGGCCGCAACAGTTTCATCAAGTGCATTCAGTAAAATATCCACTATTGCCTCCTCTGCATTTGGAAAGGTTAAATCCACCGCTTCAAATGCTTTTTCATCAATCAGTAAAGGGGCTTCAAGTGCTGCCTCAAAAATGGATAGCCTTAGCAGTGCCGTAACAGGATTAATTGGTTCATACAGTCTTTTACAAGTGGCACAGGATGCATGGACTGGTGCAACACAGGCAGAGTTTAACACGGCTTATCTTGCAACAAAGATGAGTGATTCTGCTGCACAACAGTACACTAAGACTATTCAAAGTATTGTTGCACAGGTACCTGGTGATGACACATTCATGAACCAAATATTATCTGGTGCTGTTGCAAGACAAACAAACCTCACCACAACACAATTACAAAGTTTAGGTTCATCCGTGGCTGATTACCTCGCTGTATCACAGAGTATGGGTAAATCTGCAATTGAAACACAGATGGACCTTAAAGAGTATATCACAACAGGTAACACCTCACAGATGGAACGAGATTCTATCTTAAAGAATCAACTTGGCACTCTTGAAGGACAGGCAACCGTATCTGATAGAATAAATGCTATAAATAAAGCCTTGGTTGCTGAAGGATACGCGGGTTTATCAGGGTTAGACCTTGCAAGTATCAAATTAGAGACAATTAAAGGATTATTCCAGAAAACCCTTACAAGTCTTGGTGGGGCAGCATTAACCTTTATAAGTCCATTATTATCTGCTTTTCTTAAGTTAGATGAGATTACAGGTGGGTTTTCAACTACTTGGATGACTATGATTGGGATTGTTGGCCTTGCTGGTGTGGCGATTATAGGATTATTACCTCAAATAATGGAGATAGGAACAGCATTAATGGCAGTAACTGGGGAAGCAACCACCCTCGCAGCCTTAAGCAGTATAGCCCTTGGCCCAATTGGAATAGCAATAATGGCCATAACCGCCGCCGTAGCCGCTGGAATTGTAATCTGGCAACTTTGGGGAGACAAGATCACAGAGATCTACAACAAATTCAAAGGTGGTGACTGGGCAGGAGCTGCAGGAGATATTAAAAATTCCCTCGTATGGGCTGGGCAACAGATATACACCTTCTTTGCAGGCCTCCCTGCTATGATTGGTAATGCCGGTTCTTTCCTTGTTGGAATGGGTAATAAACTTGCACATTGGATATTACAGGGATTAACAAGCATCTCAATCAGTCTTGACACTATACTCGATGGAATGTTCTCATCTAGTAGTGGAGGATCTGGGGCCACTGGTGCGGGTAAGAAAACAGCGGATTACTTTGGTAAGGGCTTTGTGGAATGGATAAAAGCCAATGGACCAACCTATGTCAATACTTTTATCACAGTGTTTTATAAGATAATCCCCTTGATTGGTAAGATCGCCCTTATGATTGGGCAGATCTTCATGATTAAGAGTGGACAAGCCCTTCAAGGACTTGGAACTTGGATATGGAACTCTATATCAAAAACTGATTTTAGAGCATTAGGATTAAGTCTATTAGGGAAACTTGGTGATGCAATCCTTGCCGGTGCCTCTAACTTTGTTAATATTGGTACAAAGGTCATTAATTGGATCATAGAAGGTTTAACAAAAGTATCTATGAACCTTGACTTAATCTTGATGGGATTACTTGATGGGGGAAGTGGAGGTTCAGGTGGGGGATCTGCAGGGAAGAAAGCCGGAGAAAAGGCAGGAAAAAACACTGGACAAGGATTTATAAGTAAATTCACCCAGTGGGTAATTACCAACGGCCCTAAGATACAATCAGCACTCGTTAAGATATTCACAAAACTATTACCCGTCCTTGGGAAGGTAGCCCTTAAATTGGGTGAAATTGTTATTGTGATGATTGCAAAGGCCATCTGGAACCATGCAAGCCAGTTAGGGTCACAGATAGAAAGTACAATAAAAACGGCCTTCTTAAATGCAGTAAACAAAGCCCTTGGAGTTTTCGGTCTTGGTCTTGGTGCAAATGGACAGTTAACCATTAATATACCCTCCTTTCAGTGGCCAAGTCCAAGTCAAATCTTTGCTTATATTGTTTCATGGCTTAGAAGACAAATACCCCGTTTAAACTGGAAAATACCGTCTGTGGGTCAGATCCTTGGGTGGATTTATCGACAGATTGGTAGACTTGTATGGCATATTCCCGGTGTTGGTCAAATAATCGGATTAATTGGAAGATATATTCCAAGGCTTCAATGGCCTTCTGTGGGTCAGATACTCGCTGCTATTCGTGCATCACTTGGTGCAAGAGGCCCCCCATCAGGGTATTCTATGGGTAACTTCCGTAATTATATGGCCTCCCAGAAAGCTAAACTTGCAGCAACAGTGGCAGCAAAGAAGAACACACAAACAAAGGTATTAGGTAAACTATCCTCATCTTCAACACTCAGTTCAACAGCCAACACTGCAAAGAAGAACATGGGAATCTTTGCCTATATGTCCGGACCTTCAGGTACAAGTATTGGAGATGCAATCACCCAAATGTTCCATCCACACTATGAAAACTACGAGGGACACCAAAAAGACCCACTCCTTGCCCTATTGACTGGGGGGAATTGTGTCGATCTCTCATTAGGTTATGGTATTGTAGGTTCATGGCTTGGAGCTAAAACTGGTATTGGTATGGGAACATGGGATGGAGGATTACACATGTACTCTGTTCTCAACGGCCAAAGATATGATGGTGCAAGGATGGCCAGAGATGGGATAAGCACCCCTCCGGCACGTGGCCCTGCTCCCGGAACCTTAAATGGTGGAAGTGTTACAATCGAGAACTATCATGACTGGAATGGTGCAAATGTCTATGGATACAATGATTTCAATAAAAAAGTGGCACAGGCAAACAAGAGTAACACAAAATCAATGAGGAGGATGGGATGACCTAACCACTCATCCTTTTATCTTTTTTATCCCCAATACTTGCAAATATGAACCAACCAACCAAAGCAAAGATTATTGTCCCTATAATTGGGAATATAATAGTTCCTAATCCTGCTCCTAACAATCCCCCTATTAATCCATAGCTTCCCCTTTTTGTTTTTAAGGGCGGTTCATTTAGTTTTATACCACATTGAGCACAGTATATTGCTCCTTTTTCATTATCACTATGACAACTTTGACATTTCATATGTTTATACTATTTTTTTATTATGTTTAATATTTTCTATAAACAAATTCCTTGGAGGATCGAATTAAATGTCTGATTATTGCCAAATAGGTCCTATTTCAATCAATGCTCCCCATCTCGTTGATGGAGACAGTTATAAGACAACAGAGGAAGAGTTTGAAGTGTACTGTACACATTGGCAGTACAAACAACTCTTATCACTTATTGATGAAGGCTTTAACAGTCAAGGAGCCATGGGAGTTACTATCCTTAATGGTGACAATCCTTGGAGTCCTGTTTATATTGACAGCTCCCTTCTTATCAGTGATAATGATTATCTGAAACATAAGGGATGGTATATTGTTAGTGGAGTTGAAATAAGTGATATCTACTTGAATAAACACCTTAAAGCAAAGATAACCGTCACCAAGGTTTCAAGTCTTCAAGGTGAAATGTTAACAATGGACTACACAACCGGAGCCACAGATGGAACAACTCTTGACAGTACATACAGTAACACAATCATTAACACACTCCTAAACGACCCCTTCACCACCTTTGATACAAGTAATACGTGGACAACACTACAAACATACCGTATGACCAGTGAAACAGCAACAGCAAATGGGAACCTTAACTTCTCTGGACATGCCACAACCCTTAATACATGGGGCAGTGCATGGACACAAACACAAAATAAATATACTGGAACATTTGTACTTGAAACAGACCTCATAAACCTCATAAAATCTGCAAGTGGCCATCCATTACACATGATAAGCTTATTTATAAGTCCCACCCTCTTTTCAAGTGGAGCGGATCTTCAGAAAAGGAAGGACACTCTTCGACTGGATCTATCCGCAAACAGTTCATCCTATTCTTTTCTGTGTAAACGTATAAGTTCATTAGGGATCGCAACTACCCTTATTCCCTCAACAGTAACCTCCCTAACAAGTCTCCCAATCCGGATCACATTCACATCAATAAGGGATATAACTATTGAATTGGATTTGGGGAGTGGGTACGTTACAAAATATAATGGGCCCTCTGGTTTAACTTCAAATAGTGTTTATATTGGATTTTCACATGAAACATTAGACACAACAACATATACTGTGAGTGCCGATGCAATAAATATCTACAACTACATAAATCAAACATATAACAATATTGTAGGCCTCCCTGCAAGTGCAACACCTTTTATAAGTGCTGATTTCACCCGTGCATCTGCAGATGGGGATATTTCATGTTATGCCAACCCTACGGTTCCACTCCCTTTCACATGTGCGGATCCGTACCTTGGAAGTGTGAAAGCATACACAAACAACAACCCGGACAACACTTACCGTCAGATGTTTAGTCTTGATGAAATCCCAACACCCACAGGATTCAATGTCACCAATGGCCTTGTGAAACTTGTTACCACATCAACAGGAGTGACCTTCCAGTATTGGAATGGGGCAAGTTGGGCTACCCTAAACACCTTCAATATAGGTACTTTGACCTATTTAAAACTCCTTGACATAGGCCCGATGAGTGTAACCTTCCAGGCAAACACGACAAAGTGGACTTTGAAACATAATTCACCATATATTACAGTTGAACATCCAAATGATGCCCTAACTTATACATTGAAGGATACTTATGACCACGACGGCACAACCACAACCAGTCCTTCTGCAAATGCAGATATAACCATGAACGACCTTAGCCACGCTGAAATCTACAACAGCACCGACACTTATCGAATGCAAATCTACAAATTAGACCCATGTACAATTAAATCCGATTCAATCCCCGCTTCAACACGGACAGGTATAGGATTCTACGACAGCACACTCTCAAGTTCAAGTTATAACAGCAAAGACAAACTACCCCTTGAATTTCCAATACAAACCAATCAACATATCAGTATAAAACAGGTGTAGCTCCATGCAAAGATTTGAATTTCATCCCACCATTAAGAGGGTTACACCAATCCGAGAAACCAGTAACCCCTACGTGAAGGTAAGGGTTGATAGCACGGATAAAACATGGATCCATCACAGCCACTTCCAAAACTGGACAACCAACGTCACCGTCAATAACAACCTCAAAGACCAAAACGAAGCATGGACTGGATTATACAGGGCAGGATGTGCCTCTTCAGCCACCTACACCAAACCAATAACCATTCCTGAAGATGGAGATTATCGTATTGAGGTAATGACACGTCGAGGCCCAACATGGACGGGGACACTACAATTCTATGATGGAACAAAGCAAATAGGGAACACGTACTTGGCTACAAGTACGATGGACACCTTAAAACAGCGTTTACAACTCCCAAGCCAATACTTCAAAGCAGGGACACATACCTTCAAAGCATCAATAACAAAAGGTTTCGGCCTTGCATGGATTGTAATATTCAAATTAAAACGGAAAGAAGGATGGAATCAACACACAAATGATTCTAATGCGTCAAGACTTGACATATTAAGTGGGGACTTCACACAGAACACAGTATCAGATTCAAACCTCCTAAACCTTAAAATTGTGATGAAAGAGGAATACTACGATGATAATAACCCACGTAGCCTCATGGATTTCGATTATAATGACCATATAACCCTTTGGCTTGGATCTGAGTATCGTGATGCAACGGCTATGTTTGGAGGGTATATCACAGATTTAAGCGTTGATGATGAAGAGAATGCCATAACCCTTGGCTGTCAGGACCGTTTATTTGATTTCATGCGTAAACCGGTTTATAAGAATTTTAAGATTGGAAGTCCCACTGTTGATACAACCTCCGATACAACACCGTTTACAAAATTCAACGATGCATATAGTCTAATAAAAGCAGTAAGCCAATGTCCAGAGTACCCATTGGCAACGTACCTCGTACCATACGATTATGGAGTTAAAAAGACATTCCAATCTAAGGAAGAATGTGACACCGTAACATCAACCGTTTACAGGACAGAATGGGACTCCTATAATGGTAAAACAAAGGGAAGCCTTAAAATTGGATTGGACTATGAAACCGGGGACGCAGAAGCCACATTATACCAAGACGACACCGGATTCGATGCTTACACTTATAATCACCTCACAATCCCATACTACACTGGTGGAGCCGGCTCAAAATATCCTCTTGTCTTTAACTTTGAAATTGACATGTACAAAAAAGGGCAAACCGTTGATGACGCAGTAACATATTATATACACTTCAATGGTTCAACAATAACCTCAAACCTCCTAACAAGCATATCACCTAAATTGGATGGGTCCTGGCATGATATAATCCTTGATTTAAGGGCGTTATTTAATAGTAAAGCCCCCTCATCAGAGTATTGGATAACCCGAATAGCCATAGCCGGAACCGTCACAGATACAATGCTCACAGCCCAAAGATGCAGCACAATCTGGATAGACTCAATCAAAGCCTACAAAGAAATAGTAGCAACAACCAGTTACGCATCACAAGACGTTAAAACACCATTCGAGGAATTACAGGGAGCCTGTGAAGCCTGCAACCTCGCAGCGTATGTCCAGTATGGGGATGAAAGGATTGATGATGTATTGGTCGTTCAACCAATCGGGAACAGCATAATCCCTGAAAGCCTTGAAGAAGGACGTAACCTATTAAAAGTCAGTGACTGGCAATATAACCCTCTTGATGATGGATTTGTAAACCAGAGGTATAGCACGTATAACATCACCGACACAAAATATGGAAGCACCTACAAGGAAGACCATGACAGCGTCCTCTGGTATGGGGCATATCAAACCTTTGAACACCTTGACGACGTGAATACACAAGCCAGTGCCGATGCAAACGCCTCAAACGTCATATTAGAGGGCGCATGGAAAAACTTCGGAGCAACCGTAGAAATCCCGGGGTGCACAATACTACAACCTTCACAGTATGCGCTTTCACAGGTTGGTACAAAGCACATGACAGGCCAGCAGTTGATTAAATCGATTAAACATGAATTTAAATTCGGAGAGGAAGCATATTACCTCACAACGATTGATTTAAACCGTCCTGGTGATGAGTTCAACAAGTACATCTATAACCTCCGTAAGGATGTGAGGAATAGTGGAAACAAACACAACACACAGAGTTACACAGATAAAAACCTCACAGGCAGTATAAAAACAGGAATAGGAGTATATCAATAGGTGAAAAACAATGGTAGAAAGAACTATTGATCTTGAAGGCGTTGCATTACTTGACAAGCAACTTGAAAATTATAACTTCACAGCAAACAATGCAGATAACCTTGTATATACTCCATCCGAGAATGGAGAATACACGGAAGGACTGGCACAAATCATGATAGACGCAGAGGGAGGAACCGCACCACTCTGGAGGTCTGTATCCTATTATTTGAACCGTCAAGATGTTACGAGTGAAGATAATCCATATGTCCCCTTTGAGTTCTATACGGAACTCTGGGGGATAACCTCGACTGGAAACCTTGGCTTTATCGGTGAGGATATAGTTACAACATGCCCTACAAGTTTAACAAGTGAACGGAGAGAATTTGACTTATTAGGCAGTGCATGTCATTCAAAGTTCACAACCTCCACAGCCACAGGCACAACAGGAAAAATAACCCTCAACCTCCCCTTCCGAACAGATTACTACGAAGAATTAAACCTTGAAATGGGAACATATTCGGGATGGAAACGATACAAAACAGTTCCAATCACTGGAAATGCAAGTGCGGCAGCTAATATTCCAGTTTGGATAACCATTCCTTATGACACGGATATGAATTCTGGTTTTTCAGACATAAGGTTTGTAGATTGGAATGGAAACCTCCTTGATTGTGGGATAATCAGTAAAACGGACGGTTCAACAGCCACATTTGCAGTAAGGCTTGCTTCAACACCTGCATCGGGTGTGACAAACTACGTCACAATTTGGTATAAAAAAGTGGATGCAACAAGTCAGGCAACAGATATCAGTAATCTATATACGTACTACGATACCTTCGAGGATAACCTCTTAACAGGGAGGACAAGCCCACTTGCAGACTTAACACAATGGTATGGGACACTTTCAATCACAAATACAAACCCAATTTCAGGTTCATACAGCTTGAAACATGTCGGAGATGGAACAAATTATCATTCTGGATGGATATATTCAAATAAAACGCTTGGAAATAGTTTTTCACTTGAATTTAACGTGAAACTAATCACACAAGGAACTGGAGCAAACACACCTTATGTATCTATTTTGTATATTCAGTATAATAACTATCAAAATTGGCTACGTATTGCCACATGGTGGAATGGTACAAATCAAGTAATAGGATTACAGCAGAACGTTGCAGGGACAATAACAACCCTTGGAAGCCAAATAATGATTGCAGGGGCAAAATGGGGAGCACCAAACACAAAAACATTCAGGATCATAAGAAGCGACAGCAATCATTGGGGAATACAAGTAGATGGGGGAACAGTCCTCTACGTAACCGGAAACCCTGGTTTCACGGAGATTTGGGGTGGAGCTGCACAAATGGATTCACAAGCCCTCTGGGATGATATAAAGGTATATCCCTACATTGGAACAGTTCCTACACTTGGAACCCTCAGTGCGGAAAAACAGGGAGAATATGGGGGGGAATGGAGTTACACCACCACAAGCCCTGACACACTCATATCAAACACACAACAAGCCATATTCACAACTCCAACATTCCCAGATATTAACCCATTAAGTCATATAACCTACCAAACCGAGGGAATGGGGGAGTTAGATAGTAATTCATTCAGATTAACAGATGGAATGATATTAAATCAAGGATATAACAGCCTTGACATCTACAAATCATTAATCCTCCGTTTCTATGCAAAAACGAATAGCAACTATAACATAAGCATTGATGACGTAAAAGCACAATACGAAATCTAAGGAGAGCTTAACATGGGAGAAGTAACAAACGAAGGAATACTAACCAACTTCGCAAATATCTACGATGCAACAGGATACCGCACACCCGACGCACAATTAATCTATGATGACAAATACCGTGGAGGAGAAGCCATAACCTGCAGTAAACCGGACACTATAATATTTGATACTGGAGAGATCCAGGCGGGACAGTTAGCAGGAACTTATAGTGTTGGTTTTTATTATGATAGTTCCACAGCAACGGTTCAAGGCACCCCTTTAATGAGATTTGAGGTCTATGAAGATGGCATATTGATGCCAGAGGACACAAGTGTATTTTCAGATGGCACTCTTTATGAATATGACCTAAATTTTGTCAATTATGCTTATATTTATGGTTTACATGATACTAAGGTCTTTAAGGCAAGTTCCACCTATCAAATCGTTGTTAAAACCTCGGATTCCCTCACAAATGATGCAGTGCTTGATTATGTAACCTTAGCACGACATGGAGAAAATGGACTAATTGATGGGAGACCTCGGGTGCAACATATAGGCATTAGAAATGGGGGGTCAACGATTAATATATCAAGTTATGGGACCCAACGAACCATGGAAGTTGTAATCGGAACATATGATGCTTCAATCGCTGCAAATACTAAGATGGATTCAATAGGTTGGACGTATAGTACTCCATTCAAAACCATAAATTTCGCATCTGCCTCTTTGAGGTATGATACTCCTTTGACTTTCAAATGGGTTAGTACGTCTTTTTCCACCAGTACGGTATATTTTACAGTATATAATAATTCTAACTCAGATGCAACGGTTACGGGGGGTCAAATGCGTATTTTACTGGTGGGGTATATTTAAAATGAAGTCCCCTTCTCAACATCCGTTACTTCAGTTAAATCTATGGCATTATTATACCACATATTAAGTCCATAGGTTTTTTTTAAGAAGTTTTTATATGCGGGGATATTTGAGTTATAAAACCTGTAATTTTTAGTGTGCGTAGGACTGTACACTCTCCCATTCCACACTACAAAGGCATGTCCAACTTTTACAGAACTTCCATTTTCAATTTCAAAAGCACAACAGATTTGAACGTTTTTTGCCCCTTTACTTTTCAAATAATCGGCAAAGACAATAGCCCGGTCATCACAGTCTCCTCCTTTCTGCCAGAATGTTTCAGGATGGGGGCCGGGGGTAGAAACATAGGGCATATTTGATATTCTTTCAAAATAAGCATAAGTGCCAGGGTTTTGTGGAAAGGCCATAGTGTAGGAGGTTACAGTTAATATCATTAAGGATAAGAATATCCCCATCAGGAGTATGTTTATTATTTTTATGAATTTCATCAGTTTTATTATTCTTTTTTATATTATTAATTCTTTCGTTAGTTTGTCCTAAGTTTTTAATGAGTCCTTGGAGGTTTGGTTATGTGAATGCGTTGCAGTGTGTGTTTTATGATTTTATCTGCTTATCGTTGTTGATTATTTTTGGTTTTGCATCGTTTAGGTGTCTTTTAACATTGGATATGGTTTTATTTATGCTTTGTTTAATTATTACAGTCTTAATATACGTTAAACTTTGGAGGAAAACGTTATGACAAACAAATTATACCCAAAAAGCAAAGAGAAAATACTTTCGGCTGGTGTGAACCTAATAGGCGACACAATAAAGATAATACTCGTTGACAGTGCAGATTACACATATCAAGATACTCATGAGTACCTTTCAGATGTTCCAAGTGCCGCCCGTGTCGCAACCAGTGCAGCACTGACAGGTAAAGCAGTAACCAATGGAGTGTTCACAGCCTCAAATCCCACATTCACAGCCGTAACGGGTGACAGTGCCGAGGCAATAATTGTTTACAAAGATACAGGCGTTGAAAGTACCAGTCCAATCCTCGCTTATATCGACAACGCAGGAACAATGACAGTAACACCAAACGGCAATGATATACCAGTTTTATTCGATGCAAGTGGTATATTCAGCATTTAAGGAGGCACAAAACTATGACAGATTATAGTACTATGAGTAAAGAAGAACTTCAAGCCCTGCAAATACAGAACACAACCGAAAGGGATGCCCTCAACCAAAAAGGCATTGACATCCAAACAGCCCTTGACACAATCCAAAACGCTGAAGATGCAGCCAACGCCGTATCCACCATGACGGAAGAGGAACGAGAAGCCATGCAAAACGCCCTCCAAAACCCCTGAGGTGATTGGATGGCATTTAAAAATATATTACCCCCCAATGTGGCAAGTGGAACTGATTTTAAGAAAACAATAGAAGGGTTTTCTAAAAACAATGGAAATGAAACATTATCTAGTTCAATTGAACAATTATATAAAGGTAAACGAAGTTTAAAGGTTACAACAACTGGAACAGTATCGTATGAGGGAAGTACAATATACCCTTCGGTAAATGTAACTTACGGACAAAGTTATACTGGACAATTTCAAATTTTAGCCCCTTTAAACGCTCAAATGATGTTTATGATCTGTGGGACTTCAAAAACATTTGTGGGATCGGGGACATGGCAGAAAATAGTGTCTACAAAAACAGCTTCTTCAACTACGACTCCTTTCGTATGTGTTACTACGTCCCCTCAGTCAATTTCATTCTACATCAACGAATTAATGATTCAAGCAGGGACAGTTGCAGATCCGTGGGAGTTCCCTGGCGTGGACCTCACAGGAAACAGCATCCCCGCAAACACGAATGTAAACAATGTAAAACTTGAAAACATCATCAAAGCCTTTGGCATAGAATCACAGGAAAAAGTCAACAACCTCACACTACAAAACATCCTCACACTCACAAATATACCCTCAGAGGAATATGTGAACAACATTGAACTCTTGAATGAAATCATACTCGAAGCAATCGAAAACACAACAAGCGTCAATGATGCAGTAATATACATCAAATGCAACTATCTCAACCTCAGATTTGAAATGAAATACCCCTCAACCAGTTTCAAGATGAAACAACCCCACACTGATTTTAAAATGAAATATCCATAGGAGGAAAAAGGATATGGATGTAATAACCGAAAAAACAACCTCAACCATCACCATAACTTGCACCGATGAAAACGGAACCCCTGTCACGCCAATGAGCCTCACATATAGCATCTACGATGTTAAAAGTGGCACTGCAATCATAGAAACCGAAACCATAACACCAACAAGCCCCAACCACGACCTTGTAATCAGCTCTGAAGATAATAGAATACTCGACAGTAACAACAAAGAGGAAACAAGGGTAATAACAACATCATGGCTCTACGATGGAGATAAAAAAGAAAATGCAGAGTATTATTACAAAATAGAGAATCTTAAGCATATAACTTAAAATTTTGGAGGCAGATAATTATGGCAATCACAAATAAAACAATACTACGAATTGGAAGCAAAGAAAAAGACAACATAAAAATACTACAACAGAAATTAAAAGGCCTAGGATATTACAAAGGAAAAGTTGATGGATCTTTTGGACCTGTTACCAGGGCAGCTGTGATCTTATATCAGAAGGCTAAAAAGTTGGTCCAGGATGGAATCGCAGGCCCTATAACACTGAAAAGTTTAGGTTTATTACCAGTTACCCCTATATCAAACAAGGTAAAAACAACAGTTTCAACAGTTACAAAAGGCACAATCCAAACAGCAATCGAAAAGAAACTCGGAACATTCAGCAATTTCACAGGCTTCTACAATAAAATGATCGGGAGAGGATACAAACACGAATCGGGAGATACAGAAACACTATCCCAAGAACTATCAGATCTTGCAGATTTCAACTGTTCCAATGCAACACAGGTCGGAGTTAAATTAGCCCGTGAAATGGGATACACGGCCCGTTTTGTTCATGTTATCTGCAAAAAGAGCGGCGGGCATATTTATGGTGAAATCAAAGGAAAAGAATTTGGAAGCAATTGGAAGAAATTTGACCTTGCAGCAGCGATGTCTGTTGGAACAAAAGCACCACTTGGAACTGGGTGGTGTTTCGATGTAACCCCTATCAGCTATAATGATGCATGGCTTGAATCTGATGACGGTAAAACTTAAAATAAGAATGTATATGTCCCCTCCACCTGTGAGGGGATTATTTTTTTCAAAAAGTTTAAATAGTAATCAAATAAGATTATATCTCAATCAGACTCTATGAGGATTGAAAACATTCTGCTTTTAACAATGCTGAAATCAGACCATATTGGAATCGAAATATAAAAGTGAATAAAAGACATGAAACATTAAAATCAGACTATCTTAGGATAAAATTAAAAATAAATTATTCAAATTCATCTTTATGCTTTCTAAGTTCTGAGAACCTTTCAAAGAATTCATCATCTTCAATGAGTCGAAACACAAGTTTTAAAGTTTTCTGGTCATCTAAGGCTCTTTGAATAATAGAAGTATAACCCTCCCTCCCTTTCCTGAGAGACTTCAACTCTGATTGTAATTCCTTCGTGATCTGAATTGTTGTATCTGTCATACAATCACCTGATTTTTTCTTTAAATTCATGTTTACGTAATTCTGCTTTTGCTTCACTCAATTCTTCATAATAACATTTAAGTTGAGCTTCAAGTTCTGCAATCTTTTTTTCATGATACTTGCTTTTCTTCTGCCCTATTGCAGTATTGTAATTAATTTTACTTGCAGATTCTCTATATTTTTTTAATTCCCCCTTCCTTATCCTGATTGAAGTATTTATAGTTCCAACCCATGCTTCTACATCTAATTTACTCATTTCTTTTTTCATTTCTATTCCCTCTTAACTAAAAATAATACTTCATCTGCAAATTCCATTGCCTTTTTTCCATTTTCAATTGCTTCGTTTGCTGTTCTAAAAACTTCCCCGGAATGGATACTTTTAGGATTTAAGGATTCTACCTTGAAGAACACTTCTTTATCTTCATCCCTGTTCTCATTTTCTATATCAAATTCGTAACTTTTTAATTTTCTTACTACAAATACTTCCCGGATTTCTGTTTCTTTTATTTCTTTGAATTTTCCATCTTCGTAGATTCTTTCCATTTTTTTCATATCAATCACCTGTTATTTTTAATAAAATTCGACAAGTACTCCGAATTCATCCACTTCAAAACCTGCAACCATGTCTTCATCTTCCCATTTCTGTGCAAGTTCTTCTGTGATGTCTCCTTCAAAGGTTTCTATGACTTGATCAAGTACATGTGTGCGTTCATGTTCTGCAACGTATTCTCTGTATTGTTCTTGTGTGAGTTCCCCTTTCTTGTTGATTGTTGCAAACTCATTTAACACGTCTTCGCATTCTATTGCAACATAGCTGTGTTGATGTCCGTTTTCCATTTCCCAGTACAAGAATTGATTTTTTGCCATTTTTCTTCACCTTTGTGTTGTACTTCCCCGTCTTATAGTATATCTTTAATTGTATATATACTTTTCTATCCTGTACCTGCAAAAACAGGGTAATACAAAACATCCATAAAAGTGTGCCAAAAATGGGTGAAAAGAACGGTTTTTACAAACACCTATGCAGGGAAGGTGGAGGTTACCTTGACTTCGATACCTTCGCATCCCCTGAAACC
>ENA-UOOE01000376-UOOE01000376.1-fermentation-metagenome-genome-assembly--contig:-NODE-376-length-44948-cov-4.555788_pt1 | contig 44948 bp, 45 predicted proteins | sample MGYA00245776_ERZ724021 | MGnify/ENA primary metagenome ERZ724021 (study PRJEB28704, sample SAMN03018321) | fermentation metagenome | biome: anthropogenic terrestrial biome; feature: soil; material... | reverse complement strand
GACAAGTTGAGAATAAATCCGGGAAATATCGGCAGCGCCGATAAAGTAAAAAAAATCGTTGAGATGGCAAAGCCTAGGAATATCCCTATAAGAATAGGCGTAAATGCAGGCAGTATTCAAAAAAATATATTGAAAAAATATGACGGCAATGTAACGGCAGAAGGCATGGTAGAATCAGCGCTTGAACACGTAAAAATTTTGGAAGATCTGGACTATGAAAATATTGTTGTCTCAATGAAGGGAACAGATATTAAAATGACCATAGATGCTTATAGATCTATTGCTAAAAAGGTTGATTATCCTCTCCACCTTGGGATCACACATTCAGGTACACTGTTCGAAGGCAGCATAAGATCTGCTATTGGCGTTGGAAGTTTGCTGGCAGACGGTATTGGTGACACCATAAGAATATCACTTACAGATGACCCGACAGAAGAAGTGAAGGTGGCAAGGGAAATTTTAAAAAGTCTCAATCTCAGAAATTTCGGTATTAACTACATTACCTGTCCAACCTGTGGAAGAACCAAAATAAATATTATTGAACTTTCCAAGAAAATTCAGGAAGGGTTAAAGAATGTTAATAAGCCTATAACTGTTGCAATAATGGGCTGTGCTGTTAACGGCCCGGGAGAAGCAAGGCAATCAGATATTGGCATAGCAGGCGGTTCTGGTGAAGCTCTTCTGTTTAAGAAGGGCAAAATAGTAAGGAAAATAAAAGAAGAGGAAATTGTCCAGACCCTGCTTGATGAAATTGAAAAAATGTAACGGTATTGACATATTGTCAATTTCAGGTATAATACAAATAAATAAAGTTGAATTTTACAGTGAAAGAAACTATAACATAAAATTTTAGGAGGATATGCGATGTCAGAATTAGTAACACTAAATGTTGAGAGAAGAAAGGTTTCAAATAGCAGAGCCAGCAAAAAGCTTCGTAGAAACGGATATATACCTGCAAGTATTTCATGCAGAGGAAAGGAATCAATATCGGTTGCATTAAAGGCGGATGAATTGAAGAAGAACCTGTCTTCTTACGGAAGAAACGCTCTTTTCAATCTTTCTTTAGATAAAGACAATCCTATTGTTGGGATGGTTAAAGAAATTCAACTATCACCTATTAAACGGGAAATGATGCATGTGGATTTGCAGCAGGTATTATTGGATCAAGAAATCAAAACTAATGTATCTGTTAAACTTAAAGGACTGGATGTTTTGGAATTTAATAAACTTATTGCACTTTTGCAGTTGGATGAAATACGTGTAAAGGGACTGCCTCAGGATATTCCTGACGAAATAACAGTTGATGTTTCAAAAGTTGATAAAGTTGAAAGTATCAATGTGGCAGATATAAAATTTCCTGAGGGTATTGTGCCTGAAATCAGCCCTGAACAGTGTGTAGTTTCCATAGTTGAAGCAAAAATGGAAGAAGATATTGATGAGAATGCTGAAACTGGTGAAAGCGAAGATGCTGAAACTGCCGAAACCACCGGAGAACAAAACGATTAATTTTGCTTTCTGAATTGGAGTTACTGAAACTATAATGCATAGTATTGTACAATTTAAAAAGGGGTCATTAGGGCTCTTTTTTAAATTGTGTCAGGAAGCCATGCCTGGCTATCTGTAACTTTAATTTTCATTAACCTGCCTTGGTCCTTATTATATTTTGTCTGGTGATATTTGAATATTAATTCGTCATTCCCAATACTTCCTATTATTTCAATTTTACCTGTAGGATGGCTCATGGCATACTTGAAACATTTACTTATCCCGTCTAACTGCGCCTTTGTATCATCAATTATTTTAATTGCCTTTTTAAATGGAACTTGAAATTGATTTTTAACTCCCGACACAGGTCTGCACTGAAATACGTAATATGGAGTAATACCGATTTTTGTAAGGCCTTTCATTAAATTTGTCATTGTACTAGGATTATCATTTACACCTTTTAATAAAACAGTTTGATTCCTTACTACAATACCAATATTGCGAAGAGATTTTACAGCTTCCGTTGATTCATGTGTAATTTCATTTGGGTGATTAAAATGGGTAACAATATAAATTTGTTTTATTTTGTTATAATAATCAAGTATATTAAGGAGTTCGTCATCTTCATAAATTCTTTGAGGTAGAACTACAGGGACCCTTGTTCCGAATCGTATGAAACTCAAGTGGTTAATTTTGGTAAATTCACTTAATATTTTCGCGATTTTTTCGTTGCTGTTCATAAAGGAATCGCCGCCTGAGATCAGAACATTATTTATTTCCCTATGTTCTTTTATATAATTTACAACATCATCAAATTGTTTATTTATTTCAGCATCATTAACGCCTACAAGGCGCTTTCTGAAACAATGTCTGCAGTACATTGCACACCTGTTTGTAGACAAATACATACCGGTCTGCTTATATTTGTGCTGAAGACCGTTAACTACCGTGTTGCTTGCTTCGTTGCTGGTATCAAAGCTTCCGTTAATATCGGTTTCTAAAATTGAAGGTACACAAAGTTTTTTTATAGGATCCTCAGGGTCATTCTTATTAATTAATGACAAATAATATTTAGGTATTGACATAGGATATCTGTCAATTATATTTTTAAATTTATTTTTTTCTTCTTCTGTTAAATTTAAGTTTAAAGCATCATTTACCTGGTTTGTTGTTGTAATATTATTTTTAAGTTCTGTTTTCCAATCCATAAAATTACTCCTATCATTAAAATTTAAATCATATTCAATTTAATTTATAGTATTCAAAAAATAGTTATGTTTAATAACGAGAATAGTTATAACTCTTTACGCATACAAATAATTTCTTTAATTATTTTTATAATAATATAATTATGAAATAGTTTTAACAATTTTCGGTTAATGTGGACTGAGATATGAATTATTGTAACATTTTTTACGAAAATTAAATTAGACAAATTAATTGATTACGCTTATTTAAATAATATTAGCATATGTTTAGAAATTAGTAAAGCGATTACATAGAAATTTTTGAAGTTTTACGAATCGTAACCTGACGAAACGTCATTATTAATGGCAAAAGTGTTGCATATCTATGAATTTAGAATTTGATGGTGATTAACTACAGAAAATAAAAAAAAAGAAGTATTGTATTTTTTGATAACATTTTGAATACGGATTAATAGAAAAATATAAAAAACATACGTTATCATGTGGTAGCTGCCATTTTGTCTTTTGGTATTTTATTTTTTTACACTTTTACAATTGAGGGGAGTTTAAAAACTTTTGAATATCTGGAAATTTTATTTGATTAATAGTTAAAAATATGATATAATTCAAAAAAGATAGGAATTTTGACGGAAAGAGTGGGTTAACCCACTCTTTCTGATTGTATGTCCTAACCTTGTAATTCTACTGCATAAGAGTTATATTAAAAGCTGGGTATAAGGAGAAAATATGAAAAGGAAATTTATAGAGTTATCAGTTCGGGAAATGGTTGAGAGTATAATAAAAAATAGCGATATTGAACTGGTTGATGTCGAATATGTTAAAGAGGGGCCCTTTAAATACCTAAAAATTTATATTGACAGGCCCAACGGGATTACGGTAGATGATACTGCAGATGTAAGCAGAGCATTAAACCAAAAATTAGATAAAGCAGATTTAATCAAGGAACAATATTTTTTGGAGGTATCTTCTCCGGGAATTGAAAGGCCTTTTAAAACAGATGATGATTATCAGGAAAATATAGGTAAAAAAGTAGAAGCCAGGCTATTTAAGCCGGTAGAGGGCAGAAAAACCGCAGCAGGTGTTTTATTGGGAAAAAACGAGGACAGTGTTGTAATAAAAAGCGGCGAAGAAAGCATAACGATTAATCTTAAAGATATTTCAAAAATAAATAAAGTGTTAGAGGATTTTTAACGGAGGTTATGATGAACAAAGAAATATTAGATGCGTTAAGCGAATTGGAAAAAGAGAAGGGGATTAGCAGGGACATTGTATTGGAAGCAATTAAGACCGCATTAGAAACCGGATATAAGAAAAATTTCGGCAAAGCAACCAACTTTAACATAGATATTGATGAGGAAAATGGAGAATATAAATTATTTCAGGATAAAAAAGTAGTTGAAAAAATAGAGGATCATAACCAGGAAATATCTTTGGATGATGCTAAGGAAATTGATTCGAAGTACGAACTGGGTGATATTGTAAAATTTGAGATTAAACCTAAGAAGGACTTTGGACGTATTGCAGCACAAACAGCAAGGCAGGTAATACTTCAAAAAATCCGCGAAGCTGAAAGGGAGTCTATATTCAGCGAATTTTATGGACGAGAATCGGATATACTTACAGGCGTGGTACAAAGAGAAAACAGAGGCAATGTTTATGTGGATTTAGGAAAGGTTGAAGGAATTATTAATGCAAACGAACAGATACCCGGCGAAGTTTATCACCAGGGAGACAGAATAAAAACGGTCATAACAGAAGTTAAGAATTCAAGCAAGGGTCCAAGCATAATGCTTTCAAGAGCTCACCCAAATCTTATAAAAAGATTGTTTGAGCTTGAAGTACCGGAAATCCATGATGGTATAATTGAAATACATTCAATTGCAAGAGAAGCCGGCTCAAGAACAAAAATAGCCGTTTTTTCCAATGATACCAATGTTGAACCCATAGGTTCTTGTGTAGGAAACAAGGGTACACGTGTAAACAATATTATTGATGAAATATGTCAGGAAAAAATCGACATCATAATATATGACAAAGATCCTGAAGTATTTATTGCAAATAGTCTTGGTCCTGCAAAAATAATTAAAGTCACTGCTGATGTAAATGAAAAAAGTTCGGTTGCAGTAGTACCTGATAACCAACTCTCTCTTGCTATCGGTAAAGAAGGCCAGAATGTCAGGCTTGCAGCAAAGCTTACCGGTTGGAAAATTGACATAATAAGTGAATCCCAGGAAAAAGAAAAGGAAAACAACACTTTGGAGGAACTATGAAAACTCGAAAAATACCTATGAGAAAATGTATTGGATGTATGAAGAGCTTTCCTAAAAAGGAATTGTACAGAATAGTTAAGAATAAAGATAATGAAATATTCTTTGATAATACTGGGAAACTTAACGGCAGAGGCACATATATCTGCAAAAAAACCGAGTGCTTTGAAAAAGCTGTAAATTCAAAAAGATTATCAAAATCTCTTGAAGCTGAAATACCTGAACAGGTATATGAATCAATAAAGGCGGAAATTGCAAAAAATGAATAAAATCTATTCTATTTTGGGAATTGCTAAAAAAGGTGGGAAAATATCTATAGGTTACGATGCAGTTTACACGGATGTAAAAAATAAAAAAAGCAAATTGGTTTTAAGTGCGGCAGATGCTTCGAACAACACAAAGAGAAATATAAAATTCATATGTGATAAATGCGGCATTAAGCAGATTGAATATGGAGAAAAAGAAATCCTTGGAAAAAGTTTGGGCAGAAAGGTGGTGGGTGTTTTGTCTGTTAATGATAAAAATATTGCATCATATTTATTAAAAAATATATAACGGAAATAACGGAGGTGCCTATGAGAATATATGAACTAGCCAAAGAATTAAAAATGAGCAGCAAAGATTTAATAGCGCTGGCTGAACAGGAATTAGATGTTACTGTTAAAAATCACATGAGCTCTGTTTCTGATTTGGAGGCTATAAGACTTAAAAAAGCATTAAATAAAATAAATAAGAACAAAAAAGCAAAAACGGCAAAAAAGACTAAAAAAAATAGAATAGATAACGATGAGCCGATTATTGACGAAAACATAGATTTAAATCAGGCAAAGCTGAAAAAAGTCGATAAAAAATTAATTACACCTGATAAGAAAGAAAAGCCGATACAGAATAAACAAAAAACAGATAACAAGGACGGCAAAAACCTTAGCGGAAACAACAGAAACTTTAATAAAAAAAATCACAGGAAACAAAAAAATAAACAAACTCAACAACAAAAAACCACTGAACCGAAGAAAACGGAAAAAAAGGAACATCAACCTAAGATTAAAACTATCCGAATTAAAGAACCTATAGTAGTCAGGGAATTTGCGGACAAATTAGGTGTATCTGCTAATGTTGTTATTTCCAAGCTTATACTTTTGGGAGTAATGGCAGGTGTGAATCAGGAAATTGATTTTGACATGGCACAATTAATCGGAGAGGAATTAGGTGCACATGTTTCTAAAATAGAAGTGATTGACGAACTTCAGCAATTAGAAGAATCCTTGTCTCGTGATGATGAGGATGATCCCGGCGAACTTAAGCCCAGACCCCCAATCGTAACTGTCATGGGACATGTAGACCACGGAAAGACATCATTGCTTGATGCTATAAGAAATACGGCTGTTACGGAACATGAAGCAGGAGGGATCACTCAGCACATCGGAGCATCCCAGGTTGAGATTAACGGAAAGAAAATAACATTTCTTGATACGCCGGGACATGAAGCTTTTACTGCCATGAGAGCTAGAGGAGCCAAGGTTACAGATATAGCGGTAATAGTTGTTGCCGCAGATGATGGAGTTATGCCTCAGACAATAGAAGCAATCAATCATTCCAAGGCAGCAGAAGTTCCTATTATAGTTGCCGTAAATAAGATTGATAAGCCTATGGCTAACATTGACAGAGTAAAGCAGGAACTTTCCGAACAAGGAGTTATATCTGAAGACTGGGGCGGAGATACTATATTTGTACCTGTTTCTGCAAAAAAGCACAAAGGTATTGAAAATTTGCTTGAGATGATCCTTCTGGTATCAGAAGTACAGGAATTAAAAGCAAATCCCAACAGACCTGCAAAAGGTGCTATCATTGAATCAAAGCTTGACAAAGGAAGAGGACCGGTTGCTACAGTCCTGGTAAAAAAAGGGACGTTAAAAAAAGGTGATGCAGTATTGGTAGGCAGTGCTCATGGAAAAGTTAGAGCTATGTTTAATGACAAAGGCAAAAGAATTAATCAGGCAGGACCTTCTGTACCTGTAGAAATATTAGGCCTTAACGAAACTCCTCAGGCAGGAGACATTTTGGTTGTAATGAAAAATGAAAAGGACGCTAAGAACATTGCTGAGAAGCGTAAAAGCAGAAAACACATGGAATCCATGAATACTACTTCCAAGGTTTCTTTGGATGACTTATTTGATAGAATTCAAAAAGGCGAAGTTAAAGATTTGAATATTATAATTAAAGCAGATGTAAGCGGTTCTATCGAGGCAGTAAAGCAATCACTGCAGAAATTAAGCATGGATGAAGTAAAGGTTAATCCAATACACGGCGGAGTTGGCGGCATTAATGAAAATGACGTTATGCTGGCATCGGCTTCTAATGCAATAGTAATAGGCTTTAATGTAAGGCCTTCCGTAGCAGCTATGGAGCTTGCAAAAAAAGAAAATGTGGATATCCGAACCTACAATATTATTTACAACGCAATAGAGGATATACAGAAAGCCGTAAAAGGAATGCTTGCGCCTATATATAAGGAAGTTGTTCAGGGAAGAGCAGAAGTTAGACAGACGTTTAAAGTTCCAAACGTTGGAATTGTAGCAGGTGTATATGTAACAAGCGGCAAAATCACAAGAAAGTCAAAAGTTAGATTATTAAGAAACGACGTAGTTATTCATGAAGGTGAAATAGCTTCGCTGAAAAGATTCAAGGATGATGTATCTGAATTGAATACAGGATTTGAAGGTGGTATAGGCATTGAAGATTACAACGATATTAAAAAAAGTGATTCAATGGAAGCCTATATTATGGAAGAAATAAAGAGGTAGTCATTAGAAAAGAGGTATGGAATGTCAAACAGAAGAAACAGCAGATTGTCAGAGGAAATGAAAAGAGTTATATCTGAGATAATCAGAGATGAGGTCAAGGATCCTCGAATATCAGAGCTGTTGAGTATAACCGATGTTCATGTTACAGAAGATTTAAAGTATGCGAAGGTGTATATTTCTGTATACGGAGATATTGAACCTTCTTTAAAGGCGTTGGAAAGCGCAAAAGGATTCATAAGGACGGGAATTGGTAAGAGAATCAAAATGCGCATAATCCCCGAGTTATTGTTTGAAAAAGACAATTCTATTGAAAGGGGTATATATATGTCAAAGCTGATTGATAAGGTCATTGAAGATGAGAAAAACAGGAAGGCTAAAGATGAATCTGAAAATGAATAATATAGAGAAAGTGTTTGAATTAATAAATAATTCTCAGAATATATGCATTTCGGGTCACAAATCCCCTGATGGAGACTGTATAGGGTCCGTAATGGCCCTGTACAGGTTTTTAAAACGCCTTGGCAAGAGCAAGAACCTTACCGTTTGTATTGAAGGTACAATCCCATTTAATTACAGGCAGTATGTTGATGAAGATGTTATTATAAAAGAATATGACAATAAAAAGTTTGATCTTTTGTTTATCTTGGATTGCAGTGATTTAGAAAGACTGGGGAAATTTAAAGATGTTTACAAAAACTCAAAAAAATCTGTTTGTATTGACCATCACAAAACAAATAAAAGCTACGCCGACATTAATATTATCGATTCATCTATGAGCTCTACAGGAGAAATTCTATATGATGTTTTTAAGGCATTAAATGTAAAAATTACTAAAGAAGAGGCATCGTTAATATATATTGCTATTTTAACCGATACTGGCAAATTCAGTTATTCAAACACAAGCAGTGACACTCACAGAAAGGCTGCAGAATTAATTGATTTAGGAGTGCAAGTTGCGGAAATTGACAATACAATCTATAATTCAAAACCGTCTAATATTGTGAAGGCATTTATTGACTGCGTAGGCGGTATAGAGCTTTATTATGGCAATAGATTAGGTATTGCGTCCATAACAAAAGGCGTTCTTGAAAAAAATAATGCAGATATGGGAGATATAGACGGTGTTGTTGAATTCATAAGAGAAATCAAAGAGGTGGAAGTTTCATGCGTCTTGAAAGAAAATGAAAACAAAACCAGAGTAAGCCTCAGGTCAAAAAATAATATAGATGTGTCGGAGGTTTCTGTAAAATTTGGTGGAGGCGGCCATGCCAAGGCTGCAGGATTTGAAGTAAATAAAGATGTAAAAAATACAAAAGAATTATTAATAAACACATTTAAAGAATATTTTGGAGAACAATGACAGGAATATTGAATATATTGAAACCTACCGGTATGACGTCTCATGACGTGGTAAGCAGTGTACGAAAAATATTAAATGTTAAAAAAGTCGGCCATGCAGGTACCCTTGACCCTAACGCAGCAGGAGTTATTGCTGTTTGTATAGGCAAGGGAACAAAATTAAGCGATTATCTTATGAACGGGGATAAAGAATACGTGTGTGAACTGATTTTAGGGCAAAGCACAGATACACAGGACAGCTACGGAAATATAATAAATAGCGTGGCTGATGTTAATGTAAATTTGAAAGATATAACAGGAGCACTGAAAGATTTTGAAGGGGAACAGACACAAATTCCGCCTATGTATTCTGCAGTTAAACTAAAGGGTAAAAAATTATATGAGTACGCCAGGCAGGATAATATTGTGGAAAGACAAGGCAGATTGATAACCATTAAAGAAATTGAACTTATAAAGTTTGATAAAAACAGGGTTTTAATGCGGGTGAAATGTACAAAAGGAACGTACATGAGAACTTTGTGTAGCGATATAGGTGAAAAGTTGGGAACTTATGGGCATATGGGCGTATTAATAAGGACCGAGGCTAAAGGTCTTCGTATTGAAAATTCCATAACCCTTGACAGATTAAAATTTTTATACGACAATGACCGATTAAATGAATGTATTTTGCCTGTAGATGAAGCATGCCCTTTAAAAAAAGTAACTGTCAATGAAAAATACTACGACAGGATTATAGCAGGAAACGGAGTATATGCAGATACTTCAGGCTTAAACAGCATCAAATTTTATATTTATTGCAAAAACCAATTAATAGGCATAGGAAAAAAATCAAATACTACAGATAATTCAGTTAAAATAGAAAAATTACTCATGTAGGCAACAGGTGGTACAGATGAATAATAAAAACGCGTCATGCATTGCTGTCGGTAATTTTGACGGCATACATATAGGTCATGACACATTGATAAGAAGAATGATTGAGCTAAGCCATGAAACAAACCAGGACAGCATAATAATCACTTTCAGATATGTAAGAAAAGACCTAAAAAAATCAAATTATAATACTAAATATATAAATAGTAGAAATGTCAAGATGGAATTATTAAAATCCTATGGGGCGACAAAAGTTGTTGAAATTCAGCTTGATGATGTTGTTTCAAAATACACTCCCGAACAATTTATCCATGAAATCCTTATTGATAAATACAATGCAAAAAATATTGTTGTAGGATATAATTTTACATTCGGGTACAAGGCCAGCGGAAATATAAAGACTTTAAAAGAATTTCAAGATAAATATGGCTATAAGGTAGAAGAAATTTACCCGGTCAAGTATAACGGGATAGCAGTAAGCAGTACTTTAGTGCGAAATTTGCTGAAAGAAGGCAAAGTTCGTGAGGCAAACAATCTTCTAATTAACAACTACACTATGTTTAATAGAGAAATTAATATAGATTTAAATAAAAATGCAGCTTTTGTAGATAATAATAATAGTACTATAATAGTACCTGCAGACGGTAAATATAAAGTTATGGCGGGCAATAGGAAAATGACTTTGACCATAGTAACTAATAAGACGGGGTATGTTTTGACCTTTGATAAGAAAATAGAAAATAGTGATGACATTGTTTTTTTGGACAGGGTCGAGCATAGCTTGAAAAGTAAATATAGCTAAATTGATCTTGAGTGTAAAAAAATTTTTGTTTACAAAAATAAAGTAATATGGTAGAATTTATTGTATTTCCATAGTCTAAGTTTTACGAATCCTCGACGTAATGCTTGGGTTGTGGTGAAATAAAATGATATAGGAGGAATAATAAAATGACAAAGGAACAAAAAACACAAATTATCGAACAATACAGAATCAACGACAAGGACACCGGTTCTCCAGAAGTTCAAATAGCGCTTTTGACCTATAGAATCAATAATTTAACCGAACACTTGAAAAGCAATAAAAAGGATCACCATTCAAGGAGAGGTCTTTTGCAGATGGTTGGACAAAGGAGAGGGTTTCTTAACTATTTAAAAAATAATGATATCGAAAGATACAGAAGTATTGTTGCAAAATTAGGTTTAAGAAGATGAGCAGACGACCCAAATCTATGATTTGGTGCAGATACTGTAAATGAAATAAAGGAGCGGGGAAATCCCGCTTCTATTGTTTATCTTCAGAACTAAAGGAGGTACTAATGGAAGAAAAAAATTTTAAATATACGCTTGCCGGAAGAGAGTTAAAGGTTACTACCGGTAAGATTGCTGAACTTACTAATGGCTCATGCATTGTTCAATACGGCGATACAGTAATAATGGCCAATGTGGCAATGTCTAAGGAGCCCAGGGAAGGCATCGATTTTTTCCCCTTAAGTGTAAATTTTGAGGAGAAACTTTACTCTGTAGGAAAAATTCCCGGAGGTTTTATTAAAAGGGAGGGAAAACCAGGAGACAAGGCTATATTAACGTCAAGGCTTATAGACAGACCCTTAAGGCCACTATTTCCAAAGGGATTCAGAAATGATGTAACGGTAACGGTTACCGTATTGTCCGTAGATCAGGACTGTTCACCGGAAATAGCAGGAATGATAGGTTCTTCGATAGCTCTTTCCATATCTGATATACCATTTGACGGACCTACCGGAGCGGTTAATGTAGGGCTTATAGATGATAAGTTTGTAATTAATCCCAACAGTAAAGAACGAGAGATGACTTCATTGAACTTAACGGTTTCCGGAACAAAGGAAGCCATAATGATGGTTGAGGCAGGAGCCGATGAAATATCAGAAGATAAGATGCTGAACGCAATACTTACAGCTCATGAAGAAATTAAAAAAATTTGTGATTTTATCACCGATATCCAAGATGAAGTGGGAAAGGCGAAAATTACCGACTATGTTAAATTTGTATGCGATGAAAAAATAGAACAGGAAATCAGGGAATATTCCGAACCTATAATTAATGAATCCATAATTGTAGAGGATAAACTTGAACGAGAAGAAAAAATTGATAATTTTAAGGAGCGTGCAAGGGAAATATTTTTAGAAAAATATTCTGAAAATGAAGCCGATATAGATGACGCTCTTTACACAATAGTAAAAGAAAAGGTAAGAGAAAATATTCTCGAAAGAGGAATAAGGCCTGATAACAGAAAGATAGATGAAATAAGAAAAATTACATGTGAAGTTGGATTGTTACCCAGGGCTCATGGTTCGGCACTTTTCACAAGAGGCCAAACTCAGGTTCTTACGGTTGCAACACTGGGTGTTTCCAGCGACGAGCAGACATTGGATGGAATTTCCGAAGAAACTTCAAAGAGATATATGCACCATTACAACTTCCCTTCTTATTCAGTAGGCCAGACTAAGCCTTCAAGAGGACCCGGAAGAAGAGAAATAGGCCACGGTGCATTGGCAGAAAGGGCATTAGTACCTGTGATTCCATCTGCGGATGAATTTCCATATACAATAAGGCTTGTTTCTGAGGTATTAAGTTCCAACGGCTCAACCTCACAGGCTTCGGTGTGCGGCAGTACTTTATCATTAATGGATGCCGGCGTTCCTATAAAATTACCTGTAGCAGGAATTGCAATGGGCTTAATGAAGAAAGGGGACAATGTGGTTGTCCTTACAGATATTCAGGGGATGGAAGATTTTTACGGAGATATGGACTTCAAAGTTGCAGGAACTAAAGATGGTATTACTGCAATTCAAATGGATATAAAAGTTCATGGAATTGACAAGAGTATTTTGGGAAGCGCTTTGGAAAAAGCAAAAAAGGGAAGGCTATTCATTCTTGATAAAATGCTTGCATGCATTGACAAACCCAGGCCTGAAGTAAGCAAGTATGCTCCAAAGATTATAAGTATGATGATTGACCCTGAAAAAATAAGAGATGTTATAGGTACCGGCGGAAAAGTTATAAATAAAATTATTGAAGAAACCGGTGTAAAAATTGATATAGATGATGATGGCTCTGTTACAATAGCTTCTGAAAATGTGGAAAATGCATATAAAGCCAAGGAAATTATCGAGGGCATCGTAAGAGAAATTCAAGTTGGTGAAATTATACTTGGAAAGGTTGTAAGAATAACTTCTTTTGGAGCGTTTGTAGAACTTACAGAAAGTAAGGACGGACTTCTGCACATTTCTCAAATATCTGACAAAAGAGTCAAAAGTGTTGATGATGTTTTAAAAATAGGTGATAAAATACTTGTAAAAGTAATTGAAATTGACAACCAGGGAAAAATTAAGCTTTCAAGGAAAGAAGCTTTAAAGGAAACAGAAAAGAAAGAATCCAAAAATTCTAAAAATACCAAGTATAGAGAAAAAAATAAATAACGTTGTATAAAACTGATGTAAAACCCGAAGCCCATACTGGGCTATAAGATAACAATGTCAAGGTAATGACCGAGATTTTGTTATTTTTTATTGGCAATTAAGGAGGCTGCCCTTCCAATTATTTGATTGTAATTCTTTTAAAAATTTGATATTATAAATTATAATATTTCTGCTATCATAAATAGTCCATTTTATTAATACATATAAGTATAAGGGGGATTTTTATGAAATTTTTTAACTGCAACGCAGCTTTTGTAAGAAAACTCATAATAGTAATTTTAGTTATGATTATTATTATATTGCTTATTGCCGGCAGGTGCAGCACTATGAGACAGAGAATATTCTGGTGAAATGACATCCTTAGTTAAATATTACTTACGGAGGAAAAATGATAAAAAAATACACTTTAGAAAACGGTATAAGAGTGGTAATGGAAAAAATAGATTATGTAAAATCAGCATCAATTGGTATTTGGGTAAATATTGGCTCAAATAATGAAACTGAAGAAACAAACGGATTGTCCCATTTTATTGAGCATATGCTTTTTAAGGGCACAAAAAACAGAAGAGCAAATGAAATTGCCGAGGACATGGATAATATCGGAGGACAGCTTAATGCTTTTACAAGCAAGGAATGTACTTGCTTTTATGTAAAAGTCTTAGATGAAAATATTGAAGAAGCAATGGATATACTTTCGGATATGTTTTTTAACTCATTGTTTCAGCAGGAAGAAATCAACAAAGAAATATCTGTTGTTGCGGAAGAAATAAAAATGTATGAAGATTCTCCGGAAGATGCTGTTTATGATAAACTTACGGAAATAATATTTAACAATACATCTATGGCTTTTAATATTTTGGGAACCAAAGAAAATTTAAAAACATTTACAACTCAAAAAGTATTAAACTATATGAAAGAAAAATATTCTCCTTACAATACGGTAATTGCCATAGCAGGCAGTTTTAATGAAGAATCTTTCATAAATTTTGTAAATAAAAAATTCGGGCATTGGCAAAATTCACGCATTATGCATATAGATGAAGAAGGAGAATACGTACGAAAAGTTGTTGGAATCAATAAAGATTTGGAGCAGCTTCATATATGCATAGGCAATAAAACAATTGGCAGGCATGATGATAGCTATTATCCTTTGCTTGTTTTAAACAATATATTGGGTGGTACTATGAGCTCGAGGATTTTTCAAGAAGTAAGGGAGAAAAGAGGACTGGTCTATTCAATTTATTCCTTTGTTACTAATTATTCAAATATAGGAATTTTTGGTATTTATGCAGGTATGTCATATAAAGACGTTGAGAATGCAATTCGAACAATCTTAAGGGAAATGACGAGCATTAAAAGTGATAATATTACCTTGAAAGAATTCAACAGAGCCAAACAGCAGATTAAAGGAAATTATATTTTAGGCCTTGAAAGTACCTCAAGCCGCATGTCTGCTATAGGAAGAAGAGAGCTTCTATACAATGAAATCCAATATCCTGATGAAGTAATAAAAAAAATTAATAATGTTAAGTTGAAAGATGTTTTGAATGTTGCGGATGAATTATTTGACATTGATAAATTAAGCGTTACTTTTACGGGAAATTTAAATAAACATAAAAATATAGAAAAAATAATATATAATGTACTGGGAGAAGAATATGAAAGTAAAAATAGTAAAAAACAATCCGTTTAAACTTCCTACATATGAAACAAAAGGATCAGCAGGTGTTGACCTGCGTGCATATGTGGAAAAGCCTGTCGTATTAAAACCGCTGGAAAGAGCATTAATTTCCACCGGCATATTCATAGAATTGCCTGAAGGCTATGAAGCTCAAGTTAGAGCAAGAAGCGGTCTTGCTATAAAACATGGAATTAGTTTGGTAAACGGTATAGGAACCATTGATTCCGACTATCGTGGAGAAATAAAAATTATTTTAATCAATTTAGGCAGCAAAGAATTTACCATCAACAACGGGGACAGAATTGCACAGATGGTATTTATAAAGCATGAGCAGGCTGATTTCCAATTAGTCCAGGAATTAGGCGGGACTGAAAGAGGAACAGGTGGTTTTGGCCACACCGGGGTGTAAAAACTCATATATTTATTGCAGTAAGGGGGATGCATGATGAAATTAAGCGAATTGTACAGCAAAGAAATAATCAATATCGATACCGGGGAAAATCTGGGAATATTCGGTGACTGCGATTTGGTTATAGAAGAAAAAACCGGAAAAATCGTAAGTTTTATATCCGGTAACAACTCGCATTTTAATATTTTCAAAGAACCTAAGAAAAAAGAAATAATGTGGAAGAATATTAAAAAAATAGGCAGTGACATGATAATTATCGAAAATGATTAAAACGCGCATAAAATAATTAAAACTCCAAAGAATAATCAGGAATACCTGATTATTTTTATGTGGAGGAAAAATGAGAAATATAGATCATAATATAAATAACGTAAGGCAGCCAATCGGCAGCACAGGTGGAAACAAGGATTGCCAAATTGATCAAAACAACAGTGAACTACAAGATGGCAGCATACAAAAACAAAATTTTAACGGCAATTCTGAACCGGTTAATCCCTTTTTATTCAGCGGAAATGTAAATAACGGTGATAATAAAAATTCAGATCAGTCTATAGAAAATGTTAAACAGATGGGAAGCGTCACAAATATTAATCCTGTTAAAGACGTATGCTTTATAAACATAATAGGAGAAATTGAAGGACATACATCATTGCCGCCCCAAAGCAAGACTACAAAATATGAACACATTATCCCCATGATTATAGGAGCAGAAATGGACCCTCAAATAAAGGGAGTACTTATGTTGATTAATACTATGGGCGGAGATGTTGAAGCTGGGCTTGCAATATCTGAATTGGTGGCCAGCATTACAAAACCTACAGTTTCTTTGGTTTTGGGAGGAGGCCACAGCATAGGTACGGCTTTAGCTGTATCAACTGATTATTCATTTATTGCTCCTACAGGTACAATGACAATACATCCTATAAGAACAAACGGTCTTGTAATTGGTGTTCCCCAGACTTTTAGGTATTTTCAGAAAATGCAGGAACGCATTACTAATTTTATAGTAAGCAATTCAAGAGTTAATAAAGAACAGTTTTTGAAATATATGTATGATACCGATGAAATTGCAAATGACGTGGGAACGGTTGTTAATTCTGATGAGGCAGTCCAAATAGGACTTATAGATGAAATAGGCGGATTTAGTTCCGCTATGCTTGAATTGAGAAAATTAATCGACAAAATGGAAGATAAAAATCCGGAAAATGAAAATCCCATGCCTATAAATAAATATCGTTAATAAATATCATTGCGATTAAACAGCCTGTTATGTTATAATAACAAGGGAGGGCATAGGCCCTCCCGGAAGTATACATAAACACAAGGGGATGTTGTATTAAATGGCAAGGACAAAAGGCAGAAGCAGAGCCAAAAAAAAGACAACGAAAAAAAACAGTACAAGCTTAAGTACAAAAACCGTTAACGATGCATCCAAAAGAGAAATTACCGGAATATTTACAGTTGCGTTTGCAGTGTTTTTAATTGTTGTTACAGCGGGGGAAAATCAGACCGGCATAATCGGAAAAACAATTAATGTTTTTACTCATTCTGTTTTGGGAAGAGGGGCAGATATTTTGCCGTTTTTTATTTTGGCAATAGGTATAATGAGATTGCTGAATGTTGAAGTACTGAGTCATAACAGTCAAATTGATGCAATAGCAGGTTTTTTTGTATGTTTTATTATTTATTTTGCATTGGCTGATATAAATATTTTAAAAGAAAGCACCGGCTTTAAGTCATTATTTAAATCATCCATGGAAACAGGTCTTCTTAAAAGAGGCGGTGGAATCATAGGAAATACTATTACATACATTTTCTTGAAACTTTTTGGTAAAAACGGAACGTATATAGTGCTAGGAGCTTTGATATTTTCAAATTTTGTACTCTTGACAAAACAAAGTATCATAGGAATATTCAGGATAATATCAGGAGCTTTAAACAAAATATTAAGAGCAGTCTACAGTTTCATATTCATTGAGGAAGATGAAGAAGAATCTGAGAGTGAAACAGGCTCAAAAAAAGCAGTGAATAATCAAACAAAAGCGGAAGAAAAAATAAAGATATACGATTATGTAAATATTCCTGAAAACAAAAAGGCTGAAATAACTCAGATGAAAATTGATGATGACGATGATATAAAAGAAGAGGATGCAGCTGAAACAAAACATGAAGCAGCTATAGGGTTAAATGGTAAAAAATTTGAGCCTCAAAAAATTACTGATGATATAATTAATATTGCAGGGGTAAAAAACACCAACTATAAGTTTCCCCCCACATCACTCCTGGAACCTGTTCCTCGGCATGTGAAAGGAAGAGATAAGGAGAATTTAAAAAAAGACGGGGAAAAATTGATTGAAACATTGAATAACTTTAATATTCCCTGCAATATTCTTCAGATTAATAAGGGGCCTACCATTACAAGATATGAAATTCAGCCTGCTCCAGGAATTAAAGTCAGCCGAATAACAGGACTGTCAAGTGATATTGCACTGGCTTTGGCGACATCTGATATTCGCATGGAAGCTCCTATACCCGGAAAATCTGCCATAGGTATAGAGGTTCCTAACAAAATTAAAACAAGTGTATCTTTAAGAAGTTTGATTGAATCAAAAGAATATAAGAATGCCGATACAAATATTCCATTTGCTCTAGGAAAGGATATTGCGGGGAAAAATATTATATCCTCAATTGATAAAATGCCTCACCTGCTTATTGCAGGGGCTACCGGTTCAGGTAAAAGCGTATGTATCAATTCTCTTATTATGAGCATATTATTTAAGGCAAAACCGGAAGACGTAAAACTTATTTTAATTGATCCGAAGGTTGTGGAACTTAGTGTTTACAACGGACTGCCTCACTTGTTAATTCCAGTTGTAACCGATCCGCGAAAAGCTGCTAACGCTTTGAACTGGGCAGTGTCTGAAATGACAAACCGCTATAAAATATTTGCTCAGAACAGCGTTAGAGATTTAGCATCATTTAATGATAAAATGGATCAAAAAGGTAAAGAAAAAATGGCCAAGATAGTAATTATAATAGACGAACTTGCTGATTTGATGACAGTTGCTTCATCAGAGGTTGAAGAGTACATAACACGTATAGCTCAGCTTGCAAGAGCCTGCGGCATGCATCTTGTAATTGCTACCCAAAGACCTTCAGTTGATGTTATAACGGGAGTTATTAAGGCAAATATTCCTTCTCGTATTGCATTTGCTGTTTCTTCGCATATTGATTCCCGTACCATACTGGATACAGGCGGTGCAGAGAAACTCCTGGGTAAGGGAGATATGCTTTATCATCCTATGGGGTTGCCCAAGCCTATACGTATTCAAGGTACATTTATTTCGGATGATGAAATAAAAAGGGTGGTTGAAAATATAAAAGAGCAGCAAATAGAAACAAAAAATATGGAACAGACAGATATAATTAATGAAATAGAAAATGTACAGGTTAAAGATGAAGATGTTGATGAATTTTTGGAGCAGGCAATAGAAATAGTTGTCAATGACGGTCAGGCGTCGGTATCCTATATTCAAAGAAAATTTAAAGTAGGATATGCAAGAGCGGCAAGAATAATTGACCAGCTTGAAGAAAGAGGAATTGTCGGCGGCCATGAGGGAAGCAAACCCCGAAAAGTGCTTATAACAAAAGAAGAATTGGAAGAGATGAAAGGAACCTCAAATTGAAAAAAGTTTATATACATTCCCTTGGTTGTTCCAAGAACCTTGTTGATTCGGAAAACATGATGGGAATATTGAAAGAAAATGGATTTATAATTACAGATTATGCGGACAATGCAGATTATATTATAATTAATACATGTTCTTTCATAGCGGACGCTCAGCAGGAATCAGTCAATGCAATATTGTATGCGGCAGATATTAAAAATAAGGTTAATAAAAAAACTAAAATTATTGTAACAGGATGCCTTTCGCAAAGGTTCGGCAGCGAATTGGCAAAGGAAATACCGGAAATTGACATTGTTGCAGGTACCGGTGGATTTGAAAAAATAGACGAATATATAAAAGATTATGAAAGCAGCGAAAGGCTAATAGTAGATACAAATGTGAAACCCCAATTCGAAGAGAATCTTCCAAGAAACATATTGACCGAAAGCTGGTATGCATATTTAAAAATAGCGGAAGGCTGCAGCAACAACTGTACCTACTGCATAATCCCACAATTGCGCGGTCCATACAGAAGCAGAAAAATAGAGGCAATAGTCGAAGAAGCAAAGATATTGGCAGAACATGGCACCAAGGAAATTATAATAATAGCCCAGGATACGAGTAAGTATGGGCTTGACATTTATAATAAAAGAAAACTTCACGAGGTAGTCAAAAGAATATCTGAAATTAAAGGTATTGAATGGATACGGATACACTACCTGTACCCGGAAGATATTTATGACGAGCTCATATACGAATTTAAACAAAACACCAAGCTTTTAAAATATTTTGACATACCTATTCAGCACATTAACGATGGAATATTAAAAAAAATGCATCGGGGTACGAACAAAAAACAAATTACAGACTTGATAAATAAAATAAGAAATGAAGTTGAAGGAGCAGTTATCAGAACTTCATTGATAACAGGTTTTCCGGGCGAAACAGAAGAAGAACATGAAGAACTAAAGGAATTTCTCAAGAAATATAGGCTGGATCGTGTAGGTATTTTTAAATATTCAAGAGAAGAAGGCACTCCGGCATATAGCCTCCCGGGACAAATAGATGAAAGTATCAAAGAGCGAAGGTATGGCGAGCTTATGGAGCTTCAGCAGTGTATATCTTATGAAAATAATTTTAATAAAATAGGAAAAATCTACGATGTTCTGATAGAAGAAAAAAATGCCGAAAATATATGGGTAGGAAGAACCTATATGGATTCAATAGATATAGACGGATGTGTATATGTAACATCTGACGAAGAACTGGAATTAGGCGGCATTTACAAAGTAAAAATAAATGATGCTTTAGAATATGATCTGATTGGAAGGAGGTGTTGATTATGGAGTGGTTTAAAAATATGAATTTGCCTAATAAACTTACTGTTATAAGAATATGTGCAATTCCTATATTTTTGATATTCTTGTATATAAGCAAGGGTATGTTCAGGTTCCTGCCTCTTCTCATATTTGTAGCGGCAGCGTTAACTGATTCTATAGACGGATATATTGCAAGAAGAGATAATTTAATAACGAACTTTGGAAAGTTCATGGATCCTTTGGCAGATAAACTCTTGACGGCCTCTGCATTCGTTGCATTTGTGGAAATCGGATATTTAAGAGCATGGGTTGTTGTTATAATAATTTCAAGGGAATTTTTGGTTTCAGGTTTTAGGACCTTGGCAGCTTCCAAGGGCGTTAAAATTGCGGCAAATCCCTGGGGCAAAATTAAAACTGTATTTCAAATGGTGCTGATTGTAGTTGTACTGTTGAATTATACAGGATATGCAGAATTTATAACATCGTGGATTGCGCCTCTTACTGCCATAGTTGTTCTTTTAACAGTTATATCAGGTGCAACATATATTTATGAAAATATGGATGTAATAAAGCAATAATTATTGACAAAATCTTCGATTACTTATAAGATTAAGAGAACAAATGTTCTTAAAAGGAGTATGAAATGGAAAAAGATAAGGACAAGGCTAAGGATAAAGCACTTGAGGTTGCTATTGCTCAAATAGAGAAACAGTATGGAAAGGGTTCCGTAATGAGGCTTGGAGAAAATGCAAAGTTGAATATAGATTCTATACCGACAGGTGCTCTGCCTTTGGACATTGCTACCGGCATAGGCGGAGTTCCTAAAGGAAGAATTATAGAAATATTTGGACCTGAATCATCCGGGAAAACAACAGTTGCGCTTCACATAATTGCGGAAGCACAAAAATTGGGAGGTATAGCTGCATTCATAGATGCCGAACATGCCTTGGATCCAGGTTATGCTAAAAAACTGGGTATTTTAATAGATGAGCTTATTATTTCTCAGCCTGACACAGGAGAGCAAGGACTGGAAATTGCGGAAGCATTGGTAAGAAGCGGTGCTGTGGATGTGATTGTAATAGATTCTGTTGCGGCTTTGGTTCCCAAGGCGGAAATTGACGGAGAAATGGGAGATTCACATGTGGGTCTTCAGGCAAGGCTTATGTCTCAGGCGCTTCGAAAACTGGCCGGTGCAATCAATAAATCTAACGCTGTAGCCATATTCATTAATCAGCTGAGGGAAAAAGTAGGTGTAATGTTTGGCAATCCTGAGACCACCACAGGTGGAAGGGCACTTAAATTTTATGCTTCCATGAGATTTGATGTAAGAAAGATCGAAACCCTTAAAAGGGGCGATGAAGTATTCGGCAGCAGAACAAGAGTAAAGGTAGTTAAAAATAAAGTAGCTCCACCTTTTAAAAAAGCTGAATTTGACATAATATACGGAAAGGGAATATCCCGGGAAGGATGTATCCTTGATACAGCGGTAGAAGCTGAAATTGTAAACAAATCCGGGTCATGGTATTCCTATGGAGACACCAGAATTGGTCAGGGAAGAGAAAATGCAAAAGACTTCCTAAACGCAAATCCCGAAATTATGAATGAAATTGAAATAAAAGTCAAAGAAAAATTTGGAATCGGAGGGACAGATTCAAGTTCAGACGATCCTGAAAAAGAAAGCAAAGATAAATAGCCATTTATTAAATAATAGATATGAGAAAGCTGCCATGTTGATAAGTATTATCCATAAATATACTTAACATGGCAACTTTTTTTATTTTTATAACATCAAATTTTTATTTACAGAAACAAAATTATGTAAATATAAGTCAAAATTACTCGGAATTTGACAGAAATGTTTACCCTAAAACAATGTCTTGACATAAAGCTAAAAAAATTATAAAATATTATATATTCAAGTATTTAGAAATAATTTTAATATTTCAAATATATAAAAAATGAACACCTTTACAATATGAGTAAAATAGATGTTTATTTCGCAACTTGAAAATTTAATAATGGGAGGTGCTGAATTGTATTATGAAGTAATAGTAAGTATTATCTGCGCAATAATAGGTATAATCATAGGAATAATAATTCGTAAAAATATATCTGAAAGCAAAATAGGTAGTGCTGAAGAAGAAGCCAAAAGGATAATAGATAATGCAACAAAAGAGGCTGAAACGAAGAAAAAGGAAGTTCTTGTTGAAGCAAAAGATGAAGCCTACAAAATAAGAAATGAATATGAAAAAGAAAACAAGGAAAGAAGAAGTGAACTGCAAAGATCCGAAAAAAGGTTGATTAAGAAAGAAGAAATGCTTGATTCCAAGAGTATAATGGTTGAAAAGAAGGAAGAAACCTTTCAAAGAAAACTGAAGGAAATTGAAAACAAGCAAAATAAATTAGAAGCAATTCATGGGAAACAGCTTGAAGAACTTGAAAGAATAGCCGGGCTTTCAACGGAAGAAGCAAAAAATATGCTTATTGATAATATAAAAAGAGAAGCAGAACAGGAAGCTTCAATAGCTGTAAAAGAAATCGAAAGAGAAACAAAGGAAACTGCAGAAAGAAAAGCACGTGAAATTATTACATATGCAATACAAAAATGTTCTGCAGATCATGTAGCTGAAACAACTGTATCTGTAGTTGATTTACCTAATGATGAAATGAAGGGCAGAATAATAGGCAGAGAGGGAAGAAACATTAGGGCACTTGAACAACTGACAGGTATAGATATTATAATAGATGACACACCTGAAGCGGTGGTTATTTCCGGATTCGATCCTATAAGAAGAGAAGTTGCCAGAATAGCCCTGGAAAAATTAATTGCTGATGGAAGAATCCACCCTGCAAGAATTGAAGAAATGGTGGAAAAAGCTAAAAAAGAAATTGAGCAACAAATTAAAGACGAAGGTGAACAGGCAACCCTTGATACCGGTGTGCACGGACTTCATCCTGAATTGATAAAGCTATTGGGAAGATTGAAATTTAGAACAAGCTATGGGCAAAATGTATTAAAACATTCCATAGAAGTTTCATATTTAGCAGGAATTATGGCGGCGGAATTAGGCGCTGACGTTAAGATAGCCAAACGTGCCGGATTATTACATGACATTGGAAAGGCAGTGGATCACGAGATTGAAGGTCCCCATGTGACCATAGGTGAAGAATTGGCAAAGAAATACAAGGAAAGCAAAGCCGTAATTCACGCTATAGCAGCTCATCACGGGGATATTGAACCTCAAACAGTAGAAGCTGTATTAGTTCAAGCTGCGGATGCTATTTCAGCAGCAAGGCCCGGCGCAAGAAGGGAAACATTAGAAACTTATATTAAGAGATTAGAGAAGCTGGAAGAAATTTCAAATTCATTTGAAGGCGTGGAAAAATCTTTTGCTATTCAAGCAGGAAGAGAAATACGTATTATTGTTAAACCTGAGGTCACCAGCGATTCAAGTATCATTTTAATTGCAAAGGACATAGTTAAAAAAATAGAGGAAGAAATGGAATATCCGGGACAAATAAAAGTTAACGTAATAAGAGAAACAAGAGCAATCGAATACGCAAAATAAATACAGAGATAACGAAAATTGACGAAAATGAACGAAAGTAGACAGAAGTAAACAATTACAAATTAATTGTTTACTTCTTTTTAATTTAGATATAGAATAAAGATTAAATAGAATAATCAATAACAATGTTGGAGAGGTACAGAATGGCAAGATATACATATGAAAATCCATTGATAACAAGATACGCAAGCAGAGAAATGAGTTACATATTTTCTGATGAAAGCAAATTTACTACGTGGAGGAAGCTTTGGGTTGCATTAGCCGAGGCTGAGAAAGAATTGGGTCTTAACATAACGGATGAACAAATAGATGAAATGAAAGCAAATATTTACAATATAGATTATGATTTAGCAGCTCGTAAAGAAAAAGAATTAAGGCATGATGTAATGGCTCACATATATGCATTTGGTACTGTATGTCCCAAGGCAATGCCAATAATACACCTTGGTGCGACTAGCATGTATGTTGTTGACAACACAGATGCCATTTTGATGAAAAAAGCACTTCTTTTAATTAAAAAGAAGCTTGTGAACGCAATAAGTGTACTGTCTGAATTCTGTATGAAGTATAGGGACATGCCCACATTGGGATATACCCATTACCAGCCTGCACAGCTTACAACAGTAGGAAAAAGAGCTGCCCTTTGGCTTCAGGACCTGTATTTGGATTACGAGCAGATAAACTACGTATTATCACATGTTAAACTGAGAGGAGTCAAGGGGACTACGGGAACACAGGCAAGTTTTATGGAATTATTTAACAACGACGAAGAAAAAGTAAAGAAGCTCGAGGAGCTTGTGGTAAAAAAAATGGGTTTCCAAGAAGCTTTTAAATTAACCGGTCAGACATATACGAGAAAAGTTGATTTTTATGTATTGTCTGCTTTAAGCGGAATTGCACAAAGTCTGCATAAAGCAACAAATGATATAAGGATCTTGCAGAGCCAGAAGGAAATAGAAGAACCTTTTGAAAAAAGTCAAGTAGGTTCATCTGCAATGGCATACAAAAGGAATCCTATGAGAAGCGAAAGAATTGCATCTTTGTCAAGATTCATTATTTCTAATGAAGCAAATATGGCAAACACAGAAGCTACTCAATGGCTTGAAAGAACATTGGACGATTCGGCGATTAAAAGATTAAGCATACCCCAGGGGTTTTTAGCTGCAGATGCTGTTCTCGATATTGCTATAAATGTATTTTCTGGTCTAGTTGTAAACCATAAGGTTATCGAAAAACATGTTAACGAAGAACTTCCTTTTATGGCAACCGAAAATATTTTAATGGAAGCTGTAAAAAATGGCGGCAACAGGCAGGAAATTCATGAGGAAATAAGAGTATTGTCTATGCAGTCGGCAGAGCAGGTTAAAAAATTCGGAAAACAAAATGATTTAATAGAAAGAATGTCTAAAAGCAAAATAATAAATATGACAAAAGAAGAAATTGAAGAAACAATAAGTCCTATAAATTATGTTGGAAGAGCGCCTCAGCAAGTTGAAGAATTCTATAATGAAACAATTAAGCCCCTTCTTGAAGAAAATAAAGATTTACTAGGTGTAAAGGTTGATTTGAAAGTATAAAAAGTATAAATCGATGAATATATAGATTATTAGTAATTAAATAATTATTGGGAGGAATAAATGAGATTCAATCCTGAAGAATATAAATACACATCAAAAAGAAATGTAGTTTATGGACATAAAGGAATGGTTGCTACATCTCAGCCTTTGGCAGCACAGGCAGGTTTGGATATATTGAAAGCAGGAGGCAATGCCATAGATGCTGCAATAGCAACAGCAGCTTGCCTTACAGTTGTTGAGCCTACATCAAACGGTTTGGGCAGTGATGCTTTTGCACAGGTTTGGTTTAAGGGTAAACTTTACGGTTTAAACGCCAGCGGGTATTCACCATACGGCATTTCTATCGAAAAACTGAAAAAAAGAGGATTAAGTGAAATCCCTAAATATGGTGTAATACCTGTTACAGTTCCGGGAGCACCAGCTGCATGGGTAAACCTATCTGAAAAATTTGGAAATCTGGATCTGGAAGAAGTGTTAAAACCTGCAGTTAATTATGCGAGGAACGGATTTACAGTTTCGGTCAATGTAAAGCAAGCCTGGGATGAAGCATATAATATTTATAAAAACGAACAGGGTGAGGAATTTAAATACTGGTTTGACATATTTACAAAAAATGGTAAAACTCCTAAATTCGGTGAACTGTGGAAACTTCCATATCATGCAGACACACTTGAATCAATAGGCAAATCCTACGGAGAATCATATTATAAAGGGGATATAGCCGATAAAATAGATTCATTTTTCAGAAAGTATGATGGATATTTGACAAAAGAGGATTTAGAAAATTACAAGCCTCAGTGGGTTGATCCTATAAGTGTTAACTACAGGGGCTATAATGTATGTGAGCTGCCGCCAAACGGCCAGGGCATTGTTGCATTAATAGCACTCAGTATATTGAAGGAATTTGATTTTGTACATAAGAACAGTGATACATACCATAAACAAATAGAGGCTTTAAAGCTTGCATTTGCCGACGGACTGAAGTATATAACAGATAGATCACAAATGAATGTTGAAGTAAATAAATTATTATCTGATGATTATGCTTCCGAAAGAAGAAAGTTGATTACAGAAAAAGCTTTAATTCCGAAAGCAGGCAATCAATTCGGCGGCGGTACTGTTTATTTATGTACTGCAGACGGTGATGGAAACATGGTTTCATATATTCAAAGCAATTATATGGGATTTGGGTCCGGCATGGTAATACCTGAAACAGGTATTGCGCTTCAAAACAGGGGACATAATTTTAATTATGACACTAATCATGATAATTGCCTTATGCCGCACAAAAGGCCATATCATACATTAATTCCCGGTTTCCTAATAAAAGACGGAAAAGCTGTAGGGCCTTTTGGTGTAATGGGTGCTTTTATGCAGCCCCAAGGTCATGTGCAGGTTATTACAAATTTAATTGATTTTCACATGAACCCCCAGGAAGCATTGGATGCTCCAAGGTGGCAATGGATTAATAATAAAGATGTTGAAGTCGAACCAAACGTACCCCTGTATATAGTAAATGACCTTATTAAAAGAGGTCACAATGTTAAAATACAACCGAACTTTAATGGATTCGGAAGAGGACAGATGATTATAATAACAGACGAAGGAACTTTATGCGGCGGTACAGAACCTAGGACTGACGGTTATGTAGCAGCTTGGTAATTTACGCTATACTTTATCAGTTATACTAAAGTGTGAGGTGTTGTAATGAAGAAATATTTCGTAATTTATTTAATTATTGCCGTAATGTTACTGAACGGATGCAGTGTGGAAGTTAAAACCGAAAATAATCCGGATATGTTCATATCACCTGCTGAGTTGAATGAAACCGAACAAAAAATCCTGAACCTGGTAGGTGAAGGTAAAACAAAGATATTTAATTTTTCAATTAATGAAGATGTTAAAAGTATGAAATTCAAAGTAACAGATTATTCCGATGCTGACAATCCGAAGGTAGTTGATTTATTTGGTTTTAATAATGAATCAGGAAGTTTAAAAGGCAGATTATCCGTATCTTTCAGTAATGAAAATGAAATAAAAGTAGCAGTCGAAACTGGAGATTCAACAATTCACGGTTCAAGTAGAACAGATAAAATAGATGAAAACATTGCAGATAAGTCATCAGGAACATCATTGTGTTATCTGCATGATTCCTATGAAATATCTATAGAAAAACCTGTTCCCCTTGCTGTAATTTTAAAAACAGATTCAGATGTACGCTCAACATATTTCGTAGAAAATTATATCAGCAACCCGAATCTTTTCAAACAATATGACAATTCATATCTTTTAACTGTAACATTTTATGATAAACACTTAAACGAACTGCCGGATTAATTTAGAACATACGAATATTGATAGGGAAATAGTGAAAAAGCGACAAAATTTATTGTTTTATTTCATTTATTGTACCAATCACATATTTAAATAAACTTAATTAAAATGCTCTTGCTGAAATAAACAGTCCAGAATGAACAACTGTTTAGCTTGAAGAAGAGTATTTTTTTTTACATGCTTTTCGGGCTAATATTTGATAAAGGTCAAAATAGTACCGAAAAATCCCGCAATCATCCAGAGACAAATTATGGCTTATGAAGTAAAATTATAAATACAATGTTGCAACGTTTTATTTGTTAAGCCTTGTGGACAATATTTTAAATGGAGGTTAAGTATTAAAATGAGGAATAGTTATAGTAAATTAGCGTATTCAAGTTTAAATGATTTTGTATACGGAACCTGTCCGAAACCAGTTCGTACCAAAAGTGGACTTGTTATCGGAGGAGGTACGGTATACCCGGAACTAAACTTTACTTTAGACGGAATGAATGTTAATGAAACTACTGTCAAAGAAACATATAAGACATACTCAGAAATAATTAACGATGCACTTAAAAAAGCCAAAGAACTGTATGCACCTGGAGTTGTACTGGAGTATGAAACTTTACCTGATTTTACAGAACATCCGGAATGGGCAATCGAAGTAAACAGAATTATAATAGAAACAATGAAAGAATATAGTGATAAATATGGATTAAAATTGGCTCTAAGAACTACCTTAAATGATATGAGAGAAATGGAACGTCCCCCTGTAATGAGAAGTGGCAGGTACTGGGATGCAATGCTCAAAGGATTTGAAGGGTGTGCCAAAGGAGGAGCAGATTTTCTATCTATAGAATCCACAGGGGGCAAAGAACTTCACGATGACGCGCTTGTAAATGCTGAAATAAAACAGGTTATATTTTCTTTAGGTGTTCTCGGAACCAGAGATATGAAATTTTTATGGAAAAATATTGTTGATATAGCTGAAGAAAATAACTGTTATGCTGCAGGGGATAGTGCTTGTGGATTTGCTAATACCGCAATGGTTCTTGCCGAGAAAGGATTCATTCCAAAATCTTTTGCGGCAGTTGTACGTGTAGCTGCTTTCCCAAGATCTCTTGTAGCATATGAAATGGGTGCAGTAGGTCCAAGCAAGGACTGTGCATACGAAGGCCCATATATAAAGGCTATAACAGGAGTACCTATAGCAATGGAAGGCAAGACTGCAGCCTGTGCACACTTCAGCCCTATAGGCAATATATCAGCCGCTGTGGCGGATCTTTGGAGCAACGAATCTGTTCAAGAAATAAAACTGCTTTCCGGTATGGCACCTACAGTATATATGGAGCAGCTTATATATGACTGCAGGCTGATGAATATAGCAGCTGAAAAAGGTAAAATTTTAGAATTCAGAGATTTTCTTGTAGATTCCGATAAAAAACTTGATGTACAGGCTTATGTACTGAGACCGGATGTCGTGTTTGAAATCAGTAAAGAAGTAATAAAAGAAAAGAGCCCGTTTATCAGAACTAAATTAGCGGCTCAACTTGCAGTTGAAAAAATAAAAAAGGCTATAGCTAATAACGAGGTGCAGGCAGATAAACGAGATAATAGATATCTGGATATGATGGCAGAACAAATTGAAGAAATTCCGGACGATGAAGAGAAGTTTTACCATGAAATCAAAGATGAAATTAACGAAAGCAAATTTTTACCGAAGGAATATGAATTAGCATAAATCATAAGCCTTAATTTAATTTAATTAAATAGGAATAATAATATCATTTTAAGGAGGAACAAAATGGCAAACTTAGACAGTATAGCTCAGAATGTATTAAACGGAAATATTAAAAAGGTTTCCGATCAAGTTAACGAACTTGTAAATGGAGGAACTGACCCTATAGAAATTATCAACAATGGACTGATACAGGGAATGAACTTGGTGACACCTCTGTTTAAAAGCGGGGAAATGTTTGTACCGGAGGTAATGAGATCTGCTAAAGCTATGAATACCGGTATGAACCTTTTGAAAAAATATATTTCAGATGAGGATATACCAAGCAAAGGAAAAGTGGTAATAGGTACAGTGGAAGGAGACCTTCACGACATAGGCAAAAATTTAGTGGGAATGATGCTTGAAACCAGCGGATATACTGTTATTGACTTGGGCGTGGATGTAAAAAAAGAAAATTTCCTGGATTCTATCTCCAAGTATAATCCTGACATTATCGGAATGTCTTCGCTGCTTACAACAACAATGATTAAAATTAAAGATTCAATTGAATACCTTAAGAACAAGGGAATTCCTGATCAGATTAAAATAATAATCGGCGGGGCACCAGTAAGCCAAAAATTTGCAGATGAAGTAAAAGCAGACGGTTATTCAGAAGACGCATCTTCAGCTGTAGCGTTATGTGATAGTTTGCTTGCGGTGGCCAAATAATCTGGGAGGATGCAGATGATAATTGTAGGAGAATTAATCAATACAAGCAGAAAATCCGTTAAAGAGGCAGTAGAAAAGCAAGATGCCGATTTTATAAAAAAACTTGCTCAGAAGCAATGGGATACAGGTGCAGATTATATAGATATTAATTGCGGTACAATGATAGGAACTGAATTGGAAATGATGAAATGGCTGGTAAATTGTGTTCAGGAGGTAATCGAAGCACCTTTATGTATAGACAGTCCTGATCCGGCCGTTTTAGACGCAGGACTGTCATTATGTAAATACGGGCAGCCTATGTTAAATTCCATATCAGACGAAGAAGGACGTTTTGATTCCACTCTGCCGGTTATATTAAAACATGAGGCCAAGGTAGTAGCATTGTGTATGGACAGCAAAGGTATGCCTGAAACATCAGATGATAGGATCAGAGTAGCAGGAAATTTATATAACAAACTTACTGGTGCAGGAGTTGCAGATGAAAATATATTTTTTGACCCGTTGATTAAACCTGTAAGCAGTGTTGGTACAGCAGGTATAGAAGTGCTGGAGTCAATCAGAAAAATCAAAGAAAAATTTCCAAAAGTACATTTTATGTGCGGGCTGAGCAATATTTCTTACGGCCTTCCCAACAGAAAGCTGTTAAACAGGTTGTTTGTAGCACAAAGTATGGCTATAGGAATGGACGGCTATGTACTTGATCCGACAGATAAAAAAATGATGGGTACGGTTTATGCATCCAGAACATTACTTAATCAAGATGAATATAACGGAGATTATTTATATGCTTACCGGAAAGGAATTTATTCCTAGCTATAAAAACACAAACAACAAAAACAAGGATTTTTCCTTGTTTTTGTTGTTTGAAACGTTAAATATAAAGGGGCATAATAATAAAACAAAATATAAAAAAAGCAAAATAATACCGAAAACATTAAAATAATACCTATGAAAGTACTTAACAATAGTGTAAAATAAAAGCAAGCAAATATATTTTTAAATATAATTAAAAAGAGGGGGCTTTATGGAAAATAGCAGAGAGAATTTACTGAAATTTTTAGATAAAGGCTTGCTCAAAAAAATATTGAATGCTTTTACCAACGCCACAGGATTAACTGCAAATATAGTAGATTTGAACGGAAGATCCATTTTCTCCAGGAAAGATGCACAAAGCAACTGTAACTTCTGCAAGCTTATATGGGAAAAACAGAAAGAAAAACATTTACATAGGTGCGATGCTGCATATGCCAGAGCCGGAAAACAAGCGGCTATTTTTGGAGAAGCATATATTTTCAGGTGTCCAGCCGGATTAATAGAGTGGGCGGTGCCCCTCGTTATTGATAAAAAACATATGGGTTCCATTATATGTGGGCAGGTACTGATGTGGGAACCTGAGGAATTTTTTTGGATTGAACTGAGAGAAATGAACAAGGTGCTGTTTGATGATTTTGATTCATTGTTTCAGGCTGCCAAAGAACTGGATGTTATTTCAGCCGAAAAGGTGCAGGCGGCAGCGGACTTACTAGGTATAATAGCTACATATATAATGGATTAAACTCATTCGTTCAGCAAGCGTAATACTGCAACCATAAACAAGGAGCAAAAACAAAGGTTTGAGATTAACACATTTTCTATTTGATAAAGTCTACAAAGTATTATAAATAAAGACTTTCAAGCATTTCTCTTTCATACTATGTCAATGCAAAACGAACAAATGAGATTCGGTTTATTTGACCGATATTTTATATTGTTTTTCTTATCAAAATAAAGAACGTAATACTATTATTATACTATTTATTTTAGGGGTATCACAGGATGAATCCAGATAACCCACATTTAATTTTAGGATTAAGGATATAGAAAATATAGGTAATCAAATTAAAATCAATCTGGGGTCATTCTGGTTACTCTGGGGATTATCATAAAAATGGATGATCGGTAATTACATGGAAAGATAGAGAAAAAGGTTTCAAATACCTATGTACTTATTCTGAAAGATGTGGTATAATATATATAGTTAAACAAGTACAATAAAATCAATATTCAGATGAATAATAAAATAATTTAGAATGCTTAGAAGAGCGAGTGGCCAGATGGATTGATTCTGGTAACTGGCTCTTTTTGTCGTCTAAAAACATAATCAGAATGGAGGTGGAACAATGGGAGTAAAGAAACTTCAAGGCGCGGACGGAATGAACTTTGAAATGCAAATGACAGTTGCAGGATTAGAGGGTGCAAAGTTCAATGAGGAACTAAAGAATAAAGAAGGAAACGATATTGTCAAGGTAAATTGTTGGGGTGGTAAATTATCAGCCTTTGTGAATCTTCCCCATGCTGTAAGACCCAATAACGTGCAACCCTTTCAGCTTTCTGACTGTATCAGTTTAGAGTTGGTACGAAACCAAGTTGTAGAGTTTATGCGTTCATGTTTGCAAAAGCATTTGAAAGATAAATATTCAGAGGAATTTCTATCACAATTGACTGTGACAAAACTTGAATGCAATCTAACCATAAAGTGCGTTGGTGACTGCAAGCCAAAAGATGTAATCAAGCTATTTGAAAAAGCATTTCCAAAGGTTACTGTGTATAAAGAAACCGATGATAAGGGAAAACCGCACAAGAAACCAGAAAGAGGAATCACTACAACCAAAGCCCATGAATGGGTGTTAAAGGTATATGACAAATCTTATCAGTTGAGAAAAGATGGAGATTTGAGTGTTGAATCCGATTTGATTCGTGTTGAACTGGTTTTCTTAGACAGAATGCTTGACCGTATGTATTCTAACAAAAGGTCGCTGGAAGATATTTTGACGAGGAAAGCAATAAAAACGCTGATAGACCAGTATCAAGTGACCTTTGATGAAATATGCGAAAATGAGCTAAAGAATGTGCTGAATGCTTGTACCCAAGAAGTATTTGAAAGTCTTACTTACTCTACTTCTGGTAACGAGGTAAGCGATACAGTAACAAGGTGCAAAGAGTTTATTCTTGATATAGAAGTGCTACGCAAAGCCCTACAACGATGGTATAAGTTTCGTGGTATGGCAGATAACTCAAAGCGAATGGTATTTTACTATCGTAATGGTAACTTCGGTATTCCAAAAGATGTGCTTAAAACGGTAAAACTCATGCATAATTCAACAGGTTAAAACAGGGTTAAAAAGTATCAATAATTGTTACCCTAGAGCCCCAAACTTTGAAAACTGAAAATCTCAAAATCATGGTGTGAAACAACATTTTATAGGTGTAAAAACCATTCTACAAACGATTTGGGCATTTTTCAAGAATCAAATTCTGTCCATAATTACATGAGACAGAACAGCACAATATTATCAATGCAATAACAACCAAAGGAGGTAGAGCAATGCCAATAGCTACAATAATCCAACGTGATATTAAATTAAAAAGCAAGCCTACAAGTGGTTTACAAGCTTACAACCTTTTGATAGAAGCTATAAACGAAGAAGTAGAAGAACTGCAAACTATCCTATCCGAACTATCTGAATCAGAAGCTAAACAATGCTTCATCAGAGAATGGAATCCAAATATTAGGAGTGTTTCAGTTCACGATTAAGCAAAGGAGCGTGATTAAATGGCTTTCAAGAAAGGAGTGAGTGGAAATCCAGCAGGTAGGCCAAAGCTAACAGCAGAACAAAAGGAACAAAGAGAAGAATTTAAAGAACTACTACAGGAAGCCACAGTCGAAGCTCTACAAAGTATTATCTTAATTGCCAATGACAGGTACAACAAGGACAGGTTTAACGCTTGTAAGTTTATCATAGAAAAAGCATATGGAGCAAATACAGCTTTTCTGTTGGACGGTACAGAGGACACTTCCCCTATTGTGATTGAGGTTGTGCCACGCAGAACAGAAGATGACGATGATGAATGGGACGAAGTAATGAAAGCTTCACCTGATGACGATTTAGAAGATTATGAATGGGAGGAATAAAACAATGCCAAAAACAAAAACAGTAGCAAATAATGGATTAAGTATTATTGAGAACTACAACAATCTCTTTACGCAGATTAACGCTGCCAAGACTGCTGATGATGTGAGTGTACTTCTTGCAGATGTCAGAACATTTATTGCGATTTACAAGAAAGTTGACAATACTATGGCTAACAGAGTCTACGAGAAGTTTCAAAGCAAACTGCAAAGCTTACTTGAAGAAAATAACTTTGTGTATGAACGCATGAACAACAAAGTAAATGAAACTCGTGATTGGGCTTATGACTATGCAGGAGAAAAGGACGATTCACAAGCGGTACAAAGCAAGGTGCTTCAACTCATTGCAAAACTACCAAAGAGCAAGACAACAGCCAATGAGAACGGAATCACAACAACTATTTCAAATACCATTAATTCTGGTGTTATAGGTAGTAAAGCAGTATTAGAGTTGTTAAAATATCCTGCTTATGCTGATATGGTATCTGCAAGATTCAGAGAAAAAGCATTTGATGGTAGCAAGACCCCAGCACAACAAGCATTTGAGCGGATGAAAGAAACCAGTCTGAAAGAAGCTGAACAAGCGCTTTCTTCTGTGTATTTGCAAGGATTCCACTTTAGGAACGTAGAGAAACAAGCCAATGCCTTAAAGAAACCTACTCACTGGAATGCAACCGAGGATAACGCATAACAGATATACGCCAGAAGAAACCAGAGCCACCCAGATTTAATTTAAAGTCATAAGGTAATGATTCCTATAGGTATAGAACAAAGACCTTCCAGAGTCAACCAGTGACTCCAGAGGACAAACATAAAATTGAGAATAAATATAAATAGGTCGCTATGATTAGCCCAGTTTCCGAGGACGGAGCAAATACAAACATGGGTAATCAGTACAACAGTTCAGTCGAATATGTATTGGTCCCTCTAAGGAAAGGGAGCAATCATAATGAAAAACGTAAATACTACAACTAATAATATTGAGAACAACGAAGCTATCAGCAACGTTACAGAGTTAAAAATACCTCGTATGGTACCTATTCAGACAGTAGCGGATGAATGTGGCTTCTCATATAAAACGCTGTGGAAGATGTGTAAAGAAAACCAGATTGTGTATATAAAGGCCGGTAATAAGTATCTTATTAACTTTGAAAAGTTTATTGAGTTCCTCAATACCGGAGTGCAGGAATAGGAGGAAAATCATGTGTGATTTAGCGATAGAACGAAACAACGGTCAGCCAATCGAATGGGAGCAAGCTAAAGGGTTCAGCAAATACCTTATTTCTTCCGATGGAGATGTTTATAGCTTGGAACGAGATAAAATATTATCTCAGTATGATAATGGTTGCGGATATATGCAAATTGTCCTTAGGAATGATGAGGGTATTCCAAAAAGTATGCGAGTACATAGATTAGTGTTTATGGCTCATAAAGGGGAAATACCTAAGGGGCTTGAAATTAACCATAAAGACGAATGCAAGACGAACAACTGCATTGAGAACTTAGAATTGCTTACTCGTGCCCAAAATAACAACTACGGCTCTCATAATGCAAGAATATCAGAATCCATGAAAAAATATAGAGCTAAACAGCGTGAAGTGACAGCTTGTTGATATGGTATCAGAATTTATACTTTCTGAACCTATACAAAAGATACTTCATAGGGGTATCAAAAAGTCAAAGAATAAACTTTTGATAATTATCATAAAGAGTGTGTACTTTTTGATACCCGCCTGATACGATAGATACATCAACAAACACTTGTTCGATAATTCTTAGGAAAGAGGTGTATCTATGAAATATGTAGCGTATCACAGGACAAGCACCAAAGAGCAACACTTAGACAGAGGAATAGCAGAAATCAATAAGTTCTGTTCTGACAGCAATATCAAGCTGTATAAGAACAAGGTTTACACAGACCAACAGACAGGAAAGAACTTTGACAGACCACGCTATTCTATGCTAAAGGACGAGATTCTAGAAAGTGGTGATATTCTAATCATCACAGAGCTTGACCGATTAGGACGGAACAAAGAAGCCACACTCAAAGAACTGCGTTTATTCCATGACAATCATATCCGTGTGATGGTGTTAGAATTGCCTACAACATTGCTTGACCTATCAACTATGGAAAATGCAATGGCTCGCATGATGTTAGAAACTATCAACAATATGATGATTGAGTTATATGCAAGCATAGCACAAGCAGAAATTGAGAAGAAGGAAAAACGACAACGTGAAGGAATTGAAGCTAAAAAGGCTCGTGGTGAATGGGACGATTATGGTAGACCAAGAGTTATGAGCCTTGAGGAATTTGCTACTCACTACCGCTTAGTACAGCAGGGAGAGAGAAGACCGTTTGAGCTTATGCAGGAGTTGGGAATGTCCAAGCCCACCTTTTATCGTTACAAAAATCAAATTGAGAAAGGGTGTTAAAATATGGCCTCAGTAAAGAGAGTTGAACATAAAAGCGGTAGAGTGGTATATCGCATTGTGATTTGTCAAGGATATGACAAACAAGGCAATAAACTGGTGAAGAATCTTACATATTCAGTAAATCAGTCTGCCACACCCAAACAACAAGAAAAAGAAGCGTTCAAATATGCCCTTGATATGGAAGATAAAATCAAGTACGGTTATGACTTTGACGCTGAAAAAATGTCATTTGAAGATTTTGCATACAAGTGGCTTGAAAATGCTAAGGATAACATTGCCTACGGAACTTATATCGGATATGAGCAGTTGCTCAAAAATAGAATCATTCCGTATTTCAAAGGCTACAAGTTAGCCCACATAAAAACCCCTGTTATTGAAGCCTTTTATAAAACGCTGGTTGCCGATTATTCCACAGGAACAATTAGTCGTTACGCCAACGTATTAAGTTGCATTTTTAAGACTGCCATGCGGTGGAATATGATTGAGCATAACCCTTGCCGAGAAGCACGAAAGCCAAAGAAAAAGCAAGAGGAAACAGGACTAAAATACCTCACCCCAAAGCAAGCATTGATGTTTCTGAAATCGCTGAATCTGTCATATGATGTGACCTACAAAGGCCATAAGCGGATTGATGATACAGGTAAGCCCTATTATGTCAACGAATATACAGGAACACATACAGTCCCAACGCAATATAAGGTATTCTATTCCCTATCTCTTTTGTGTGGTTTTAGAAAAGGTGAAACACTTGCCTTGCGTTGGGATGACATTGATTTTGAAAAGAAAGAAATCTCAATCTCAAAATCCATAGGACGAACAGAAAACGGCTTTGACTGCAAAGACCCCAAAACTTCTACTTCTGTCAGAACGGTACCCTTTCCTGATGATGTGTTGCCGTTGTTGAGGGAATACAAGAAAGAATATGCATTGTTGCGTTTCCGTCTTGGTACTGCATGGAAAGGTGATAACAGCTTATTCATACAAGCTGATGGGAAGCGTATGGGAAATAGCACAACATATCAATATTTCATTGCTCACCTAAACCGCTATAACAAGTGGGTAGTGGAGCATTCAGAGAAAGCAAAGGTTGAGGGATTTGAGGAACTGCCGATAATACCGCTTCATGGTTTAAGACATTCATGTGCTACCCTACTGAACTACCTGGAAATGAACATCATCGACATCTCAAAGATTTTAGGTCATGCGAATTGCTCCACCACCATGAACATCTATGCACACAGCTTTGAGGAACAAAAGCGAGTAGCAAGTAATAGGCTCAATGACTTTTTGCGGGAGAACGCTTAAAATGAGTAGAGAGCCAGAGGACAAAATCCAAAGGCTCTCTCTTAATTACTACACATATTCTACTCCTCGTCTTTGATTATCATGTTGTCGAGAGCATATCGCAAAGCCATGCTAATCAATTCATTTCGAGAGCGATTTGTTTTTGCAGATAGTTCATTGTATTCTTCCTGCAAAGTCCTATCTATGCGGATTGTCATAGTAACTGCCTTATCTTCCTTGGGTGTGATTATAAATTTATCATCCATAATGTCTCAAAAACCTCCATACATTTTGAGTACATTATAAGTTGAAACACTAACCTAAAACTATAACACAATAAGATGTGTAAACTCAATCCATAAATGCATTGAGTTTTGAGTTGAAGTCTGGTAAAATGGAAATGTCGAAAACTTTATAGTTGTTGATATATCCATAGACTCGTAAAGGAGAAACCAGATGCAACCTGTATTTACAATGCAGTATGGAGAATTTGCAGTTGCAGATTATCTATCAAAAAGATTAAAAGGTGCTTCAATATTTATTCCAGCTTCAGCACAAGAAAAAGGAATTGACTTGTTGCTCTATCGTCACGATAATGGATGTAATAAGTCCAATACGATACAAGTTAAAATGTCACGAACATATTACAGTGAAAAAGCTAATGCAACATATCCATATTATTTATGGTTTAATCGGTTCCCTATTCAACAAAATGCAAATTGGTACATACTAGTGGGAATATATGCAAAGCACCCTGATGACAAATCAAAAGGAAGAGCCAAAAGCACCGTATGGGACACAATCATGCTTGCTTTCACAAATAAGGAAATGGCTCTATTTATGTCAGAAGTTAAACAGAAGAAAGACCCAACAAAGGACGATAGAATGTTTGGATTTGGGTTTGATTCAAGCAAGACGATTTATCAGACCAGAGGATATGCGGAAGAACGTGATATGAGCTACTACCTTATAGAGAATCGTTTTGAAGAAATCAGCAATTCATTTGTCTGAAAGGGGTGATGTTTAATGGGTGTCTATAAATCGTTGACAGACTATTTGCCCAATATTGAAAATGATAAATTAGGAAAATGGATAATTGACAAAGACAGCAAAGGTACTTTAGAAAATCCTATGCAAATTCCCTATGTATCATATTCAGACATGGTACGACATTTTACCGATGATGTTTATGCTTTCATGGATGAGCACCCAGAATATGAACTAAATCGCTATAATGACATTTTAGAAGAAAACAATATTGTATGGGGAATGGAATCCACGCAAGAAAAAGACGTATCTGCTTTAGATGGTAAATGTATAATGGCCTTGCTTGTGGGTGCTGTTCGTTCCGAAAGATTTTCTGATGGTGCATTGCTTACGTTCTTCGATAGTGGGACCATTACTAAATGGCTAAAGCGACTTAAAGAAATAGATGGCATGACGATGGAAAAGAGTCCTGACTAACGAAATGGTCAAGACTCTTTTTATTTAATGCTACGTTATACTATGGTGATACTAAACCTAGGGAGAGCTATACCGAGATATGGGGTAATAGGGAAAGTCTAAGTTCCTAAAAGGTAATCAGAGTATTACTTGTGCCGAGCTATGCAGAGATAGGGAAAGTGCTATATAATATATCCAGGCTGTTCTTGACAGCAAAGAAACTAAAAACAGAATGGTAGTTTGTGATATTAAAAATTATATAAGAAAAAACTTTGACAAATCTCCTACATTAAACGACATAGCCTGCAGTGTGTACCTCAGCCCAAGCTACGCCAGCAGGATTTTTAGGGAGAATCAAGGAATTACAATATCCGATTATATTGCAAAAGTAAAGTTGGAAGAGGCAAAAAGGATGTTGCATAATAATCCTGATTATACGATTGAATATATTTCTCAAATATTGGGTTATAATGATTCAAGTTATTTTTCAAAGGTATTTCGTAAAAAAGAAGGTATGTCGCCAAGCGAGTATAAACACAGCTACATGGTGTAGGAGGGGATACAAGTATATGAATAAAAATATAATTAAAGAAATTCAATCCGGGTTAATAGAAGGGAAAGCTCAAAGGGTAAAGGAAAAGGTTACGCTGGCTTTATCTCATGGAATAATACCCGAAGTTATTCTTGAAGAAGGCTTGATTTCGCCTATGAATGCCATTGGAGTGAAGTTTCGCAGCGGAGAAATTTTCATACCTACGGTTCTTATGTCCTCGAGAGCCATGCATGCCGGTTTGTATGTATTGAAGCCTGTGTTCCACCAGGATTATAAAATATATAAAGGTACAATTGTTATCGGTACTGTTGCCGGAGATTTACACGATATAGGTAAAAACATGGTAAGCATGATATTGCAAAGCGAAGGATATTATATAATAGATCTGGGAATCGACGTACCGGCTTCAGATTTTGTAGATGCTGTAGGCAAATATAAACCAAATATTTTGGGCTTGTCTGCTCTTCTAACAACAACAATGAATGAACAGGGGGAAGTTCTGAAAAAATTACAGGAGGCAGGGCTTAGAGAAAAAGTAAAGGTAATGGTAGGCGGAGGACCGGTAACGAAAAAATATTCTATTGAAATAGGTGCTGATGCTTACGGAGGTGACCTTTTTGACGCAGTTAAGATTGCGGATAAACTAATTGCCCAAAATTGCAAATTAAATGAAGTTTCTACTGCATAAATTTTTTTCATTTCTATTTTTAAGTTTATTAAAAAGAAAAAACATAATTATTTCAAAAAAATACAACGTTATGGACAGTAAATTGGTTATACAGTAGGTATATATAATAAAAAATCCTATAAAACCAACTTCTGTCCTTTTTATATGCTTTAAACTTTTCATGCTGCTTACTTTCCGATATGATTAGTATAAATTGAATGCTTTTACATTTAAATTAGGAATTTATTAAAATGCTCCTAAGGAAAATAGTTGAAAAACACTGCCGTCCAATGTATAATTAATGACATGATTACAATGTGATTTTTGGAAATGCAAATATTGATGGGGAAATAACGAAATTATGACAAAGTTTCCCTGAATCTAATAAAAATCGACTCAGTATTTTCATATTTAGAAAAAAATATCACAGCCATAATAGCTTTAAGGAAAGTTTAAGTTCAATTTGATATAAAATGTCCAGAACTCAGAACAAAATGAAGGTGAAAGTTAATAGTAATAACAACTATTAATAAAATATGAGAAAAAAAAGTACAGGGAAAGATATAAAACGATTTATATCTGTGTTTTTGTTAACAATTGTTTTTTTGTATTTAATTGCAATACACTCCAATTTTCCGTTTATATCTAAATATAGAAATCTGTATATTGAAACAGCTATGTCAACCATGTCACATCAATGGCTTGCTACTAAATTTATCCCCAAGTCTGTTATTGATAAAGCAATAGGTCAAAGAGATAATACAGACATTAAAAAGGGAAATGGAAATTCCTTAATAACAAAAGTTAAAAACCTGTTTCATTTAAATGGGAAAGAATGGTTTGCAGCTGAATTTGATGAAATAAATATGGAAAGTTTTGAAAAATACGTAGAAAATAATCCGGATACATTAAAAGACGGGTATGAGAATATAGTTATTGATCAAAGCAAGGTAGGAAATGCAAAGACCGGAATAATTACAAATCAGGGGGACAATGTGGTAGCCATAGATGCTGTAAACAAAATTCTTATACTGGAAGTCAAAGGTGAAGGATATAGCGGCAGACTGGCTATTGCTAAAGATGCAAGTAAAGTAAGAGTTGGAATGGCAGAAGGCCTTAAAGAAAATATAAAAGCCCCTGGCAGTCAAATAGATGAATTGTCTGAATACAACAATGCCGTACTTTCGATTAATGCCAGCGGTTTTGTAGATTATGGCGGAAACGGAGACGGGGGACAGCCTATTGGAGGAATAATTGAACAAGGAAAAATAATAAACCCATTCGTAGGCGGAAACTGGTTTACAATTGGATTTGATTATGACAACTGGATGTTCGTAAGAAGAAATACCGGAGATGTTGAAATAAGAGACGGAGTAGAATTTATGCCGGCTTTGATAATTGATGGAGTAAAGCAAGTTGATGGATCTGCAGGATGGGGTATTCAACCGAGGACTGTTATAGCCCAAAAAGCAAATCAGGAAGTATTAATGTTGGTTATTGATGGAAGACAATTAAACCACAGTATTGGTATAACAGTAGGGAAATGTGCGGATATCCTGGAAAAATATGGTGCTGTTCAGGCATGTAATTTAGATGGTGGTGCCAGTTCAATAATGTACTATAACGATCATCCGGTAACAATTCCTGCAATTAAATATGATGTGGGTAGATGGATTCCAAACATTATAATGGTAGAAAAATGAGTATATCAGAGGCAATTATAAAGTTGTTTAAAGAAACAAATAAGCATTAAATGATTGACAGTAAATACATGATGCAAAAAAGATGAATTGGATTTACGTTGAGAATTAAGGGTATATTAGAAAAATAACTATATGTATAAATCTAAATAAATATGGAAGATAAATATGGAAGATAAATATGGAAGGAAAATTATATGAAATGGTTAAATAAACTTGAAAGAAAATTTGGTCGCTATGCTATTCCTAATTTAATGAATTACATAGTTGGTATAACTATGGCAGTGTATATAGTACAATATGTATTAAATATATCAGCTTACCGGTACCTAGCTTTTATACCCGATTTAATTATGAAGGGACAGGTTTGGAGAATAATAACCTTTATTTTTATACCGCCTGCTTCGTCAATTATTACCATTGCATTTGTTATATATTTTTATTACCTAATGGGTACCACCCTTGAAAACGAGTGGGGAACATTTAAGTTTAATATTTACTACCTTTTTGGTATGATAGGTACGATCATTGCAGCATTTTTAACAGGGTCAGGAACAAGTGTTTATTTGAATTTATCATTATTCCTTGCATTTGCTTATTTGTTTCCTGATGTAGAAATACTATTATTCTTTATACTTCCTGTTAAGGTTAAATGGATTGCATATCTGGATTGGGTATATTTCATTTTAAGCCTGATTTTTGGGACTATGAGTACCAGAATTGCTGTTACAGCATCATTAATCAACTTCTTTATTTTCTTTGGAGAGGATTTAATTAATTATATAAAATATCAAAGAAAATACGGTGCAACAAGAAGAAATTTTAAAAGAGAAATGCGAAAATATAAAGATGGATGGAAATAGAACTGGTTTTTAGCTAACGCTTATATTTCCATCTATACAGGGAGTGTAAAACAATCTGTGTAAATGGAATATATTAAATTTAAAAAATTAATACTGAGTCAAAATTTTTTGAGAAAAGCCATATTGCGTAAATGCCATTGAGTGCTTACATTATCAAGTATTATATCACAGGTTTAAAAAATTAAACAAATTTAGAATCCCTTCCGCATAAATCATTTCATTTTAGACTTGATATTTTTTTATATTTTGGCTATAATAATATTAAATATTAAATTAGTCGGAGGTTGTAATGAAATATATAAAACGTAATGTTGAAAGTACTATAATTAAGGGGGCCAAAATGTTTCCGGCTGTTCTTGTAACAGGAGCAAGACAGGTTGGCAAAACAACTGTGTTGAAACACGTTACGAAGGATATTTCATATGTGACATTAGACGACCCCATCTTGCTTCAAAGTGCTAATGAAGAATCAGGAAGTTTTTTTAAAACAACACCTCCGCCTGTAATGGTGGACGAAATACAGTATGCCCCTGAATTATTCAGATATATTAAAATGATTTCCGATGAAAGTGGGAAAAGAGGTCAATTCTACCTTACTGGTTCACAGCAATTTAAAATGATGAAAAATGTCAGCGAAAGCCTTGCCGGAAGAATAGCAATAATCAATTTATTAGGGCTGTCACTCCGTGAAATTATGGAAGATGATTTTAACGAAGCTTTTATACCATCTGAGGATTTTATAAATAAAAGAAGTCTTTTAGCAATAGAGTTAGATTATAAGGAAATATGGGAAATTATTTTTAAAGGCTCTATGCCTGCCATGTACGCCAACGAACTTGATTGGCAGTTGTTTTATGGTTCATATGTAAAAACATATATTGAGCGTGATGTAAGAGAGCTTACAAATGTTGGTGATGAATTGAAATTCATCAGATTTATGACTGCAATTGCGGCTAGGACTTCGCAGATGCTTAACATGACAGCTGTTGCCAATGAGATTGGCATAAGTGTACCTACTGCTGACAGATGGCTTTCTGTTTTAATTTCATCAAATATAGTCTATTTGCTAAAGCCATATTATAATAACATTATGAAAAGATCTGTAAAGACACCTAAAATATATTTTCTGGATACAGGTCTTGCTGCATATCTCACCAGGTGGAATTCTCCCGAAGTGATAGAAGCCGGAGCAATGTCCGGAGCATTTTTTGAAACATTTGTTATATCTGAAATACTTAAGAGCTATTATAGTGCAGGAATATTAGAACCGCCGGTTTATTACTACAGGGATAAGGACGCTAAAGAAATTGATGTATTAATAGAAGAAAACGGCACATTATACCCGGTTGAAATTAAAAAGACCTCCAACCCAGGCAAAGAGCATATTGAGAACTTTTCGGTGCTTGACAAAATAAATGGCATGAATGCCGGAACAGGATGCATAGTGTGTATGTATGATAAGGGTATTCGTATTAATGAAAAAAATATAAGCATTCCTGTAACATGGCTGTGATAATGCATTAAGTATATATTAGAAAAAAGACTATGTATGAATATAAATAAATATGGAAGGAAAATTATATGAAATGGTTAAATAAACTTGAAAGAAAATTT
>ENA-UOOE01000375-UOOE01000375.1-fermentation-metagenome-genome-assembly--contig:-NODE-375-length-44965-cov-7.898018_pt1 | contig 44965 bp, 41 predicted proteins | sample MGYA00245776_ERZ724021 | MGnify/ENA primary metagenome ERZ724021 (study PRJEB28704, sample SAMN03018321) | fermentation metagenome | biome: anthropogenic terrestrial biome; feature: soil; material... | reverse complement strand
GGCGATATTCCGATCCTTGGGTCTGATATTTCCGGCAGATTGACCTCCTATAAATTTATGTAAAGGATACGGAGGGCAGCGGCAGCACCTTCTTTATGGAGCTGCCATTTACATTTTAATTTTTTGGATTGATTCTTGCAAGCCCTGTGCTAAATTAGTCAAGCCTTCGCTTGTGGCGGAAATTTCCTCGGCGGAAGCAGCCTGCTCTTCTATGGATGCGGTTGCCTGCTGTGTGGCAGCGGAATTTTCTTCTGCAATTGCTGATAGACTTTCCATGCTTGAAAGTATTTGTTCTCTCATTTCTTCCGCCTTTTTGCCTGCAGTATTTAAATGCTGCAATGCATCGTTTGTTTCTTGCATGGCTTTAGCTATAAGAACATATTTATCTTTGCTTTTGCCGACACTTTTAGTTTGCTCTTCGGTTATTGCAAATCCTCTTTCTATTGTATTAACCGCATTTTGAGCATTCTTTTGCAGCTCGCTTACTATTTCATCTATTTCTTTCGTAGACTGTGATGATTGCAATGCTAAATTTTTGATTTCTTCTGCAACTACTGCGAATCCCTTTCCCGCACTGCCTGCTCTTGCCGCCTCTATGGTAGCATTCAAAGCAAGTAAATTAGTTTGTTGTGCAATTGAAGAAATAACACTGCTTGCTTGTTCGATTTTCTTGGAACTGTCGTTTGTCTGTATAATAACTTTCCTTACTTCATTTGTTACCTTGCTGTTTTCTTCAGTTATCTTAAAAACGCCTTCAATTCCGGCTAAGCCTTCATTTACAATTTTAGTTACCTTGTCTGTTTGTAAATTTAAATTATCCAAATACAATTTATTTTCTTCCAAAGCATTACCTAATTCATTTGCATCTACAGAGCCTTCCTGGGTACTTTCCGCCTGTTCCGAAGCACCCTTTGCAATTTCTTCAACTGTTTGTGAAATTTCAACGGCAGCCGATGCTGATTGCTGTGATGCAGCCGACAATTGTTCCGATGCAGATAAAACCTGTGATGAAGTATCTCTTATTTCGGTTGTGATTTTTTTTAGACCCTCCGTAATAGCTTGAAAAGCTCGTGCTAAATCTCCGATTTCGTCATTTCTCTTAGCATATTTCTCCGGAATGCTTTTGGTTAAATCCAACGAGGCAACTGTTTCGGAATATTGTACCCCGATAATTATGGGATTTGCAATTGAACTTCCTATAATATAAACCAGGACAATGCTGATTGCAAAAACAACCAATAAAACCCTGACTATAGTACTCTGTAATTCGGGTATCGAAGATAAAATTTCATCTTTATCGGCTGTAATAACCATAAACCAATTGCTTCCTTCTATTGGCGAATATCCGGAATAAATTGTATTTCCTTCATAGGAATAATTGCCTACCCCTGTTCCCTCAGCTATTATCTTTTCAAATAAACCGGATAATGATTTTAAGCCCTCATCATTTTTTGCTCCTTCAATGGGATTAAATTGGGAAATTGCTACTTTCCTGTCAGGATAAGCAACTATTGTACCGGTTTTATTTATAATGTAACCGTATCCGCTGTTCCCAAATCCGGTATCATCAATAATTTCACTTAATGTATTTCCGTCCCTTCTGCCGACTAAAGCTCCGACAATTTTTCCATCCCTTCGTATGGGTGCTGCATCCATCAGGACTAATGTGTTTGTTACTTTGCTTACAATCACGTCCGATACATTTGATTGTCCTGCCAATGCTTTTATTACATATTCCCTGTCGCCCAATTCAGCTTCCGAGCCATCAGAATATTTAGTGTTTCCGTTTAAGTCAACAACCCCGATATCCAAGAAATTTGTTTCGCTTAATATCTCTCGCAATATCGGATCTTGTATTTCCCAATCCATTGTGTTTATCCCGGGTGTTAATGCAATCATGTCCAATGTTCTTTGTTGAGTTTCAACTCTGCTTGCGGTTATTTTAGACGCATCCTTTGCCATTAATACAAGGGATTCCTCCGCATTTTGAATTTCAGCTGCAGTAAACCTTTGGATTGATATTGATCCCAAAGCAATGGAAGATGCCAATACTAAAGCTGAAAAGTACAGAATTAACTTGAATTTAATACTTTTGATTTTTATTCCTTTCATTATGCCCTCCATTATGACTTAATTTAATATTTATGAATCAAAAGATGATATAGCTTGTTTTTTTATCCATCATATAAGATTATATATCAGATATCTCATATCATATCCTTGTCCAAGCTGATAACTTTCCTTGCATTTATTAAGTCAATAATATATCGGCTTGCGCTGATAAAAGTTTATAAATGTAAAATACTTTTTTAGTTTTACAAATAAAAAAACTGAGACTTTGCTCAGCATCTTTATTTTAAATCATTTATATATGTTGAAACATAATTTTTATCGACTGTTACAACGGCAAAATATTTTTCATTTTCTTTTTTGATTTCTTTTTCGATTAATTCTGCAATCTCGCGGGATTTCATTTTGTAATCAACCGGCACAACCACATCGAATATTAAATTTGTATGGGTTTCTCCCTTAACAACTCTAAAATCATGCATGGTCAGTTTTTCGTCAACGGACTTTAAAATTCTTTCCGTCATGCTCCTTAATACATTTGTTTCTTTATCATCTGTAATTATAGGGTCTAAGTGAATTACAAGGTTAATATTTAAATCTTTTGCAAAATCTCTTTCAATATTGTCAATTAAGTCATGTGATTTTAATATGTCTTCCTTTGCATCAACTTCTGCATGTACTGTTGCAAAGTATCTGTTAGGTCCGTAATTATGCACCACAAGGTCATGGATATTTATTATGCCGTCATAGGATAAAATTTTATTTTCTATTGATTCAACAAATTTTTCATTTGGCATTTCACCAAGTATGGGATTTAATATATCTTTTAATATTTCAAACCCTGAATACAAAATAAGCACTGCCACCAGCATGCCTGCATACCCGTCAACTTCATAGCCTGTAAGCTTCGATATAAATAATGATACAAGTACAACCGCCGTGGCAACCACATCATTTCTCGAATCCGCACCGGAAGCCTTAATAGCTGCGGATGAAATTTTGTTGCCAAGCTTATTATAAAATAGACTGAGCCATAATTTTGCCAACATGGAAACAATGAGCACGGCTGTCATTTCTATGGAAAAAACTGTTTTTTCGGGATTTATGATTTTATTAAAGGATGATTTAATAAGCTCAACTCCAACCAAAAGCACTGCTATTCCCAAAGCAAGCCCCGTCAGATATTCCATCCTCGCATGCCCGAAGGGATGGTCTTTATCAGCAGGCTTGCCGGAAATTTTAAATCCTATAAGGGTTATTACGGAGGATGCTCCGTCGGATAAATTATTTACTCCATCGGCCAAAACAGAAATACTGTTAAATAATATTCCCGCCAAAATTTTGCTTATACTTAATACGGTATTTGCAACTATTCCCGTAATGCTTGAAACTGTGCCGTAGGATTCCCTTACCTGCGGATCATTGACATCCTCATAATTTTTAATAAACTTTTTAATAATAAAGTTAGTCATTACATTCCTCTATTAAATATAGATTTTTATATAATTCTTCGATTTTCATTTTTAAATCATTATACTCATAGTATTTTTTATTATATTCATCCAAATTCAATTCATGCGTAGTATTCAATAAGTTTTCAAGCCGGATGATTTTATTTTCTGTTTCCAATATGTCCCTTTCAAGCTTTTCTAAATTCCTCCTCGCTTTTTCCCTGCTTCTTGCTTCTTCTTTTTTTCTTAGATATTCTTCCTTTCCCGAAGAAACTGTATTGTTTTTTTCTTTGGAAGCACTCAGATTTTCCGCTAATCTTTGCTTTTCTTGCTTATAACCTTCATAATCAAAATCGTATACTTTAAATGATTTGTTTTCTATTTCTCCGATGCAGGTAGCTATTTTATCAACAAAATATCTGTCGTGGGATACAAAGAGAATTGTTCCCCCGTAATTAATGAGGGTTTCCTCCAACATTTCTCTGGATTCAATATCCAAATGATTGGTAGGCTCATCAAGAATTAGGGTGTTCACCTTTTCATAAATCAGCATACCTAACTTAAGTCTTGATTTTTCTCCGCCGGACAAGGTGTTTATATGTTTAAAAACATCCTCGCTCGTGAACAAAATCTTAGCTAATTCTTTTCTTGCTTCACTGATGGATATTCCGTAGTAATATGAAAAATAATCAACTATTGAAATATCCTCTCTGTCAAAGCACACTTCCTGAGGAAGATAACCGATTTTTACATTGGAGCCTAATTTAACAAATCCTTGGTCACTTGATATTTCATTTAGAATAATTTTTAAGATTGTTGATTTTCCTGTCCCGTTTTCCCCTAAGATGCACATTGAATCCTTGTAAAACAACGTAAAGCTTAAATTGCCGAATAGCTTTTTCATACCGAATTTTTTACTTATATTGTTTACTATAATTACTTCCCTGCCTGTCCTTGTAACTCCCTTAATGTTAAAATCAGCTGTCTTTTTATCAACTATTGGCTTTTTGACCAATTCAATTTTTTCAAGTCTTTTTTCTAATTCTTTCGCCCTTTTGTACATTTTATCACTGTCCCGCATCTCGCCCCAAATGCGGTATCTTTGAATTTGCTCTTCCATCCTCTTGATTTTTTTCTGCTGATTTTCATATTCCTTTATTGCCTGAAGGAACCGAAGTTCTTTTTCGGTTGCGTATTTTGTGTAATTTCCATAGTAAATTTGCACTCCGTCACTTTCAAGTTCAATAATTTTATTTGCAACCCTGTCAAGGAAATACCTGTCATGCGAAACAATGACCATAGTTCCCTCATAAGAGTTTAAGTATTCTTCAAGCCATTCCACGGATTTAATATCCAAGTGGTTTGAGGGCTCATCCAAAAGCAGAAGTTCAGGCTCTTCCAAAAGTATTTTACCTAAAATAACTCTTGTTTTTTCACCGCCGCTTAATAAATTAAACTCTCTTTTTTGCATTTCTTCATTTATTTCAAGGCCGTTCATAATTTTATTAATTTTCTCATTAATATTATAGCCGCCTGATATCTCATAAAGTTCATGAATTTCGCCGTATTTTTTAACTGCCAGGCTCAGCTCTTCTCCAGACAAAAATTCGAAGGTTTTTTCAAGCTGCTCCATTTGAAGCTTTATTTCATGAACATTTTCAAATGCCTTATTTAAAATATCTATAACGGTATTTTCATCCTCATAGTTTGGTATCTGCTCCAAATAACCTATAGTAAGTCCTTTTCGTTTATGTACCTGACCCGCATAGCCTTCAAAACCTGCCAATATCTTCATCAATGTAGTCTTGCCTGTTCCGTTTCGACCGATTAAAGCAATTTTATCCTTTGTTTTAACATCAAAGGTTACATTTTCAAATATTTTATCCGCACCGTACATTTTGCATAAATTATTAACACCTAATTCAATCATTTTAATTCCTCATAAATTTTGTTGTGAAATTTAAATAAATAAGCAGTCTCATTTGCCGATTTATTTGGGCATACAAAATACCTGTGGAAGCACTCCCACAGGTATAAACTACTATATTATAATATTTTTGTCAAATATTAATGCTTCTTTTTTTTGCTGTCATTGTCTCGGCTGTCACGTTCATTGTCTCGGCTGTCACGTTCTTTGTCGTTTCTGTCTTCTGAATTTCTTTTATCTGAATCTTTTTTATTGTTTTTATTTTCTTTTTGCTTTGCCTCTTCTTTATATTCTTTGGTTTTTTCATTTATTTCCTGAACGGATTTGTTAAGCCATTCATCTGCTTCAATTTTATGTCCTGCCGATTTTGCTGTTTCGCAAAGCTTTTCAACCAAATTCAATTTGCCCGGTGTAACTCCCAATTTCTTTGCTTCATCAACTTCTTTTTTCGTCACCTCTATTACCTTAACATTTATTTTTTCTTTTTGTTTTTTTGATTGTTCTGTTCTTGATTTTTCTGATTTTTCCGGCTTATCCGGTTTATCAGACCTATCCGGTTTATCAGGTTTTTCTGTTTTATCCTGTTTTTCTGCCTTGTCTGATTTATCATGCTTATCCGGTTTTTCAGGCTTTTCTGATTTATCGGATCGTTTTGGCTTTTCAGGTTTATCCGTATTTTCCGTATTTTCCGTATTTTCCGTATTTTTATTATCGGTAAAATCTTCATTTTCTCGAAGTGTTTCAGATTCCTTATTTGTTTCCGTATCCTGTATTTTTGATGGCTTTTCAATATTTTCGGGTTCTTCCGGTTTTTTTGTTTTCTCAGGTTTTTCAGGGCTTTCTGTTGTTTTAACTTCTGTTTCTCCTGTGTCTTCTGTCTCTTGTTTCTTTCCTACTTCTTCTTTAACGGCAGTTCGTAATTTTTCGGACAACATATCTGTTTTATCCTGAGTTTTGCTTGATGCAGCTACAATTACCCCGCTTTCGCCCTCAATAATATATCCCCGGTTCTTCAATTCGCCCAATACGCTTTTTACAGCATTTTGAATTTCTTTATTTTTTAGACCGTCAATATTTATATCCTTTGATAATTCTCTTCCATCATCATTAATAGCTTTCACGGTCAGAACCCTGTCGAATCTGTTTATGGAAAATTCAAAGGATGGATTAACATCTAAGCTTACATATGAATAAGGAGTCAAATATGCCCATGCCGGTGTAACAAAAATAATAATTGCGGCTGCCGCAGAAGCTGCCATCTTAATTATATTATTATTATTTTTTATTACTATTTCTTGACCGATGACATAATTCCTGTTTTTAATTTTAGAAACAGCGCCCTTATCAGTCAATACCGCTGCATGCTTTCCTTTAACTTCAACTATTATTGCTTTCATTTTTCCAACTCCTGGCGAATATATCCCATATAACCGGCTAAGTTCGGGAAGTCTCCCGACATGATTTCCACTGCTGCTATAATATATTTTCGATGGCGTTCCAATAATTTACGGGGTATCCTTGTGTGTTTTTCTATTATATTTAATGGCAATTGCTTCTTAATTTTTATTTCACTTGTCAATATAGGATTATTTATTAAATAGGCCACAGCCTGCGCACAGGATTTCTTGGTTTTCTTAGATTTTGGCGAGCATTCCGCCAAATCCATAAATGAAAAACCATATTCTGAAAAAACTTCATTGATAAGAGTTATTTCAAGCTTAATTGAATTGTCTTCAACAACCGAAACTTTTTTTGCAATTTCCGATTGCATGGTATATTCATCCTCATCCTTTGCATCAGTGTTAAACAATGATGGATTTACCGTAATTTCCGGCGAATATCTTGACTTGCTCCGCATAAAATCAATAATTCTCCTTCTTATTACCAATTCTGCAAAGTTTAAAAAACTGCCTTTACCGACAGAATAATTATTGATTGCTTCAGTAAAAGCAGACAAAGCTATTGACCACTCATCATCACTTTTTGAAATATAGCTTCGGGCAGCCGATGAGGCGCATCTTAATATAAAGTTTTCATATTGGGTTATTAACTTATTCATTGAATTCTCATTGTTTTTAGCATCTATAGCTAATAAGTCCAAATCGCTCATATGCTTACCCCTTTAGTTACAATCACAAAATATTATACCATCCGTCCCTCCCCATTACAACATTTCAAATCTTACAATTTCTTGAACTTATGGGATGCTTATGGGATATTTCTGTCATCCCCTTTTATTTTTCCGTGTGTCCCCTTCCTTTTTTCACTTTTTAAAAAGATACCAAGTCTTCGTGTCGACTTCATATTTAAGCTCGAAAATATCTTTTCCGTTATGAAGGCATACAAATACAACCCTTGTATTTCCAATAATATTTTCTTCATATGTTTTCATTATCTTTTCAATTCTCACAACTTTATCGTCAAGCCTGAATTTCACCGGCTCTATTTTTCCGTTTGTATCAAATACAGCCATTACTTTTATAGGCTCATTTAAAATTTTCATATCTCACCTCTATAAAATACTGCTCATACCCGGATATTCATCATCCGGGTACCCTCCCAAGAGAGGTTTTAAATCGCTGTTGGCAAAAATTCCTCTGATAATTGAATTGTCACCATATTTAGCTCGTATTTTGTCCACGGTCTTATCTAAAATTTCATTTTTCACACTTAATTCATCCTGAAAAAAATTAATTTGCTTAATCTTTGAAAATTCCAGGTCTGATACGGAAACTCCCAATGCCCTTATAGGTTTGCTGTCCCACAATTCATCGAATAAGCTGCATGTGTTCATATAAATGTCTCTTGTGCAGTCCGTAAAATACATAAGCTTTCTCTGCTTGATTTTAAAATCAAAATCCTTATCTTTAATGCTTATGCTTACAACTCTGCAGTTCATATTTGCTTCTCTTAATCTTAAGGCGGTCATTTCAGTCAGGCTCAGCAATACAACATGGGCAGTTTCCCTGTCTGTCACATCAAATTTAAGGGTGCTGCTGTTTCCTACACTTTTTATGGGATCACTTTCTTTAAAAGCTGAAATATCCCTTCCCCAGGCATAATTGTAAATTAATCTGCCGTGAGATTTAAGCATGGTTGATATTAGTTTATAATCTGCATTTGCAAGCCCTCCGATTGTATAAATACCCCATCTGTTTAATTTCGGCTTCGTTCTTCTTCCGACCATAAACAGTTCTTCAACCGGTAATGGCCACAACTTTTCTTTTATTTCCTCAATAAACATGGTGTGACACTTGTCAGGCTTTTCTAAATCTCCCGCTTGTTTTGCAAGAAGCTTATTTTCGGAAATTCCTATATTAACGGTATAGCCAAATCTTTCCCTAATACCGTCTTTTATTTTATAGGCAAGTTCAACTGCCCGCTCCCTGCTTATATCGGTAAACCTTAAGAAACATTCGTCAATGCTGAAAATTTCCACATCGGGAGTATACTTTTTTAAATACTCCCTCAGAGCCTTGCTTGCTCTTACGTAAATATTGTAGTCGGGAGATATGACAAGCAAATTCGGACACATTTGCCTTGCTTCCATAAGTGACATTCCTGTTTGTATGCTGAATTTTTTTGCGGGAGTTGATTTAGCAAGAACAATTCCATGACGGCTTTGCTCGTTTCCTCCGATAACAGCCGGCACTGTCCGTATATCTCTTTCTATTCCCTTTTGTTTTTCATATGCGGCCGTCCAGCTTAAAAATGCTGAATTAACATCTATGTGCATTATTATATGACCCATTGTTTTCACCTCCTGTCCGCCGCATGCACTGCGGAGCATTGCGGCGCCCGGTGCACAAGTTAGGGAAATTATTCCCGCAGCCGTTCACCTTCCGAACGTTTGTTCTATTATTATAACATAATTTTATAATTTTAAAAGCCTTTTTTGAAATTTTTTTGTATTGTATAAATACCAGATGATAATTCCTTAATATTTTTGTTTGTCGCGGTGTGCCAACACATGATAATTCCAAACTTCATGGATTAAAATAAAAGACTTGTGTTTTTTGACCACAAATCTTTTACAAATTTTTATATTTATTTTTTATAATTTTTATCGTGAATAATTTTTAAACCTTTAAAAATCAGTTGAGAATCAAATACGTCAATTTCGGAGGTTTCATCGAATATAAGCCTGCCAAGTCCTCCCGTTGCCACAACCTTCATATTTTCATTGTTCATTTCTTCTTTTATTTTTTTAATAATATATTCTACCTGTCCTATATACCCGTAAACTAATCCTGCCTGCATGCTGGTTATCGTATTTTTGGCAAGAATGGTATCAGGTTTTTTTATTTCAATTTTTGGGAGCTGGGCAGTTCTCTGCCACATTGCATCCGCAGAAATTTGAATTCCGGGAGACGTGATTCCATATTTGAATTCTCCCTTTTCACTTACGACATCATAGGTTGTTGCTGTTCCAAAATCAATAACTATCAACGGTCCCCCGTATAAGTCATATGCGGCTACAAGTCCAACAATTCTACCGGCGCCCACTTCTCTCGGATTATCCGTCATTATCGTAATTCCGGTTTTCACCCCGGGACCTACAACAATCGGCTCTATGTCAAAAAACTTTTTTAAAGCATTCTGAAAAGAATACATTACATTGGGCACAACTGATGAAACTATCGCACTATTAATATTATGATAATCGATATCATTATATTTCAATAAATTTAATATAAAAATACCATATTCATCAGATGTCTTTTCATTCTTTGTTACCATTTTCCAATTTCCCATAAGTTCATTACCCTTATAGACACCGATTACAATATTTGTATTGTCGATATCAACAACTAAAACCATAGCATCATCCCCATTTAAACTTTATTAATACTCTTAATCCTTCCTCAATTCATCAATGGCTTTGGCTGTAATCTGACTTCTGTCAAGATTTAACAGCCTTATCGCCTTTTCCAGCTCCTCATATGAAGAAACTTCTATTTCAAGATAAGGCTTTGAATATGTTTCTTCATCCCAAGTATCTATTTCAAACAGTATATTTTCATACCGGTATGATCTCCTGTGTTTATAACCGGGTCTTTTTTGTTTATACCCTAATAATTCAATTATTTTAGAGGCACTCTCCCAATCAGAAAGGTCTGTGTCAATTTCTTCATTAACTCTAAGAGAATCTTTTTTGATACTTCTTTTGAATGTCATGGTGCTTTTAGTTTCACCCGATAGATTATTTTTGGTTATTCTGATTCTCAAATAGCCCATATACTTTTTTTTCAAAAAATAATCATCGGTATCGAACCTATAATTTACCTGATCTTCATCTTTAACAAGAACAGCTCCCAAATCAATAAGTTTTTTCTCGATTTCTTTTTTGTCAATATTTAAAACCTTAACTTCCCTCTCTCTCATTTTGCCCTCCGCCTGTATTTATGTAATTATAACACAATTATTACCTATTACAAACATATAATTGCGAAGTTGTTTATTTATTTTAGATCGTCCAAACGGCTTCTGATTACGGATATATATGATTCTTCACTGTCTGCTCTTTCACGGAGCATTTCAATAAGTCTATACACGGTTTTAATATACAGTCTGCTGTAGTAGTTTCTTGACAGCATAAGCCATACCTCATACTCAATTTCAGATAGGTAGGCTCCATTGTACAGCTTCAATGCAGCATCATACAGTTCAATGGCCTTTTCGGAATTTCTTCTGTATTCAAAATCACCTTGCTTGATAAGACTTTCAAATTCATCCACATCAAGCTTTGTGTTTTCTCCTGTTTTCATGCAGTAATATCCGTTTGCAAAGTTGATACTTATATATTTATCCCCATCCGAACCCTCAGGCAGAAATGATTCCATAATCCTTTTTAATTCGAAAATACTGGTATTTAATATATTTTCAGGATTATCCGATTCGCTGTTTGCAAGCAAATTATCCATGATGGTTTCAGGAAGAATTTTCTTGTTTCTGAAAGTCAGAAAGAACTTGAAAAATCTGTCTGACGTATCAGTCCGGCAGAACTTATCCATAACGGACTGCCCTTCAATATTTATGTCAAAAGCTCCGAGGGTATTAATATATAGTTTCATATGTCCTCCTTGTATGATATAAGCCTGCTCGCTGAGGATGCAGGCTTATATTTCAATATTATTTTGACAGCAGTCTGTACAGTATTTGTGCCATTTCCGCCCTTGTGGCTGTGCCGGACGGGTTCAGATTTCCCGCGCTGCCTGTTATAATGCCTGACTTAATCAAAGACGATGCGGCGTTTTCAGCCCATTCTGCAATCAGATCGGAATCATTGAAATCCGACAGCTTTATTCCCGAATTGCCTTCGGGTATGCTGTCTGACCATTCAAGCACATTATAAAGCAGTGTGAACAGCTCCTGCCTCGATATTTCCTTATCCGGCTCAAACAAATTGTTCCCCGTGCCCTGAGATATGCCCAAACGCTTTGCCGCTGCCAAATAATCTGTGTACCATGTATTTCCTGCGTCTGCAAAGTTATCTGCCGTCTTTGTGTCTTGGGCTATGCCATATGCCTTCATAAGCATAACAATGAATTGTCCTCTCGTTAAATTTGCCTGGGGGCTGAAATTGCCTCCTCCTGTTCCCGAGGCGATTTCTCTTGCAGCTATGAAGGTTACCGCTTCTTCATACCAGTCATTTTCCTTCACATCTGTAAAGCTTACTTTATTGTAGCCTACGGCATATCGCGGAAAATGCTCAGCCGTAAATACAACGCAGCCTGTTTTACTGTCATATCCGCTGTTAATCAGCACTTTCGGCTCTCCCTTGGAGTTGATGTAATAAACAACTATGGCATCTAAATCCTCACCCGGCTTAGGAGTATATGGAACAAATACGGTTACGGCTCCGTCGAAATCCGAAACATTCTTACCGTCCGCCGTGACGCTTATATCGAATACCGGACGGTTTCCAACCTTCTGCCTCGCCTCGGCTGAAAGCTCCGAAGGATCCACCTTTGTTGAAGCCACCTTGATTTCCCCGGACAGAGAGCTTAGTGCCCCAGGGCTGAATGTGAGTATGATTTCCGTATCCGGAGCATTTGGTTCCGAAGATACCGGAGCGCCGCCCGATCCCTTGTCTCTGTCGCCGTCACCGTCATCGCCGCTGCTGCCGGAGGTTTTAGGCTCAATTCTTACATATTTGCTTTCGGTAAAGTCCGTGCCCGTAGGGTTTGTTATTTCCTTTGCGGAGGAAGCTTCGCTGCCTGCAAATACACCGTGGCTGTAGCCGCTGCCGAATATGGGAACACGGTTGAAGGCGAAAAGCGGTTCGTCCTCGATGCCGGAGAAACTATGGGCTGTTATGGTGCCGCCGTTTATTACAATTCTATCACCGTACAGACAGTTGGAATAGTACGATGCCAGGTTAAGTGCTCCTCTTCGGATTGTCAAAGTACCGCCGTCCGCTTTCAGACAGCATGCTTTGCTGCCTCCACGTTCCATAATCGTAAGGGTTCCGGTAATGTCAACGGTGATATCTTTTGCTTCGATACCTGTCAGTAAATCGTAAATGATAAGACTGCCGCTCCCTGTCAGCGTTACACTTTTTCCGTCAGCATAGATTCCATTTGTGATTGCATATTTAAAAGAATCCAACCCATCTTCCGGAGCGGTGCCTAAACGGCTGCTTCCTAATAGCTCTACCTTAATATCATCGTCCGATCTAATGGCGGTGTTTATCCCATCTCCGGAAATAACGGCATTGTTCAGAGTCAGTGTCTTGGTATCTGGGTTATAGCTTACGCTGCCCGGTTTTCTCACCGCCACTTCCGCCTCCCAGCTTACCGCATTCTCGCAGCCCTCGGCACTGATGATGCAGGAATAATAATATATTCCCTGAGTCAGGTCGGCAGGAATAGGAAATGTGTTTTCAGTAGCACCGGTAATTTCTTCCTCATAATACTTTTCTTCATAATTTTCTTCATAAACAACTCTCACCCACCACTGGTAGCTTACGTCATTGCCGTTGTCTGCCTCGGCCGATACGGACAGGGAGCCGGAAATGCTACCCTGCTTAACCGTTATACTCCTGGGTTGTTCGGTAATGGTTATAGCGCTGGGGGTGGTGCTTTTAAAAGCTTTCTTTAATTCACCCTCGTTTTCGACTTTAAGCACAGGGGTGTCTTCATCTCCCGTGAGTGATTCTGCCTGCGCTGTCCACGGAAGCATTGCAAGCAGTATGCATATTGTCAGCGCCATGCTGCATATAAGTCTGAATTTTTGATTCATTATAAATTGTTCCTCCCTTAATTTTTTTATTTTGTATTAATTTCATATTTTCTGCCGCATCCGGGCGGCAAGCCGTCTATTACCAACTCCATTGCCACCACCAGAGCCTCTGTGCCGCCGCTCAGAACATTCAGAAACAGCCTTCTTGCGGCATGTCTGTCTGTCGCGGCAAGTGTTGTGCCCTCCGGGTCCCTGCGATCCTTGCGGTATCTTTCCCAGGCTGCGGAATGCTCGGAGGCTTTCAGCTCCTTTAAGGTAATTTCCCTTGCTAAAACAAACCTACCTCTGTGGCTTTCGTCAAGCTGGCTGTAAAGAGCCTCCCGGTAGGTGATGTACTGCGGCGGTTCATTTTCACCCTTTATACGGATTGAAACGATTTCCTCCATATCCGTATCGGACATAATATCTAAAATAATTCCGCCGTACAGTGTATTGTGATATTCTTTATCCGTACCGCACAACCTCCTTTCTCAAGGATCAAAAATTGCATAATAAAGCACCTTACTTTATATTGTAAGGTGCAAAATAAATTTTGTCTGTCGGCCGAACGGCTATTTTTACTGAGTTTATAGGTCAAGCATTACAAGCTGTGTCTTTGTGGAAACGCCGGTTTTTTCGTAAATCCTCCCTAAAAGAGTCTTAACCGTAGAGATGGAAATGTAAAGCTCCGCGGCAATTTCCTTGTTGCTGAGACCCTGTCTCACTAACTCCACAATTTCGATCTCACGTGGAGTGAGAGTAATTTTCGGGGAGCTGAGAATATTCAATGAGTTTTTAAGCATTTCCGAAAGGTATTCAATCTGTATAATGACTGTTTTATCAACGGTTGTGCAGACTGAAGGCAGCAGATTTTTAAATCCTTCGTAGTTTTCGGCAAATGGCATGTATATGCCGTCTTCCACGGCGGAGGACAGTGCCTCCCTGAGATTTAAAAGTGCTTCCTCCTGCTTTCCTGTGGCATATAATGCCTGCGCAATGTAAATTTTAGCGTAAATTTGCGGCAGAATGTTGGGAAATATGGAAGAAATGCCAATCATGTACCGGCATGCTCCAATGGCCTTCAGATATTCCTTCTGCTCCAACAACAGTCTCGCATAAATTATATAAGCAAAGGGCTGTGTCATAATTACAAGCCTTCTGTCGTTAATGTCGCCGGCGGCAAGCCACGGTGAAATACACTCCGTATTTCCCAACATCAGGTTCAGGTACCCGCCTGCCAAATCTAACGTATATCGGCATAAGTCTTCTGTATTCTGCCTCGAGCGTTCTGCAAGCGACTGCAATGCATCTTGCAGAAGTTTTTTATCACCCTTAAGCAGGGCTATACGTGCTAAAAGGAATAGACCGCACTGGTAAATGCTGTTCTGGCGTCTGCTGTCAGCTGTGAACAGTGCCTTATGGCAGAGAATTTCCGCTTCGTCTGGCTCTCCCCGCATAAAATGCGCTTCCGCCCGCATGATGATTTCCGCACCGCTGCCGTGACCTTCCGTGAGTGTATAATAAACAGGCATGCATTCATCCATCTGCTTAAGCTCTTCACTTAGCTTTCCGATTTCACGGTAAAACATGTACAAAACTGACGGTGAGCCGAATGTCCAGGTGCTTTTTACGTTAATAAGCGATGCCGGACCCTGCAGAAGCTCCAACGCTCTTCGGTGCCGGGAGCTCATGGAGTCGATGCGGTTGTATTCCAAAAATGACATAAGCAGCTCCATTTCACCTAAAAGAGAATCCTTTGACTGCTGTGTGATATGGCTTTGCTCAATAATTTGTATGATTTCCCGCTGCATTGAAATGAGCTTTTGATTTTCATGAAGAAAGAACAGGGTAAATGCCAGCGGCACCATGGCTGCCGGGTATTTCCTCTTGGTTTCGAATGGCGTGTTATCCAAAATATCCAAGATCATGGGCTTTGTGTTTTCATCGGCTATATCCGCTATATCATAGCTTGTAAGAGGCATGGATAGAATTCTTTCCCATTGCCCTGAGTTATAGTAGAAGAACAGTGTGTTGACACGGTCACCTGCTTGCTCCGCCAACACTCCTCCCGCAAAATATATTTCTTTTTTTTCCGACTCGGGCAACAGCTCGAACTGCCCCGCAAGAAAGCTTTGAAACAGGCTATGCAGGTAGAAATGCCGCGTTTCTTTGTCGTAGTGTACGAACACTCTTTTTTCCTGAAGAAGCCTTTCTGTTTCCTCGGCACTCATACCTGACAGGGCAGTTGCCTGTCCTAATGTAAAACGTGGAAATATGGATACCGACAGCAGAAATTCGCGCTCCCGTTTTGGAAGCTTCCTCCACAGAGCCTTTGACATAAGGCTGCTCATGCCACCCTTCTCAAAGGTTCCGTTTTCGATAAAGGAAATCATCTGCAAATACAGAGCCATTATCCATCCCTCCGTAATTTCTGTTATCTCATTCAGCAGGACGGCATCCAAGATAATTCCCGCCTGGCGGTAATAAGCATCTATGTCGTCTTTGGTGAAGGCGAGGACGGATTCATTAAGCAGGCATAAGCAGCCGCTTTGTACGATGATATTGTGCTCTTCACGGGGAAGAAGCTGTGAGGCTACTACTATATGCAAATTTTTGCTCCCATGTAGTGAGAGCAACATGAGAAATTCCCCCGGAGCCCAAATATTCCAGGCTGCAAAATCGTCCATAACCATGTAGGTTTCCTGCTGACAGCTCAATTTACGGAAAATTCTCTGAATTTCAGGCAAAGTGTCCTCATCCGGAGGTCCTGCCTCAAGTAGGAGCTTTGAACTTTCAGAGTCAAATTCACCTATCAAGGCACAAAAGGCTTTCCAAGAGACTGTGGTACTGTCAGCAGAGAAAGTATGCCAATAAACAGGCGTGGCTTCCGGCACCTCGGTTTCAAAAAAATGCCGCAGTGCGGTGGTCTTTCCAAAGCCCGAATGAGCCTCAATCAGCGTCAGAGGATAACTCTTTATGTAATTAAGTTTTTCCATGAGTCTTCTCGGAAAAAACTGTGTTTCCGGTCTTATTTGTTTTTTTCTCGGCATTTAATCTCTCCTTGATAAGTACTCACTTATTTTGCTATAGCCATATGCAGGTCGACTGCCTCTCACGATGCCGTTAACAAACAGTAAATCTATTATAATACATAATCGGCTGTTTTTTCAATACTTACAGTAAAAGTTTTTAATTATCTTGTACCTTATAATTGCAAGCGAATAAAGCGGCAGGCAGGTACTCGGTACGAAGTTATTAGTTTTAACAATTAATTGAATAACGCTCTTTTTAATGATATAATTTATTTATTAAGTTGCTTAGAGGTGATAGCTTGGAATTAAACATAGGCAGTCTTTTAAGGGTTGTTAAATTGTCTGCTCAGATTATAATTGAAAACGGGGGAGAAACATACCGTGCCGAGGAAACAATTAAATTTATATGCAAATCCTTTAAAGTTCAGGACATAGAATCAATTGCCACTCCTACAGGCTTTTATATTACAATTTCAGTTAATGGAGATGACAATAATACATTAGTAAAAAGAATACGTAAAAGAACCATCAACCTGCAAAAGATTAATGATGTAAACAATATTTCAAGAAGGCTTTCGGAACACTCGGTAACATTGGATGAAGCATTGGAAGAATTGGAAGGTATAAGCAAAAGGACGGATTTAAAATATAAATATTCCATACTGTATGCAGGTTTGTCTTCTGCATTTTTTACCGTATTGTTCGGTGGAGAAGTGCTTGAATTTTTCACGGCATTGTTTACGGGAATTATCGTTTCCGCAGTATCCAAACGTTTTGAAAAGCTTGATTCATATTATTTTTTCTCAAGCATTTTTTCAGGCATTATTATAGCATGCATAGCAATAACCATAACCTTTTTTTCAAAAATGGGAAACTATAATCATATAATTGTCGGGTGCATAATGCCCCTTTTGCCGGGTCTTGCAATGACCAATGCAATTCGCGACACAATAAGAGGCGATTTAATATCCGGCATTGCAAGAGCAACGGAAGCATTGTTGGTGGCATCATCATTGGCGGCAGGAGTCGGAGTTATCATTTATATGGCTTATACCATCGGAATTTTACTTTAGCGGGAGGAAATAATGACAGATATAATTTTAGATTTGATTTACTGCTTTGCGGCTTCCTTGTTTTTTGCGCTAATAATGAATGCTCCCGGAAAGACTTTAATACATACCTCCATTGCTGCTTCCGTAGGATATGCCATATATATGGCATGCTCTACTCAGCTGAATACCACACTCGGTTTTTTCGCAGGAACCACATTTGTTGCAATGATGGGTGAATTGTCCGCCCGTAAATTCAAAATGCCTGCAACAACCTTTATTTTTCCGGCAGTAGTTCCTATAGTCCCGGGGCTTGGTCTTTATCAGACAATGTTGGCTCTCGTTCAGAATGATATTTCATCGGCTCTTGAAATAGGAGCAAGTACCATATTGAATATTGCCGCAATGGCAATAGCAATGGCAATTGTAAGCGTACTGGCTCTTAAAATGAAATCAAGAAACGCAAATTAATTTTGTTTTAAAAATATTTATTTGGGTATATATTTATATGTTGGATATTATATAAATTTAGGAGGTATTATATGTGTAACAAAGGAAGATTCTTTATTTGTGAAACTTGCGGTAATTTGGTGGGATTGGTATTGGAAGGCGGCGGAAAATTAGTATGCTGCGGACATGAAATGAAAGAACTGATTGCCAATACAAAAGAGGCTGCTTATGAAAAACATATACCGGAAGTTAAGGTTGAAGGAAATAAGGTAACTGTACAGGTTGGCAGCGTAATTCATCCGATGACCGAAGAGCACTATATTCAATTTATTTATTTAGTAACAAAATTTGGTGCTCAGAAAAAATGCTTGGCTCCCGGAGAAGAACCAATTGCCGAGTTTGCTTTGGTTGATGGTGATGAAGTTGTTGCAGCTTATGAATTCTGCAATCTTCACGGACTTTGGAAGAAATAAATGTAATCAAAATAAGGATTTGAATCTAATCGATTCAAATCCTTTAGCTTTTAATCCGTAAAGTACCGCCGTATTTAATGGGGGCGTCCCTTCCTGTTTATGATATTGTCGCTCCGCTTGGAATTTCATCCAAAGTGGATACAACCGAAAGCTTCTTGCCCTTTTCCGCAGATAAAATCATACCGTTTGATTCAACACCTCTAAGCGTTACAGGTTTTAAATTATAAACCATTACAACCTTTTTCCCAATCAGGTCCTCAGGCTCATACCATTTTGCAATGCCTGAAACCACCTGTCTTATTTCCTCACCGATTTTTAGTTGAAATACCAAGAGCTTATCTGCACTTGGATGTTTTTCAACCTTTATGATTTCTGCAACTCTCATATCCAATTTAGCAAAATCATCAATTGTTATATAATCATTATTTTCTTCTTTTACCGATTCAGCTACAGTTTCTTGTTTTATTTCTTCGGTCTTTGAAGGTTTCTTCGGAGCTTTTGCTTCATTCAGCTTATTGATTTCTTCAATTTTCTTTGTGGCATCAATTCTTGCAAATAAAATTTCAGGTGTTCCGACCTTTTGTCCCGGAATCATCCCGTTAAATTGAAGCAGGGATTCCCAATCTCTTTTCTCGGTATTAAGCTGTTTTAAAATTTTCTCAGCTGTTTCCGGCAGGAAGGGTTCCAAAAGTACCGCAGCAATTCTTATGGATTCCAAAAGATTATATAAAACCGTTCCTAATCTTTCTTTTTTGCTTTCATCCTTTCCAAGAACCCAGGGCTGTGTTTCATCAATGTACTTATTGCTTCTTCGAAGAAGTGCAAATATTTCGTCAATTGAATCCGACACTCTCAATTCATCCATTTTCTTTTCGACTCTTGGGGCTGTTTCAAGAGCAAGCTTTATTAATTCATCATCTATCGGCTCATGTGCCGTGGGAGCAGTAACTTCCCCGCCGAAGTATTTGTTTGTCATTGTTATTGTTCTGTTAACCAAATTCCCAAGGATGTTAGCCAAGTCAGAATTAATTCTTTCTATTAATAAGTCATAAGTCAGTGTACCGTCACTGGCAAACGGCATTTCATGAAGTACGAAATATCTGATTGCATCCACTCCGAATAATTCCACCAAATCGTCCGCATAAATAACATTTCCCTTTGATTTGCTCATCTTGCCTTCCCCAACCAGCAGCCATGGATGACCGAAAACCTGCTTAGGTAATTCTTCGCCTAATGCCATCAACAGTATCGGCCAATAAATAGTGTGGAATCTTAAAATATCTTTGCCGATTAAGTGCACATCCGCCGGCCAGAGTTTCTTGTAAAGCTCCCCGTGATTGCCACCTTCAGGGTCATAACCCAAGAATGTTATATAGTTGCTTAAAGCATCAATCCATACATAAACTACATGACCTTCATCAAATGTAACCGGAATTCCCCAGTCAAATGATGTTCTCGATACGCATAAATCCTGCAAACCCGGCTTAATAAAGTTGTTTACCATTTCATTTTTCCTTGATTCTGGCTGGATAAACTTAGGGTTTTGCTCTATATGCTTCATCAATCTGTCTGTATAATTGCTCATTTTAAAGAAGTATGCATCTTCCCTTGCCATATGAACTTCTCTTCCGCAGTCAGGGCATTTGCCGTCTACCAATTGAGAATCCGTAAAAAATGCTTCATCCGGCGTGCAATACCATCCTTCATAATATCCCTTGTAAATATCTCCCTGGTCGTATAGCTTCTTGAATATTTTTTGAACGATTTTTACATGTTCAGGATCGGTTGTTCTGACGAATTTGTCATATGAGGTATTCATTAAATCCCATATTCTTTTTATTTCACCTGCTATTTCGTCAACATACTCCTGAGGTGTTTTCCCTGCTTCTTCAGCCTTGATTTGAATTTTTTGACCGTGCTCATCTGTTCCCGTTTGAAAATATACATCATAACCGTTTAATTTCTTGAATCTTACAATACTGTCGGCAAGGACTATTTCATATGTGTTGCCGATATGGGGCTTGCCGGATGTATATGCTATTGCCGTTGTTAAATAATATTTGCCTTTGTTCATTTTTCCTCCTTATAAAAAATACCCCTTAGCATAAGCTAAGAGGCGATATGTCGCGTTACCACTCTTTTTTCGCACATATTTCACAATATGTGCCTCAACAGGTTCAATTAAACCGTGTATTATAACGTATACTCACGTCATACCCTAACAAATGCTCAGGTATGAAGCTCCAAGACCATCTTCATTTTAAAACCAATCTCCGGCTTCCACCTTACCCGGTTCTCTATATCATGATTGTAAAACTACTCTTCTCTTCATCGCTTAAGTTATTATGTATTTTCATATTTAAAACTATACATAAATAACTTATTTTTGTCAACTAAAAAATTAATTTAATGCATTTAACCATGGCAACAATTATCCCTATTACAATTGCGGGAATGAGCAACAATCCTATTCCAAGAGGAATTAACGCAAGAATTACCACAAAACCGATTACCGCTCCTATTATTGTAAACAGGATATTAAACAGTACAACACCTACTTTTAATGCTGCCACAATAAATATGAAAAATATAAATATGCCTAATATTATATCCATTTATTATCTCCTCCATAAAATTAACATATATCCAAATTAATCATCATTACTGTTATATTATTCATGTTAATTCTATATTACACACAATTACTTCAAAATCAATTAATGTTAAATTAAAAAATGATTAAAAACAAACGGAGAATTTATAATAAACCGATAAGTTTCCAATGGAACACTTTAAATATTACAGCTGTAAATAACAATTTAATTCTATCCTTGCATAAAATTTTCTATGTCATTTACCGTCTTAATAATATCCTTTGATAAATTAATAATACCGTTTTTTGTTACCCAAACATCATCTTCAATCCTTATTCCTATTCCTTCTTCTTTTATATAAAGACCCGGCTCAACGGTGTACACATTGTTTTCCTGCATTGTTTTATCTCTTCTTCTTAAATCATGAACATCCAATCCCAATGGATGACCGATGCTGTGATAATAATATTTTTCAACCTCCGAATCATCCTTGATTAGGTTCAGCATTTTCAAGCCTTTTGCAAAATGGGCTTTAACTCTATTATTCACTTCTGTTTCACATGCTCCCACATGCATTGCGTCAATTGTAACATCCTGCGCTTCCAAAACCACATTGTAAATGTCCTTTTGTCTTTGCGTAAATTTACCGTTTACGGGATATGTTCTCGTAATATCAGATGCATAGTTGTTAGACAGCGCACCAAGGTCAAGGAGTATCATGTCGCCGTCTTTTATTTTGCACTGCAAATCGACATAGTGCAAAATTACCGCATTGCCTGATGAAGCACCGATGGTATGAAAGCTCGGTCTTGAATTTCTCATCATCAGCTGGTATTCAAAGTCAGCCCTCACCTGATATTCAAACATTCCGGGCTTTAAATTTTTCATCACAAACTCCAAGGCTTCTTTTGTATATCCTATGGCAGTTTTTATTTCTTCAACTTCTTCTTCTGACTTAGTGCTTCTTAAATCAGTCATAATATCCAATGAATTTTTAATATTTACGGCAGGATATTGGTTTCTCATCCAATGCGCAAAGCTTCTGTAACTATCATAAGGCTCATCCACACCTGTTATGTATGAAAAAATGTAAACATTGTCAGGTCTGTCCGAAGAAGATAATTTCCCTGCAAATTTGGTAGGAAAGTCATTTCTGTTTTCAACCGTTTTTATGCCTGACACTTCGATTGCTTCTTCCTTCCTCATAAGGATGCCGTACCATTTTTCGAAATATTCATCAACAGGCGGTATGTACAGTGTTTCGTCTACCTTGCCTGCTATTTTACTGATTACTAAAACCATATCCTCCCTGTCTATTCCGGTAAGGTAAAAGAAATTCCTGTCTACCGAAAATGAGTATTGCTGATCGGCACTTTCCCTTGGAGCCTTGCCCGAGAAAAATACCGCTGCAGAATAATCATCCATTCTTTCTGCAAATTTTGTCCTGTTGTTTATAAAAAAAGCTGTTTTCATTTACTCCTCCAAATAATTTATCTTAATTTTAGCAATAGCTTTTGTAATTAGTTTGAAAATTTTTGCCATTGCCATAAATAACCGTCATTGTCACTCCCATGATTTTGCCCTTTCAACCGCCTTCTTCCAGCCGTTGTACAAATTATTTCTCTCATCTTCATTCATTTCCGGTTTGAATTTTTTATTCATACTCCAGTTTTGAATTAATTCGCCCTTTGATTTCCAGAACCCGACGGCAAGACCTGCAAGATATGCGGCACCCAGGGCTGTAGTTTCCGTCATATCAGGTCTTTCGATATTTACATTCAGTATGTCCGACTGAAATTGCATCAGAAAGTCATTTGCCGACGCACCTCCGTCTACCTTTAATAATGTTAAATTAATTCCAGAATCATCAATCATTGCTTCGATTATATCCTTTGTCTGATATGCAATTGACTCAAGAGTTGCTCTTATTATATGATTCCTCCCTGCTCCCCTTGTCAAGCCAACAATTGCCCCCCTTGCGTACATATCCCAATAGGGAGCACCAAGCCCCGTAAATGCAGGCACCACATAGACACCCTTTGTGTCGCTTACCTTATTTGCAAAATATTCCGAATCAGCTGCGTCGTGAATAATTTTAAGCTCATCTCTCAGCCATTGAATTGATGCGCCTGCCACAAATATAGAGCCCTCCAAAGCATATTCAATCTTTCCTCCCAAGCCCCATGCAATTGTAGTAATCAGCCCGTTATGGGATTTAACCATTTTTTCGCCTGTATTCATAAGCATGAAACATCCTGTTCCGTATGTATTTTTCACCATGCCTTCCTGAAAGCAAAGCTGTCCGAAAAGAGCAGCCTGTTGATCTCCTGCAATTCCTGATACGGGTATTTCAGTACCAAAAATTTCAGCCTTAGTAGTACCGTATATTTCCGATGATTGTTTTACTTCCGGTAAAATTTCATGGGGTATATTCAATATGTCAAGAATCTTTTCATCCCATCTGAGTGATTTAATATTGTAGAGCATTGTCCTTGAAGCATTGGAATAGTCGGTTATGTGTGCCTTTCCTCCCGTAATGTTCCATAAAAGCCAAGTATCAACCGTTCCGAATAGAATATCACCCTTTTTTGCTTTTTCTCTGACTCCTTTTACATTGTCCAAAATCCACTTTATTTTTGTTCCTGAAAAATAAGCATCAATAACCAATCCTGTATTTTCTTTAATATATGGCTCTAACCCTGACACTTTTAATTCATCGCATATTTCAGCGGTTTGCCTGCTTTGCCACACTATTGCATTATATACGGGAATACCGGTGTTTTTATCCCACAAAATTGTAGTTTCCCTTTGATTGGTAATTCCTATGCATGCAACTTCCGAAGCATTAATATCCTTTATAGCTTCTTTTGCAGCATTTAATTGAGTTTCCCATATTTCAGCGGGATCATGCTCAACCCAGCCGGGATTCGGAAAGATTTGAGTGAATTCTTTTTGAGATATATTAACAATTCCGCCGTTTCTGTCAAAAAGTATAGCTCTTGAACTTGTAGTGCCTTGATCTAATGCAAGAACATATTTCTTTTCCATACCTGTATCTCCCTAACTATTCGGGGACATTACCAAAAGGACTAACCGCAGAGAGTACTTTCCTTTTAGGTATGTCCGCCTTTCTTTTACAATTATATACTCACTCCGCCAAAAACACAATACGCAAGAAAAACAGGGACAAACTTTTGCCCCTACATAATCATATATTTGCCATTCCTTCATAATCCTTCTCTTACGCTCAGGATGGCGTTACTCAACCAATCTTTTTTCTCCCGTAACTTCCTGTATGGGTTTAATGTCCTGAGTTACTTCAACAACACCAAGATACTTGCCTTCTTCGTTTCTGACGGCAAAGTAACGTATATAAATGTATTTATCACCCATTTTAATCCAGAAATCCTCATGATCCTTTTTCCCCGATTTAAAATCTTCAACAATTCCTTCCACTATATGAACGCTTGCGGGAGGATGGCAGTTGGATACATTCCTGCCTATTATACTTTTTGTTCGGGCAAAAATTCTTTCGCTGCTTTGTGAAAAATACCTTACATTATCATCGCTTCCTACAAATGTAATGTCCACAGGAAGTGTATTCAGCATATACGTAAGTTCTTCCTTGTTAAACACTCCCGTCGGAAGAATTATTGCTCCCGGCTCCTTAATATCTTCCTTATATTCGGCTTTAGCTTCTTTATCCGGTTTCCACACAGGCACATAGTTTATTATATTTCCTATTTCCTTGCTGTCATTTGCAACAGTCTCCCATTCATCCTGCGATAAAGTATCTAAAAGCATCGGAATCATTATATTTTCTTCCTTGAATATCATTTCGCTGATTCTGTTTATCAAATCCTCCAAGCTTTTTTTATGTTCTTCATTAAATACCCCGTATGACAAATCCGATTTAAGCATTTTCAAATCATCTCTGATTTCATCATCCACACCCCACATAACTTTCGGAGGAGCTGTAATACCGTATTTCTCCATGTAAGGGAACAGGAGGTTTTCCTTTTTTGAATAATGAATATCTAAAACGGACAATTTTTCCAACCCCATAAGAATAGGTTCAAGTGCCTCATCACCTTTTTCCAAATAAGGTTTTATTTGATTCTCAATAATTTTTTCTAATTCCCTGTTTTCAAGAATCAAAACATTGGCAGGATGACCTGGTATTTTTGCGGGGTCTGTTTCCCGATGAATTTCTTCAATGGAGCCTTTAAAAACAGCCGAATGAACGTCACACAGTCTTTGAACTTCGCTGACGGGAAGCCCTTCAATTATTAACGCTTGTTCCGCTTCGGATATTTCCGTAGCCGAAACACCTGCAAAGGCATCTTCAAACTTTTGTTTTACTTCCTCAACGGTCTTTCCGTCATGCAGCTCCTTAATTACCTGTTTGATTACATTTTTTCGATATTCCCTATTATTAATACTTTCGCTCATATGCACTCCTTATATTTTTATTCTTTTATTTCATATCCTCTCTTAATGAATTCTTTCTTGATTTCATCTATATTAAAACCTTTTGCCTTGGCTCCCTTGGGAATTGTCATAAACCTTCCCATGGTGCTAATCATATTCGGCTTGGTAATATCCTTAAATCCGATTTCTTCTAAAACCTTTGCAATTTCTTCATTATCCTTGTATAACTCATAAACCGTTTTGTTAAAATCAATTATCGTCAACATATCCCCTCCTTTTATTCATTTATACCTTTTTTATGGAATCTTAAACTTTTATTTTCACAACATATTATATATTAATTATTACAAATATAATATTATTTATTACAATTGACATATTTTCTATTGTGTTTTTCGCAATTATATAATATTATCAAGTTAAGCTAATAATTAGTTGGGAGGAAATTATGAAAAAATTTGTATTTGTTTTAAGCTTGGTTTTAATTTTAGCATTATCATCTGTTACTGCTTTTGCAGATGAAATCATTATAAATATCGATTCTGTCAAAGTCGAATTTAATGATGATTTAGGTTTTCCCTTTATAGATGAAAACAGCAGAACTCAGGTTCCGTTCAGGGCTACCCTTGAAAAATACGGTGCTCAGATTGATTGGAACAATGAAAGCAGAATTGCAATTGCAACTAAAGGTGACATAGTTGTTGAAGTCCCCATTGATGAAAATTACATAGTTAAAAATGGTGAAAAAACAACTGTTGATACAGCTGCAAGAATCGTAAACGGAAGAACCTACCTGCCTATAAGAGCAGTTCTTGAAGCTTTTGGTTCTGAAGTTCAATGGGATTCGCAATTAAATACCGTAGTTATAACAACAGTTCCGGTAGATGCTAAGGCTATTTATAGCAAGGCAGCCGAAAAATCCTATGCTTGGAAAAACTATGATGTTAAAGCAACTGTTGATCTGTCTATGAATATACCTGACGATACAGGAAGTGTTCAAAAAATGGACATGAGTATGAATATGGATATGACAATTTTTATGAATCCTTTTAAAGCAAAAATTAAAGCTGCAATGCCTGTTGCCGAAGAATTTTTGCAGCCGGTTATGGAAATGTACATGACAGTCGATAAGGACAGTTACACTACATATATGGGTATGAGCGGCGACACAGATGTCAATTGGATGAAACAAACAATCAAAGATGAAACGTTAATCGACCTTATGAAAAATGACGAGGAAGCAATTAAGAAAAGCAAAGAATTAGCTGAAAAGTACACAGAGGATGTTAAATACTTCGGCAAATATACAGATGAAGCCGGAAGAACATTGTTAAGACTTCAATATACAATGTCAGGAGACATTTATAAAGAACTGCTCGGCGATTATTCGGAATTAATGCCTGAACCTGCTAACGAACAGGAAGCAATGACGGTTGAAATGATAAAGAATATTGCAAATGCTGATTTGGGAGACCTGAAATACATTATTTATATCGATGAAGCTACAGGCGAAATTGTAAAAATGGAAATGGATTTAGGTAATATGATTGTATCCATGCTGTCGGGAATGACCGGAGTTTTAGGCGAAATGCCGCCTGAAGCCGCGGAAATCATAAACAGTTTAGAGGCAAAAATGGTAATGGAAATTTTAAATATCAATAATGCCAAAGACTTTGAAATTCCGAAAGAAGCTTTAAATGCACCGGATGCGGATGAAATGCTTAAAGAATTAGAGCAATCAGAACCCGTTGAAGAAAAAGCTCCGGGAAACGGTGAAGTAAGATAATAAAAGGGGAATCCCCCGTAACAAGGGCGCATCTTACGGTGCGCTTTTTTTGATTAATTTTATGATAAATGGTAATATTAAAAAATGTCACCGTAATACCGCCGTAGTTAGGAGCAGAATATGAAATCATTAATATTATACTCACTGTTATTTCTTATGTTATTCGGATGCACCAATGTTTCTCAAACTCCGGATAATAACATACCTCCAGAGGAAGTTGCTTCGCCTGATGAAGAAAATAATGAGCCGGGGGATGACGTGCTGCCGGGAAAAGAGGATAAAGGTTTGTTTTATGAATTTGAGGAAGATTCCTTAACATTATTGAAAAATATGACTACGGAAGAAAAGGTCGGACAAATGTTTCTTGCCAGGTGCCCGGAAGATGAAAAACTCAGCTTGTATTTGTCCATGAGACCCGGCGGATTTATATTGTTTGGCAGGGATTTTTACGGAAAAACAAAAGAGGAAATAGTTAAAAGTATTAATTACTATCAAGAAAACAGCAATATACCCATGATTATAGGAGTTGATGAAGAAGGGGGTGCAGTTGTCAGGGTAAGCTCAAATCCTAATCTTGCGTCAGAACCCTATAAATCACCTCAGGAATTATTCAGCTTAGGCGGATATGAAGAAATAAAAAGAGATACAGAAGAAAAATCAAAGCTTCTAAAATCCTTGGGAATCAATTTAAATCTAAATCCTGTTGCTGATGTATCAACCGATCCCGAAGATTTTATCTTTGACCGTTCCTTTGGAAAGTCAGCCGAAGAAACAGCCTTGTATGTAAAAACCGTAGTGGAGGCAGCACAGGAAAACAAAATTTCCTCAACCTTAAAGCACTTCCCGGGCTACGGAAACAATACGGATACTCATACAGGCTCCGCATATGATAAAAGACCCTACGAAGAATTTTTAAGCAGTGACTTTATACCTTTTAAAGCGGGTATTGAAGCCGGAGCCGAAAGCATTCTGATTTCACACAATATTGTTGAATCAATCGACGGGAAACAGCCTGCTTCACTTTCAAGGAAAGTAATCGATATATTGCGAAATGATTTGGAATTTACAGGAATCATTATGACAGATGATTTGTCCATGGGCGCCGTATCCGAGACCGCTTCGCCGGAAGTAAGGGCTGTTTTGGCAGGTTGTGACATGCTCATTGTATCAGACCTTGAAACATCATACAACGAGCTTTTATCGGCAGTATCAAGAGGAGATATATCGGAAGACAGAATAGATGAATCAGTTTTAAGAATAATTAAATGGAAATGTTATTTCTCATCCTGAGCGCAGCGGATAATCTCATCGCACATTTCTCTCAATTTTTCTATAACTTCATAATTTGTGGAAGCTTTGCCTGCCATGTCTGCTTTTATAAGTTCGAACATGTCGTCAAGTCTGTTTACACCCACTGCTTCTACAAATCTTTTTATTCCGTTTTCTTTTACAGCATTGGCAATATCCTTAATATAATGATACCTAATTAAAGTTTTTACATCTAAAATAAATTCATCTTCATATCCAAGCCTGTGAAGAATCTTTTCGCTTGCTTCGGCAGATTTTATGTGGTGACCGTAAAAATGACCTCTTCCTTTTTCATCCACGGTAAAGCAGTCCGGCTTCATAATGTCATGAAGCAAAGCTGCCATTCTTAAATTAAGTTTTGGCTTTATTTCATCCAATACCGCCATGGTGTGGTCCAAAACATCCTTGTCATGATAAGGTGTCTGTTGGTCAAAGCCCTTCAGCTTTATAATTTCAGGAATTATATTGTTCATTTCCTTTGTTTCTATCAGTTTATATATCCCGATAGAGGGTTTCTCGCTTAATAAAATATGATTTAAAAAATTTTTATACATATTTCTCCTTTTATGAAACTTTTTCTTATGCTATTACGTCTAATTAATAATGCGTATATCAAAACATTATAAATAACTTATAACTGTTTACACAATAATACATTAAATTATATTTACATTCAATTATAATCGAAAATATAATACTATTTATTTTTATTGCAAAATAGTATATAATTAATGCTATAGTCAGGAAGGTGATGTTATGAAAAGAACCCTTAAAACTATTTTTATCGCTTTATCAATTTTAATTATCTTTGCACTGAATGCATATGGATTATCTTACGAAGCAAGCAATCATTATGAGCTTGAAAATGTTATCATTGAACAAATGGGCAGATATAATCCGGATTTTAATATTAAATACACCGGTTCCTTGGATAATATCGAAGAAGTACTAAAGAACATGGTAGCTAAAGATATCTATTTAAAATCCAATATTTCGGAAGTACATTGGGATTTATCGGGCACAAAGAATATAAGCTACATAAATGTAAAGATAAGCTATATTATAACCTCGGAAGAAAGAATTGAAGCCGATAAAAAAATTGAAGAAATTTTAACCGACATAATAAAACCTTATATGAATGATCATGAAAAGGTAATGGCGGTGCATGACTATATCATATCAAACGGCAAATATGATGAGAATAAACTATATTATTCGGATTATGATTTATTGATGGAAGGAAGTTCTGTTTGCAACGGATATGCCCTTTTAACCTATAATATGTTAAGTAAGCTTAATATTCCGGTTAAATTAATTTCCGGAACCGGCGGCGGTGAAGCCCATATATGGAATATGGTTAAATTAGGTGATTACTGGTTCCACTTAGATACGACATGGGATGACCCCCAGCCTGACACCGGCACAATTTCATACTCCTATTACATGTTAACGGAAAAGGAAATTACCAAGGATCACACAATTGATGAAATTCAGGATATTCCGAAATCAAACAAAAAATATTATGATTACTTAAAAGAATTATCCTTTGATAAATTATTGGTTGAAACCGGTCTTGATATGTATGATGAGAACAATTCAGCAAAAAACGAGTCGGAACTAACCGGCATATTAAAGCGCAAAATTTCTCATCATCCTTTAAGAATTTCCGTAAGATTTGACAAGTCAATTTCCCAGGACAGCATAAACAGTGCAATGTCGAAGTTGCTGATGAATGATTACATTTTTCAGATTGACTACAGTCCAATCGTCAGCGACAATACGGGTGAATGGAATATTTTAAATTTATATATTAAATATAAAGAAACACCGGAAAAAATAACATTGGATTTTTCAAAAAATGTTTATAACACTGCCACTGAAGTAAAATTTAATGTTTATGCACTTTACGGCAACAAAAAAGTAAATATTACAAATGATGTGTTGATTTATCCTTATGACTCAAATAAATTGAATATTCTTAAAGGAACCTTAAAATTCAAAGAGCCGGGAAACTATAATTTATTGTTTGAATATCAGGGACTTCGCGAAACAGTATCCGTCACGGGATTAAATTCAAATGCATTTAATTACATTACTAATGAAAAGCCGGACAATTATGTCAATGTTAAGGTATATGACCAATATATAGATTTCAGTACTATCAATCAGTGGCCTTTTATTGAAAACGGCAGAACCATGGTACCCTTAAGAGCTGTATTCGAAGTTTTAAACTGTGATGTAAAGTGGGAGGAAGCCTCAAAGTCTGCAGTTGTGGAATACGGAGCAACAAAAATAATTATTCCCGCAAACTCCACCACAGCTTATATAAACGGCAAGGCAAGTTCCTTGGATGTACCTGCAAAAATAGTAAATGACCGCATTATGATACCACTTAGGTTTGTAAGTGAGGCTATTGAAAAAACCGTTATATGGGATGATGCCGAAAAAACCGTGCTGATTTATTAGGAAGATATATGGGACCCTTCAGGTTTAAGGTCAGAGCATACAAAAAGAGGCAGATATTATCTGTCTCTAATTTTTTACTGTTTTTCTCTTAATACTTCTACTGCCTTTTGGAGCTGATTATCTGTTTCGTAAAATTCGTATCCGTAACCCTGTGCATCTTCAGGCAGCTGAATTTCAATATCCGGTTCGATTCCTATTCCGTGAATGTTTATTCCCGCCGGAGTAAAATATTCAGAAACCGTCATTTTAATTCCTTCACCGTCACTTCCGAATCCTTGAACCTTCTGAACTATACCCTTTCCGAATGTCTTTGTTCCTATTAAGGTTGCTCTTTGGGTATCCTTCATGGCTCCCGCCATAATTTCGGAAGCACTGGCACTTCCCTCGTTAATTAACAAAACAATCGGAATATCTTCTGCCTTACTATCCGACTTAAAGTATTCAACTTCCCCTGCTTTTGTTTTGGTATATGTTACAATGCCTTCATTCATAAACATATCCGATATTTCAACGGTGGAATTAATCATACCTCCCGGATTATATCTTAAGTCTATAACCAATTTATTCATACCCTTGTTTTTAAGAGCCGCATACGCTGTCTTAAAATCTTTTGCTGTCTGCATATCAAATGTGGTAATTCTGATATATCCTATATTATCATCAAGCATCGCAGGCTTAATAGTCTTAATTCTGATTTTTTCTCTGTTTACTACTACATCCGAAATATCGTTACTCCCATCCGAGTTAACTCTTTGAATAGTCAATGTAACACTTGTTCCGGGTTCACCCTTCATAATTTTTACAGCCGCATCAATTTGGTCTGCAGTAAATTCAGCACCGTTAATTCTGATTATTTTATCTCCTGTTTTTAGTCCTGCCTTTTCTGCAGGAGTATCCTCAATAGGCGAAACTATCAATATTTTATTATCATCACTTGCAGTTATATAAACTCCGATACCTTCATAAGAACCTTCCGTATCCTGCATTAAGGCTTCATATTCTTCCCTTGACATAAACTGGGTATATGGATCTCCCAAAGCTTTTAAAGTCCCTTCCAATGCTCCTTCAAGCATTACCTGTTCATCCGCTTCATACAAGAAATCCCTTTGGGCTATTTGCATAATACTTTCTTGTTTAGCATATTTTTCAGACATTTTTCTCATTTGACCATATTCGTCCTTAGACAAAAACACCTTTTGTCCTAATTCAACCATGAACACATTTCCAAGTGTCAAAGTAAGAAAGGCAGTTAAAATAACCACCGCAATTATCGTAAGGATATATTTCCTCTTAGATACCATATACTCACTCCCGCTATTAAAGTTAAGCTAAAATTTACCGCTTATATTTATTTATATGCCAGCTTTATTATTTTATCCTATAAAAATTAATACAGCCTTAATTTCATACGTTTATCATTATACCATATATATTTTAATTAGTATATTTTTTTTATCAGTTAAAAAACTTATTAACCTCTTCCGTACATTTGGCGCTAAATAACGTGGTATCCATTCCAATTGCAATATACTTAAATCCTTGCTCCGCACGTTTTTTTGCAACTTCTCCGCTTCCCGCAAAAATGCCCGCTATTTTATTATACTTCCTTGTTATGTCAAGAACTTTCACGGCTGCATTTTCAACCAACTCGTGAGTTACCTGTCCTGTTACCCCCATTGACTGAGACATATCATATGGTCCTAAGAATATTACATCTACCTCCGGAACTTTACATATTTCTTCAAGGTTTTCCAAGCATATTTTATTTTCGCAATGTGTGATTATTAAAGTTTCCTCATTTGCATTATTTGTATAATTGGAAATATCGCATAAACCGTAATCGGCGGACTTTGGAAAAGCCAAGCCTCTTTTTCCGATCGGTTCATATTTGCTTTTTTCCACAATTTCTTTGGCAGCCAAAGCATCATTAACCTGCGGTACTTGTATTCCGTGAGCCCCGATATCAAGTGTATGAAGTATTGTGCTTTCTAATATGTCAGGTATTCTAACAATAGGAGTTATGCCTCTTAACTCTGCAGCTCTGATCAGATGCTGGGAGCTTTCTGCCCTCATCGGTCCATGCTCATTGTCGATTATTACGAAATCAAACCCTGCCAATCCCGCAATTTCAACTAAATCCGGAGCATTACACACCATGAAGGTACCTATTGCCGCCTTTCCTTCATTTAACTTCTTTTTAAGCTTGTTTTGTATCATTATTTCCTCCCTGTGTTTTTATTATAGCTTGATATGATTAAGCTTCTAATCTTTGTATACCGATTCTTTATTTTATCATGCAACTACATTTGTTCTAATTTTTTTCCAGTTTGCATTTTTAAATTATATCATCAAAAAGAGCTTTAGCAAATAAAAGTTCAGGAAATACCATGATAAAATGTCAGATACTGTTTGCATTTTGTATTTTTTTATGCAAATATTCATGGCAGTTATGGAATTGTTTCAATTTAGATGCTATAATATTTATGTACAGGCTTAGGTGCTTGTTATAGAAAATTATCATATGAGGAGGAAACATGAAAAAGGTAAGAAAAATTTTTTCACTTCTTTTGGTGTTTGTTATGGTATTTTCATTAGCTATGACGGCCAATGCCGAAGAAGGTTATGCAGAAGTAAAGGGAACTGTTAAAGAGGTGCAAAAGTACGGCAACCTTACAATGGATATTCAGCCTAAGGCATTATACGATGCAGGTTATGAATTGGGAGATATCCTTAATGTTACTGTTGGCGGCAATGTTATGCAAATTCCTTTCTGTACATCCTACAGTGATGTGGATACGGGAAGTCTTGTAGTTCGAGACGATGAGGAAGCTGATTTATTGGTTGTTGCAATAAACATGGGTAACTTTTCAACAACTTATAATGTAAATGCAGGCGATTCATTAACATTTTCACTGTTTGAAAAGGAAGGATATCTTGGAGAATACATGCTTCGTCAACTGACACGCACTAATATTCGCTCTGATTATTCATCAGACTCCATATTTGCTAATTTCCGCAGTATTGCTACAACAGGAATTAACCCGTCAATATTATACAGAAGCTCAAGCCCTGTTAACAATGAATTGGGAAGGGCAGCTTATGCCGATAAATTAACTGAAGCTGCCGGTATAAAAACAGTAATAAATTTCGCGGATTCAGTGGAAGAAATTAATGGATACATAGCGGCAGAGGACTTTAATTCTCCATATTACAAATCTCTTTATGATTCAGGCAAGGTTATAAGCCTCAGTATGGGAGTTGATATTGCAGGAGAAGATTTCGGCAAAAAATTAGCTGAAGGATTGCGATTCTTAAATAACAACGAAGGTCCTTATTTAATTCATTGCACTGAAGGAAAAGACCGTGCCGGCTTTGTAAGTGCTTTATTGGAATGTTTAATGGGCGCATCTCTTGATGAAGTTGTTGCCGATTATATGACTACATATGAAAATTATTATAAGGTTGAAAAAGGAAGCGAACAGTATATATCAATAGCAGAAAGCAATATTTCAGCTTCCTTGACCACAGTTGTTTGCGGGCTGGAAAAAGGTTCTGATATAACAGAGGTTGACCTTGCTAAAGCAGCGGAAAACTACCTGCTAAAGATCGGCATGACCGCAAATGAAATTGAAGCACTTAAATCAAAGCTGTCAGCAGATACGGAAACAGCTCCTGAGGTACCGGTTATAGAAGTACCTGTTGTTGAAGAGCCCATTGTTGAAGTACCTGTTGTTGAAGAACCGGTTGCAACAGAGCCGGAACCTATAATTGAAGATACTGAGGAAGAAATGACATATTATATCGTTGTTTCAGGCGACTGCTTATGGAATATAGCTAAAGCTCATCTTGGCAACGGTGCCCGTTATGTGGAAATTTTCGAACTTAACAAAGATACAATAATTAATCCCGATTTAATCCACATCGGTCAACAATTAGTTATGCCTGTTAAATAAGTATTTTAAAGCACCGATGCGGCTGCACCGGTGCTTTTTTTATTCCATCAATGAAGCTTTATTAAAAATAAATCAAGACACAAAAAAAGGCTATAATTAGCCTTTTTTAATGTTCAGTGAGCCATGAGGGATTCGAACCCCCGACGCGCAGATTCGAAGACTTAGATTGTATCTTTTGTTGCATAATGTATAATGGTGTGTATGTTGATAAATTTAAAAGATAAAAGACTTTCAATGAGATAGCCTCTTATCTCTCTTAATTACACTAATTCTAATAATTTAGATGATTACCATCATTGCTTTTTTTCTCAATTTTTATTGTAAGGTCTAATGCATCCAAATATCTTAATAGGTTTTTAAGTGTAGGGGAATTGCCCTCCGTTTCTATTCTTGAAACAACTTGTTGTTTTAAGCCGGAACGTTCTGCTACAATACTCTGAGATATACCTGACTCTTTTCTTTTATTAACAATTTCTTTTATAAGCTCATACTCTCTATCAGCTTGGAAATAAGCCTTTTTAAAATCCTCATTTGCTTCAATTCGTTCTTTTACTTCTTTTTGTACGTCTACCTTTTTAAATGGCATATTCGCCCCCCCTTTCATATAAACTTTTTACCAAGTTCTCTGCCAAGCTCCTTGGCTCTTTTTATTGCCTTATTAAGTTCAAATTGCTCAGCTTTTCCTTTTTGCTTCTTACATACATGAAGAATATAAAAATTGTTTTCATCAGCTATAACATACATAAATCTATCTTTGTAATTAAATTTTATTTCCCATAACTTTCCTATAAGTTGCCGTGTATTTAATAATTCGAGGGCATCAAAGCCATCTTCTTCAATTGCTCTTTTAATTCTATAACCTTCAGCACTTTCCTGTGGTACAAGTTTATCAAGATATTCATTTATCAAATCTTTACCACCTGCAGTTGTATAGTCATATACATTCATATTTTTATCCTTAGTTTTTAAATTATACATTAAATATGTTGTAATTTATAATGCAATTATACAACAAATATGTTGTATTGTCAATTATAAAATTTTGATATTTTTCTTATTATTTTATACTGCATATTCAAATAAACCATCTTTAATAAGTAAATCTTCAAGATAATTGGCAGCTTTAACATCTAAGCTATTAAGTCCATGAACAAAAATATTCATTGTAGTTGAAGTTTGGGCATGTCCAAGTCTTGCAGATAACAGTGATTATTACATTGAACAATTTAAACACATAGAAAACGGTGAAAAAGTAAATTTTAATTGGGTTGGTTTTTTTATAGGCGGTGCTTGGCTAATATATAGAAAGATGTATTCGTATTTCTTTTTGCTTATGCTTGTGCCTGTATATAATATACTTCTTATTATAAATTTAATATTTAAAACAAACAAAATCTATTATAAAGCATTGTGCAAAAAAATTGAAAATGATAAATTAACAGGTAAAGAGGCGGATATTAGTACTTGAAATGCGATAGGCTTATCAAGTGAATTTTCAAAATATAATGTTAAAAGTCATATGAAAGTTAGAAGTTTTTCATTGTAGTAACCAATAAGTAACCAAATAATAATTATACATAGAATTTTTTAAAATACAAAAGCCTTGCAACAATATTATTGCAAAGCTTTCATGAATGAGCCATGAGGGATTCGAACCCCCGACGCGCAGATTCGAAGTCTTAATTTGTCCTTTTGGTAGCCTTTTGCATATTGTTATAAGCATTGATAAATTAAGATTTCATAATTTTGATATACATTATCATTTTGTATTTTTAGGTTCTTTTTTGTGCCTTTAGTCCCCAAATAGTCCCAAAAAACCATATCTAATATACTTGATTTTCAGTGTTTTTAAAAGTAGCAGTCCCCAAATTTATAAAAATTTTTGCAAAGTATATATAAATTTTGCTTTTTCTTTATGTATGCATATAATCATCAATTAATTACCATAAAAGGATTCCAACCCTCTTCCCGCAGGACTAAAAAATTGTCCATAACCTTCAACATTAATTTCGTTTTTTCTTTCAGTAAGAATTCCTTCAATTAGGTATATAATGTCTTTTCTATCATTTTCAGATAAATCACTCCAATAAGAAGTAGCTTCAATAATTAAGTCGCCTTCATTATTGAAATATACAGATGTGCATATCTCTGGATGTCCTGGTGCATTTAAAGCTTCCATAATTCCTTTTGCAAGTTTTTGCCTTTTATCAGTAATTGAACCTTCTTCTACAGTTGTTGTTCCTGCAATTTGAGTTTTTGTATTACTAATTTTAAAATGTAAGCCTACTTTGGCATTATTATAAATATAATAGTCAATAGATAATATATAATTGTCATTATGCTCTTCATATGGCAATTCTCCACTAATAACCTTGTCAATCCATTCCTTGTTTTCTTCCCAATAAAATGAAATAGTTGAAGCTAATTTATCCATTGGTACTATTTCCTCTGAAGTTACAATATCACCGTCTTTGATATCTCTAAAATAATACATATCTGTCCATTTTAATGATGAACCTTTGCTGCTTTGTGGAACTACTGTTAGAATATAAGTTAGAATATTAGAATCATTATATTGATTAAGAGTGTATAAAACTTCACTTGATAATTTATCAACTTCCCAATCCTCAAATTCTTTTAATATGTTATTAACAGCAAAAATTCTTTGTTCAATTTCTATTCTTTCCTTTTCAGTAAGTAATTGAGGTTCGCTCTCTTTAACTTCAACAGTTTTTGTATTACGAGTATATCTTTCTCCATAATCACACTTTGACATAAAATACAAAGCAACAAGTATTATAAAAATAATTGTTCCCAACTTTTTCATTTCTTCCCCCTGTGTTTTTAATATATCCCTATTATACCATTATCTACAATACATGCAAAAGAATTATGTAAAAGTTTTCCTTTTTATAATTTGTAAAATAATGTAATATATTTATTGTACCGACCTTATTGAGGAGGCAAAGGTGGAAGAGTTTACAATTGAAAATATTTTAGGAGATGCAAAATTTAATTATACTTGCCCTTCCTGCAAAAAAGACTTTTCATTAAAATTTAAACAAGTGCAGAAAGATAATAGCAAAGTAATTTGTCCGTATTGCAATGTAGAAATAACATTTGTCCAAACCCCTGAAAGTAAGCAAAGTCAAAAAGAAATGCAAGAATCTTTAAATTCTTTGAAAAAAACAATTGATAATTTAGGTAACTAATACTTGAAAATGGTCGGTACTCATATCTATTTAATTTCTAATCCTTGAAAAGTCTTTATATAACTTTAAGCGTTGATTCATTTGCATATTATTTCATGTTCAATTTAAATGTTTTTAATGTATTATGATTATTTATTGAATTTTCAATATCTTAATCAATGTTTTATTTTTAATGGCATTATAAATGGCATTGATACTTTATACATTAGTTTTAATATATATGATTTTTCGCATAGAACCAGATTATTTTTTCGAGAGGTAACTCTCTGGCTTGCAATGTCATAACCCCCCTGTATGTGATAAAATCATAATAGCTTCTATTCATAAATATAATTATGTCGCAAAACAGTAGTTTTGTTCAGTTTTTAAGTCCTGCTATAATCCTTGTAACATTTGAAATTTCAATACATTCATAAGGGTACCTATCATTGTAGCTACTTGTTTGCTTTTAAATGTTTAATTGTTACAATTATTCAATATTTACTAAAAGCTTGTAGCATATAAAGCCTTAACTTCTTTCGCCTTTTCTTCCATTCATACAAAGAAAATAGCACCACTTATTATCATAGCAATACCTTTTACCTAACACTTAATAACCTTGCTTAAAACTCAAAATAAAGGCTCTTGAATGCAAATGAAAACAGGCTTGTATGCTTGTAAATGCAAACTCACCTGCAATTAAGTGCTGCCTATCTTACTAATACCAATTAATTCACTATGTGAATGTGGTTTATTATTCCATTTTGATACTATTGTTTTATTATACTAAAAAATTATAGCACAACTAATTCATTACTTAATCATTTTCGATATTGTCTTGACACAAAATTTCAAGCCATTCTTCAAGTAGTGCAGCAAAATGTTTTTTGAATGCTTGTCTATTTTCCTCCGTATTGACTTCATTTTCAAATTCTTGGCTCTTATCCTCGATTAAATCAATTATAAATCGAGTTAAAAAACACCATGATTGCATGACTTACTCAAACTACGTATGTTCCTTTAAACTAATTCCCTTGTTCATTAATTCGTTACTAATTTTAAAGTTGCTTTAGATTTCATTTGTTATCCTTGTCCTTTCTTTTTAAATATTCCGCTACCCTGATAACCGAAAAAATAAATTTTTTTTATTATTGCTTTTACCTTAATGATTCTTACTAAATTTATTATTAATAATGCCACCTATTAAACCCCATGCCTATGGCTATAATATATAAAGGAGGTGCACTTCTACACAATGTAAGTTAATTTTAATATTTACTTTTAATAATAGTAGGTAGTATTGCAATTGCAAAGTTATAAGATTTTGAATATCAATTTTACATGGTATAGATTTACAGTATGTAGTTTTATAAAAATGACACATTTTAACTTTTCAATGGTGTAGATTTACAGTATTGCATGGTGTGCTTTTACACCCTTCAATTAATTTTTCCTTTAATGTTTTTTAACCCTCCGCCATTCGTTTTTTATCTCAAAATTTTTATTCCCATATTGCTTCCATGAATCGCTGAAGGAATAAATGTTACAAATCTTTTCCAAATATCCCGACCTAACTACCCGTACAAAACCATGCTCAATCAAAGAGTCTATGCTTTTGTAAAAAGTCTTGTTAGACATAATTTTTTCGTATTCACTCTTAGGCATTGAAATATCATTATAATTGCTTTTTTCAACAATTCCGAAATTCGTTTTTCTTTGGTGCTTCCGTAGCATGAACATATACAAATCTCTGTCATGTGCGGATAAGTCCTGCCATGCTTTACTATCAAAAAAGTCATGGAATATCTGCATAAAATTGCTATTACCGTTTGTTTGCCAGCTTTCATAAACTTTTTTTGTTTGTTTTTTCCTACTCATTCACAATCACAACCTTTTACCTTGCACATAGCAAGCTGATAGAATCTTAGTCATATTTGAATAAAGACACTCTCAAAAATTTTCCAATATCCTTTGAATCAAATTCGTATGACCTGCTATATATTTCACCGTCAACAATATCCTGCTTTATATGCTCATACCCCGCCTTTTCCATTCTTCGCATAATCGTTGCTTTATTTGAATAAATTTTTATTTTATGCTCGGAATAGTCCAATAATAATAAAGTTTCCGATTCTTCTGGTAATGCAATTTGTTTCAAATTGTTTTTTGTTTCTTTAAAATTCTTATTTATTTTTTTCTCCATGTTCCCCACCTCTCAAAATCAATTCTGTTAGTTTCTCTTGCTTGTATGAATGAAATATAACTTACAATTTCATTAAGCTAATGTAAAAGTCCATAACCATTATTTTTATTACAATACCCTTCTCAAAACACCATAATTATTTTCAGATTCTTCCTGTTCCTCCGTCGGAGGATTGTCCAGATATTCAATAAAATTATCTAAATTTATCAAGTATTTTTGACCAGCTCGATGTGTTTTTAACTTTCCACATTTAACAAGCTGTCGCAATCCCCATTCAGTAATAGCTGTATCTGAATCTTTTTCTTTTATATATTGCATAGTTTGACGAATTGTCCTCATTCTTGCCATTAATTTATGCCTCCCTTCATTTCATTTTTTAGTTCTTCAATGATTTTGAAAATTTTTTCCTTTTCCTCCAATGGCAATTCTTTTCTTAATTTTCTGCTGAAATTTCCGTCATTGAGATTGAGCTTGAATCCCACTTCGTAATACTTAAGTCCTGCTGCTTCAATAGCTTGACGCACTTCATGATTTTTCTTTTCCATTTTTTCATCCTTCCTTATAATTTTTATTGAAATGTTTTTGTTGTTGTGGTAATATCTTACTAAAGAATAGTCCGATTTACAAATCGAGTAATATCGGACATTAAAAAGATAAATGTTGAAATTATAACATTTTGTGGAGATAAAATTATGAACGATAATCTATTGGATAATATTACCTTTTATCAAATTAGTAAGCTAAACACAAGTCATTTCAAATGGTTTAAAGGACAGTATGAAATTGACAAGCAAAACAATATTTCTATTATGTCCGATTTCAATGCAGAAAAAATAAAAATTTATACACCCGATATTGAGAATGTAATAATCGATATGGCGAACCTTGACTTATCTGATAATGATAAAATTTTAAAATTTGTAAATAATTATGGCTTGCTTGGCTTAATTGATTTTTACGAGAAACAACCTTTAAATAGGAATATTAACTCAATATCTTTTGGTATTGAAAAAATATTATTTCCAAATTTGCTAATAACAAATAACCCTGAAAACCCTTTTTTCATTATCTATCACGAACCTATCGAACATTTTAAACAAGCCGTTGCAGATTTTCAGCGTTCATGTTGGGTAATTGCTAATAATTTTGATAAACCAAAAGATGTTTTTGATAATGATATGATTGTTCAACCAAAAAATATTGACAGGCAAAAATTTGTTTCGGATTTATGGAAACAAGAGCTTAGGTGGTATGAAGATTATAATAAAACAAATATGACACTTATAAACAAAAAAGGCAAACCTGCCTTTGCGGTATCGGTAAATTCTTTATTAGATTATGCCTATTCAAAGTTAGCTTTGAATGTAGGTAATGGAAAGATATTAAAAATATGCGAATCATTTTATAAAAGAACTGGTAATATGTGCGGTAATTTTTATTGGAGAAATGGCAAACAAAAGTATTGTTCAAAAACATGTGCTGAAAGAGCAACTAAACAAGAACGTAGAGAAAAACAATGAATAAGGAGGTTTAAAAAATGGCTAACATTGAAAAGCGAGGTAATAATTATAGAATCGTTGTTTCTTCTGGATATGACATAAACGGAAAGAAAATAAGAAAATATAAAACCGTTGTTAAGCCTGATGATGTATCAGAAAAGAAATGGGAAAAAGAAATACAGAAAATTGCTATTGATTTTGAAAGAGATATTGAAAAAGGTTTATATATTGATTCTAATTCTAACTTAAAAGATTACTTTGATAAATGGTTTAAAGAATATGCAGATAAACAATTACAACCTCGTACATTAGAATCATATCATTATGAATTAGATTCAAAAATATTGCCTGCTCTCGGACATATAAAACTTAATAAGCTAACACCAATGAAAATATTATCATTCTTAAATAATTTAACAGAAAACGGAATAAGGAAAGACGGAAAACCCGGAGGTTATTCTGATAGAATTATTAAATATCAATGGCAAATATTAAGTTCAGCTTTACAACAAGCTGTTTATTGGCAGATAATACCCGAAAATCCTTGTAAAAGAGTTAAACCACCTAAGAATATCAATAATAACAATGAACAGATAACAGAATCAAACACGAAATATTACGATGAGAATCAAACATTATTATTACTTGATATTATAAAAGATGAAGCTATAAAATATCAAATTGCTGTTAATATTGCTATATTCTGTGGTCTTAGATTAGGGGAAATACTCGGAATGACTTGGAATGATATCGACTTTGATAACAAATCATTAAGTGTTAATAAATCAAGAAGTTATACCAAAGATAAGGGAATGTTCACTAAATACCCAAAGAATATAAGCTCTAAAAGAATGTTAAGTATTCCTGATGTTCTCGTTAAACAATTACAAGAATATAAAGTATTACAGAATGGAGAAAAGGCTTCTTGCGGTGATTTATGGTCGGAGGAATGGGATAAAACACCATGGTTATTGACTCAATGGAATGGTGAGGGAATGTATTATAGTACTCTTACTGATTGGCTATTTAAAACCATTAAAAAATATAATAACAGTATTGATAACAATGAGGATATACCAAAAGAAGAAAAGGAAAATTATAAATTGCCTGTTATCAGCTTCCATAAACTAAGGCATACCTCCGCAACCTTATTGATTGGACAAAATACAGATATAAGAACAGTATCAGCAAGGCTCGGGCATGCTCAAACATCTACAACATTAAATATATATGTTCATGGTCTTAACAGCTTAGATTTAAAAGCTTCTAATTCCCTTGAAAACTTACTTGTTAATAATAAAGATACTAAACTTAAAAAAGCTAAATAAAATCATTTAAAGGCAAGGCAATAAACCTTGCTTTTTATATTGCTTAAATAAAATTATTTATAAAATAGTCTCCAAATAGTCCCCAAATGTATAGTATGCATGAAATTTGTAAAAATAAAAAACCTTGCAATTAAGTACTTGCAAGGTTTTTCTTAATGAGCCATGAGGGATTCGAACCCCCGACGAACAGATTCGAAGTCTGCCACTCTATCCCCTGAGCTAATGGCCCGAGACTAATAAATTATAGTACAGATTGCAGCAATTTTCAATAGCAGAATAAAAATATTTTTTAGCATTTTGGGCATTTTGGGGACGGACCTTTGAGTGGTATTGTCACTCAAAGGTCCGTCCCCGGAATTCCCGGAATTCTTATCGTCCCTCATACATGTGTATAAGGTCTCTGCCGGGTCCTCTGGCAAATACGTCAGTTCTGTCCGGCCCCCAGGAAATGGCTGCGGGTTCCGAATTAATATTTCCTCCGAGGTTCTCCCAGTCTTTCCAGCGCGAACCGTTCCAACTTCTTTTATAAAGAATATCGTTTGTTCCTTTTACAAATACGTCAAGGCTATTTGGTCCCTTTGAAGAAACCGCCGGTCCCGATGTAAGTACTCCGCCTAAGCTTTCCCAGCCGCTCCACGTTCTGCCGTCCCACCATTTATGCCACAGTCCGTTATCTGTTCCCCTTGCAAAAACATCAAACCTGTTATGCTGCCATGAAGACACTCCCGGTGATGAAGTCAATACTCCACCCAAGCTTTCCCAGTTGCTCCATCTTTGACCGTCCCACCAGATGTGCCATAATGCATTATCCGTTCCCCTGGCAAAAGCGTCAATTCTGTTTGGTTCCCAAGATACTGCGGCAGGTGCGGATGTTAATTCTCCTCCAAGACTTTCCCAGCCGCTCCAGGCTCTGCCGTCCCACCATGTATGATTGAGACTGTTGTCGGTTCCTCCTGCAAACACATCTAAGCGATTAGGCTGCCAAGAAGCTGCAGCCGGAGCCGTCGTCAACACTCCTCCTAAGCTTTCCCAACGGGACCATCCCCGATCAGTCCCCGGCCGCGGCGGCTTTAAGGCATTTTCCATAATATCCGATATAATCTCAAAAATGCGTACTAAAATTCTGTCTAATTCTCTTCCTTGAATGTTAAATCTCCTTGCCAGTATATCAATCAACGGAACTTGATCTCTGAATCTGTTATATAACTGTGTCGGTTCTAAACCTTCTTCCTGCCCTATTGTAAAATTAATAATAAAACTAATCAGTATATCTGTAAGATATCTGTTTATTCCTACACGTTCAAAATCCAGATATATATCATCGTGCTGCGAACCTATAATCTGCATAATTTCCTGAGCACTTCTCTGCTGTGCAAAAATATATTCAGGATTATATGTTTGAAAACCTTCATACGAATATCTGTTCATTTAATCCTCCTAAAATCATTATCACTCTATTTTATTGAGTAAGGTAGAATTTGTTCCCGATACAGTAAAATTCTCCCCATTAAAAAACAAGGACTGAATTCTT